>SDBT01005771.1_pt1 | contig 20706 bp, 22 predicted proteins | sample 2277101 | NCBI WGS metagenome assembly SDBT01 (sample SAMN10404973, study PRJNA504765) | marine sediment metagenome | isolation source: marine sediment core GS10_PC15, 103 cmbsf | place: Arctic Ocean: Southern Knipovich Ridge | collected 2010 | reverse complement strand
GCAGAGTTTCGTTCCAGGACATTTTGTCCCAGACGATTTCCGGGGCGGCAGCCCCCACAGCTGAAAAGGGTGGCGTTAATCCAAAACAGGTCGGGCTCGGTATGAATATTTCGAGTATTGACACAATTTTTACCCAGGGCAGCCTGCAGACCACAGGACTGAACCTCGACCTCGCGATACAGGGGGAAGGTTTTTTCGTGTTGAGCAGGGGAGAGGAGCTGTACTACACACGGGCCGGAAGTTTCGGGCTTGATAAAAATGGTACCCTTGTAAACCCGGCCAACGGGTTGAGGGTCCAGGGCTGGCAGGCTGTAAAAGCGGGCACAGACTACATAATAAACACCTCCGGTGAAATGGAGGATATAATAATACCGATCGGCGGAAAGGACCCCGCGAAAGCGACGGAGATAATAAGATACAAGAGCAATCTCAATTCGGAAACTCCGCTTCTCCCTGAGGGCCGTGCGCCGACACCCGAGGAGGCGTTGAACTCGACCATGGTAACGAATATAGATGCCTATGACAGTGTCGGTAATGTCCACAGAGTCACGGTCGAGTTTACAAGGGTTCAGGGCGAAGTCAACACATGGCTTGCCTCGGCATTTGTAGAAGGAGCGGATGAAACATCCCTCACTTTTGATGTCGAAGGGCTGAACGGGAATGATTCGAACACCATCATCATGAGATTTAACAATCAGGGAGCCCCCGTTTCAATTGAAGACAGTCCATTAACAGCCGGGGCACCGGTCGATATGATAACCGATGGGCAGCTGGTCGCCACTCTAAATGTAGATTTTCCAGAGCTCGGGATAAACCAGGCCATAAATATCAATTTTGGTACCGCGGATGAATATACCGGGATAACACAATTTGCAGCCCCTTCCTCCGCAAAGGCGTACGAGCAGGATGGATATGGAATGGGGTACCTGCAATCTTTTACAGTTGACAGCTCCGGGATAATCACGGGAGAATACACAAACGGTAAAAAGGCACCCATAGCACAGGTCGCGCTCGGGACTTTTGTCAATAATCAGGGACTCGTCGCGGGGGGGGACAATACCTTTTCACAGACGAACAACTCGGGGATAGCCAATATAGGAGCAGCCGAAACAGGTGGAAGGGGGAAGATCACGGCAGGGACACTCGAGATGAGTAACGTCGATCTTGCTGAACAGTTTACAGATATGATCGTTACACAAAGGGGGTTTCAGGCAAACTCCAGGAGCATAACCACTTCTGATCAGATGCTCCAGGAGCTATTGGCATTGAAGAGATAGAACTGAAAATATAAAGAAGTAATAACGACTGAATTCGGATCCGGTTTTTAAGCTTGAGCAGCAGCCCCTTTTTTTAGGGGCTACAGCTGATTTTATAGGGACGGGGTTTTATTTTGATCAAGGTAACCCGGCTGAACAATACGGCATTCTGGCTGAACCCTCATATGATCGAACTGATAGACCAAAAGCCGGATACGACTATAACCTTGAATTCGGGGAAGTTACTGATAGTTAAAGAATCTCCTGAGGAAATATTTGATGAGATTGTGGTTTACCGGCAGAAGCTATGGCCGTTTGGGAACGAAAAATAGGTATATCTTATGCAAATACAATTTATTGAATTAAATAGATATCCAGGAGGCCTTTCAATATGGATCTAGGGACACTCGCCGGTCTTGGACTTGGAGCTTTTGCAATAATTGTAGGTATTGTTATAGCGGGTGGAATAGGCGGCCTTTTCAGTTTCATAAACATACCTTCCGCCTTTATCACCATAGCCGGATCTTTAGGAGCGGTCATGGTTACCACTTCTCTGGCGAAGACTCTCGGCGTAATTAAGTTATTTATGAACACCATAAAAGTAAAACCTATGGAAACGGACAGGATCATAACGACAATAGTTACTTTTTCTGAAAAGGCGAGAAGGGAAGGACTTTTGGCTCTGGAAGACGACCTTGAAGAGCTGGACGATGAGTATCTTAGAAAAGGGATACAGCTTGTCGTAGATGGTACTGACCCTGAGATAATCAGGAGTATAATGGAGACGGAGCTTAACAACATGCAGTCACGGCACGAGGATGGGATAAAGTTTTTTGAGGACTGGGGTGCCTTTGCCCCGGCCTTTGGAATGATAGGGACCCTCATCGGGCTGATCCTTATGCTTTCAAATATTGAAGACAAAAGCGCCATCGGGCCCGGTATGTCGACTGCTTTGATCACTACTCTTTATGGGGCAGTTTTGGCCAACCTTGTTTTTATTCCCATAGCAGCCAAGCTCACCTTAAATGATAAGAACGAGTCGCTTGTGAGAGAGATCATGATAGAGGGCACACTTTCGATACAATCCGGAGACAACCCCAGAATTGTAAAGGAAAAACTGATCTCATTTCTGCCCCCGGAGATAAGAGCGCAGGTAGCGGAGGAGTCAGGGGAGGGTGAGAGATGACAAAGCTGCAGACAAATACTATTGATATTAATGGTAATTTATATTAAAATTTAATTAAACGTGGCAAAGCAGAGGAAACACACTTGGCAAAGCCGAAAAAAAAACAGAAGAGAGGAGCTGCTGCCTGGCTTTTGACTTACGGCGATATGACAACGCTTCTTTTAACTTTTTTCATCCTGATGTTTACAACTGCGGAGATAGAAGGAAGAGACCTGCAGCTGATACTCTCTGCGTTTAAAGGCTCCCTTGGTATGTTCAGCGGGGGTATGACTCTGTCTGAAGGTGTACTCGCGGAGCTTGGTCAGCAGATTGAAAGCCTGCCCGCCAAAGAGAGAGGTGACCAGCTCGCGAAGGCTGTCGAAAAAGCTGTTTCAATATTTCAGCCGGAAGTCAAAAGCAGAAAGGTCAAAATAACGGAAGATGAAAGGGGTATTGTCATCTCGCTTGTGACTGATGCCTTTTATGAGTCGGGGAGCGCCGAACTCACTCTTGAAGGGCTGGCTGTAATAGATAAAATGGGCAGGTTTCTTAGTGCTGATGATTTCAGTGATAATGATATCAGGGTTGAAGGACACACAGACAATTCACCTGTTTCGCCTGAGAGCCCGTTTTACGAAGTCTATCCTTCCAACTGGGAGCTGTCCGCAGCCAGGGCTGTAAAAGTTGTACGGATACTCAATGAAGATTATGGTATAAGCGGGAAATCGCTGGAGGCGATCGGGCTTGGAGAGCATCAGCCGGTTGAAACGAATGATATTGAGGAAGGCAGGGCCTATAATAGAAGGATAGAAATTGTGATAATGAGAAAAAAAGAATTTTCATTTTAATTAGTTCTGGGTGTTAAGCCGGAAAAGCACCCGGCGACTTTGGGGAACCCGGCGATGTCGGGCTTGCCCGGCATTAGCTCAAACAACGTTTGAGAGGTTGTGCCGGGAGCTAATAAAATCATAAAGGAATAAGGGGTTTACAATGGGAGATCCTGATGATGAGGCAATTGATATAGAGGAAAAGGGTGATGATGATGAGGAAGCGCTAGAACCAGCGGTGCCCGGGAGAAAGCTCTTCAGTCCATCAATAGTCCGGATGCTGGTCATTGTTGCAGGTGCCTTGATAATGATAATTATTTCAGGGACGGTGGCTTACATTGTCGCGCAGAGAGTGGGGAAACCGGCTCCTACAGAAAAAACATCACCGGAAAGAGTGGAAAAAGCAGATCCGTATAATTATTTTGACCTGGGAGAGTTCAGCGTAAATACGAGTGATACGGACGAGCCCCATTTTGTAAAGATTAATCTTCAACTGGGGTACAGTGAAACAACAGTTGAGCTGCAGACAGAACTGGGCAAGCGGAGGGCGCAGCTTCGCGATATCACCATTTCTGTGATCGGGAGTAAAAAGTTTGATGATCTGAATACTCAGGACAAGCGAAATGAGCTGAAAAAAGACATCATGGAGCGAATAAATGGTATTTTGCAGGATGGGCAAATTAAAGATATTGCTTTCACTGAGTTTGTATTAACGTAATATAATTAGTTCTTGGTGAATAATTTTGTTTTTTTAATAATTAAAGTATCTTAAAGATTATTAACGAATTGAATATAAAGAGTTAAATAGAACTGATTATTGATTTGGTGATTTAATCACCAAGAACTAATGACGAAATAGTTCGATAAAAAGAGATGGAGTGTTTTCTGATTAATTGAATAAATATTGACTTTTTTTCAAAGTAAAGTATGTTTGGTTGTAAATCCTATAAAAACGGTGAGTGGTCATGACCGAGGTACTGTCTCAGGACGAGATTGATCAGCTTTTAACGGCAATTTCAACGGGAGAAGTTGAGGGTGAAGAGGCCGTAAAAAAAGCTGAGGCGAGGAAAATAAAGATATATGATTTTAAACGGCCGGATAAATTTTCAAAAGACCAGATCAGAACACTCCAGATGATGCATGAGACTTTCGCCCGTTTAACAACAACCTCGCTTTCGGCCCAGCTGAGAGCGATCGTTTCTGTACATGTAGCGTCAGTCGATCAGCTCACCTACGAAGAGTTCCTGCGCTCAATACCGAATCCCACGACTCTTGCCGTAATAAATATGGACCCGCTCAAGGGGAGCTCGATACTCGAGATCGATCCATCGATCACCTTTACGATCATAGACAGGCTGTTCGGCGGCCCCGGGGAAGCGGCAAAGATCAACCGGGAGCTTACAGATATTGAGCTATCTGTAATTGAAGGTATAATTGTAAGGATCCTGGGGAACTTGCGGGAGGCATGGTCGAATGTAATAGACCTGAGACCGAGGCTGGGGAATATCGAGACTAATCCACAGTTCGCGCAGATCGTTCCACCGAGTGATATGGTTGTTTTGATAACCCTGGAAACAAAAGTCGGTGATGTCGAGGGAATGACAAACTTCTGTATTCCCTATCTTACAATTGAACCAATTATATCCAAACTTTCCGCGCAGTACTGGTATTCCAGTATCAGAAAAGGAGGAACATCTGAAAACCTCGCAATTTTAAAACAAAGGCTCGATACGGTCCAGATCGATATAGGGGCGGAGATCGGCAGTATGGATATAACTGTACAGGATATTTTAGGGCTGGCAAGGGGGGATATAATCAAGCTCGAGAACACAAAAGTCAGTGATGAGATGGAATTAAAGATAGGGACAATGAAGAAATTTTATGTCAGACCCGGTGTGGTTGGAAACCACCTGGCTGTGCAGATAACAGGCAAAATGGAGTCGTTCAAAAATGAAGGAAATTTGTTCGATGAGTTTGAAGGGGGAGAATTATGAGTGATGGTTCACTATCACAGGAAGAGATAGATGCTCTTTTGTCCGGGGCGGATGATCTTGGAGCTTCAATTGCCACCGATGAAGGCTTAGGCGGGTTTGACACCGGCCCGGCAGCGGGCGGCGTGGATCTTTCTGAGGGAGAAAAAAAAGAGATCCTTGCCCTGTCAGAAGAAATAGGGCAGTCCATGGGGTCCACTCTGTCAACAATAACAGATAAAACTGCCCAGATCACCAACCCGAAGCTGGAAATCATTGATAAAGCAGGCTTTACCTCACAAATTTCCGGAAAAACGGTCCAAATATCAGCGGATTACACCGAGGGTATCATAGGAGCACACTCCTACATCATTACCGAGGAGTCGGCCAAACAGGTGGCAGCGCTGATGATGTCGCAGGATGAAGGTGATCTTACCGAGATGTCGCTTTCAGCCTTGACAGAGGGTTTTAACCAGATGTCAGGCGCTTCGATCAATATTTTTGAGGACAGGGTCGGAAAAACCGTTAAAACAGGGGCGCTTAACGCGTATATAAGAGATAACCCGTCCGATTTAAGCCTGCCTGACGGAAGGTTTTTAAAAGTGAGTTACGATTTTCTTTCAAATGGGAGTACTTCTACTATTAACGAAATTCTTGATATAAACGCGGCCAGGTCGCTGGCCGGCGAAATTATGAGTAAAAAAGGGATTAGTGTTCAGAGTGCAGCGCCGGCACCTGCACCTGCTGCTGCGTCCGCCCCGATACCTCAGAATACAGCGCAGTTCCAACCCGGTATGCAGCAGACCGCACCTGTTTACAGCACAGGTCCGGGAGCGCCTTACGGCCAGGGGAATGTAGGAGTTCAGCCGGTCCAGTTTGCCCCTTTATCCGCAGCGGAACAATCCGCCACAACGGGTAATATAGGGCTGTTAATGGATGTTTCCATGCAGCTCACTGTCGAGCTGGGTAGGACGAAGATGCTGATAAAAGATATCCTTGGCATGGGGGAAGGAACGATTGTTGAGCTCGATAAACTTGCCGGTGAACCCGTTGACCTTCTTGTGAACGGAAAACTGATAGCAAAAGGAGAGGTCGTTGTAATAGATGAAAATTTTGGAGTAAGAGTCACAGATATTATCAGTCCTATGGAACGGATAGCAAGCCTGGAATAGTGGTATTTAGTTTTTTTCACGGGTATTTAGACACGCTGATTTTGGGAGGGGAATAATTGCTTTTTTTACAGGGGGGAAGTGTAAATAAAAGTGCGGCCGCAAAGGTCGTGAACCTGCTGTTTTTAATCCTGTTTGCGGTGACAGTTTTCGGTCCTCATTTATTGAACGCTCAGAATGACGGGGAAGCTGAAAACGTTTCTTCAGAAAGCCTTGAAAGCGTTTTCACAGAAAGTTCTGAGAATATTCCATCAGAAAGTCCGGGCGATAATTCCGGGGAAACATCCGGCCTGGAGGATGTCCCTGCTGTACCTGATTATGAATATGAAGTTCCTGAGTTTGGCGAAAACCGTATATCCTATCCATTTCTAGTTTTGAGGACGCTCGCCGTCCTTGCCGTGATTATTATCGGTATGTACTTTCTATTCCGTTTGTTGATAAAAAAAAGGAACAGGATTGTTACTGACACGGATATCATCAAAGTACTCGCCACCTATCCCCTTGCGTCCAACAGGTTGATCCAGGTTGTTGAAATCGCGGGGAAAATTATGATCCTGGGTGTGACCGATTCAAATATTAATCTAATTACTGAAGTCGAAGACGGGGAGCTGGTAGATAAAATAAAATTGCTAAGCAGCAAAGAATCAACCGGAGGCGGGAGCTTTAAAAATCAATTTTTTAAGCTCATGGGAGGCAAGGGCTTTCAGAATTCCGGACAGCTCTCATATTTCAGTAATTACAGAAAAAGGATCAACAAGATAAAAAAGTTCTAATACCCTGGTATTGCGAATGGCAGGGAGGGGCTGTATTTTTTTTGGTTAATGTGTATATATTATTATAACTTATAAAAAATACTTTAAGTTTGTGTTTACTGGGGGGGGGGAATGAGCAAGAAATTAAAGCGATTTCCAAAAGGAATTATAGCCTTTGGATTTATTGCTCTCTTTTTTCTCATCATCTCTCCAAAGGTAAGCCCGGCCCAGGAGAGGATCCCGATCCCGAGGATCGGGATAACACTGGAAGAAGCAGACGATCCTCGTGAAGTAGCTCTGTCGCTTGAAATACTTTTTCTGCTGACAGTACTAAGCCTGGCTCCTGCCATTATTATTTCAGTGACATCTTTTACAAGAATCGCGATAGTATTTTCATTTATGCGAAGGGCCCTTTCCACGCAGCAGGAACCACCGAATCAAATATTGATGGGGCTTGCTATTTTTCTTACGATCTTTATTATGGCCCCGACGATCCTGGAGGTAAACAATGTCGCTGTGAGGCCTTATTTTCAGAATGAGATCAATACGCAGGAGATGTTCCAGAGAGGTATTGTCCCTGTAAGGGAATTTATGCTCCGTCAGACAAGAGAAAAAGATATCGCGCTATTTTTGAGCCTCGGCGAAATCGAGCGCCCAAGAAGCCCGGACGATCTGCCAACATATGTAATCATCCCGGCTTTTATTATCAGTGAGCTCACCACAGCTTTCAAGATAGGCATACTTCTTTTTATTCCTTTTATTGTAATAGATCTCATCGTAGCAAGTACGCTTATGTCCATGGGAATCATTTTTCTGCCGCCTATTATGATCTCATTGCCGTTTAAGATTATCCTGTTCATCCTGATTGACGGGTGGCATCTGCTAACGTTTCAGTTAGTGAACAGCTTTAGATAGAGAGGAGGGCTCCGTGTCTATCGGCTTTGTTGCAAATTTAATAGGTCAGGCGGTACTTCAGGTCCTGCTGATGGCGGCGCCTATGCTGGGAATGGGATTAATTGTTGGCCTTACGGTAAGCATATTCCAGGCTACGACTTCAATACAGGAACAGACTCTTACATTTGTTCCAAAGCTTGTTGTGGTGCTGGGGTCTCTTCTTGTTTTTGGTTCGTGGATAGTTAACAGTATGATCAACTTCACGATGCGAATTTTCGGATTGATACCGGACATGGTGAGGTAAGGCGATTTTTCTTACGGGATACATCACATAAATGGAATTTTTTGTTGAAAACTTTCAGATCTTTCTGCTGGTCCTTGTCCGGATGTTCGGGATGTTCACGGCCGCCCCCTTTTTTTCGAGCGGGGTAATCCCCATCAGGATCAGAGCTGTTTTCTCTGTGTATGTGGCTGTGGTAATATTTCCGATACTGGTGAATACTTTTGGAGATATACCCGAGAACATGTTCTCGTACGCGCTGATGATAGGTTCGGAAGCTTTCATTGGCATACTCATCGGGTTTCTTATGTCGATTATTTTCGCTGCTTTTCAGCTGGCAGCGCGTTTTTTCAGTTTTCAAATGGCCCTGGGTATTGCCCAGGTGATGGACCCTGTTTCCCAGATCGGAATCAGCATAGTCGGCCAGCTCTGGACTATCATGGGGATAATGATATTTATCGCTATCAACGGACCTCACATGCTGATCATGGCGACTTTTGAAAGCTATCAGGCCGTGCAGGTGTTTAATATTGCCCGTCACGGAGAAATACTTTTCAGGGTGCTGGCCGAAGCCATGGGGGCGATGTTCCTGGTCGCTTTGAAACTCGCGTTCCCGATACTTATCACGCTTTTTGTGCTCTCGGTAACTCTCGGCTTGCTCGCAAAGGCTGCGCCGCAGATGAATATTTTTATGCTCGGGTTTCCGATCCAGATCGGAGTCGGGTTTTTAATAATGATGACAGTAATGGGCGCGATCGCTTTCGGAATGAGCAACGCGCTGAATAAATCTTTTAGCATGGTTTTTCATTTTATACGCGCTCTCGGCACATAGAAACAGGGTGCCGGGTAGGTTGTGGAATGGATAAAGTTTTGGATAATGCGGATTATCTCTTTTTAAACTACAGCATGGATTTCCGGTTCGATCTACAGCTTTTCGCTGCAGAGGACGAAGGAAGGACCGAAGAACCGACTGAATATAAAAAGCGGCGGGCCAGGGACGAAGGTAAAGTCGTCAAAACACCGGAGCTGCCTTCCGCCTTAGTCCTGCTGTTCGGTTTTTTCTTTATCTATCTTTTTTCAAAAAACATGTTCCGGAACTCGATGCAGATGATGGAGTACTATTTCGGTCTGATCTCCGTCGTCGCCCAGTCGAGCGAAAATGTCCTTTTTCTATTGAAACCAATATTGCCAATAATGCTCAGGATAATAGCGCCTGTGCTCGGTGTTGTCGTGATTGCGGCTTTTGCAGGGAACGTTATGCAGGTGGGCTTGCGTTTTTCCACAAAACCGATACAGCCTGATTTTTCGAAAATAAATCCAAATCCGGTACGTTTTATTACTAAAATGCTTTTTTCGAGACAATCTGTGATGAATCTTGGAAAATCGGTCTTTAAAATCGCTACGATTTCAGTTGTCGCGTTTTTCCTTGTCAAAAAAGATCTATTTTGGATAATGAAAACCATGGATATGGGTGTGCTCCAGGCATTCCAACTTTGTCTGTTACTCGCTTTCAAACTGATAATGGTCGTGAGTGGGTTATTGCTCATTCTCGCAATACCGGATTATTTTTTCCAGCGGAGAGAACATACTGAATCATTGAAAATGACAAGACAGGAACTCAAAGAGGAGCGCAAACTGCTGGAAGGAGATCCCTTGCTGAGGGCGCGTATGAGGGAAAGGCAGAAAAGCTACGCGAAACGCAGGATGATTCAGGAAGTTCCGAAAGCGGACGTGGTCATCACCAACCCGGTCCATTTTGCTGTTGCGTTAAAGTATGAGCCGCTGAGAATGGGAGCGCCTGAATGTGTCGCCAAGGGACAGGACCTTATTGCTCAGCGCATAAAAAAGATCGCGGAGGAAAATGATGTTTCCGTGGTTGAAAATAAACCCCTCGCGCGTGAACTTTACAAAAGAGTCGATATTGGAGATGAAGTTCCTGAAGATCTATTTACAGCTGTTGCTGAAATAATTGCCTTTGTATACAAGCTAAAACAAAAGGAAGCTGTAAATGTTTAACCAATCGGTAATTAAACCGATAAGATAGTATAAGGTTTTTTTTATAAATTCAGGTGAACGGGTCATCGATGGTTTCTGAAAGACCGGCCGGGAGGAAACCGGGTCACTGATAAGGCCGGTGAAAGCCTGATAGGGAGGGGAAATGGCAGACGGGAGAAAAGACAGAGCCTGGTGGCAAAGGGTAGATATCCTTATAGGGATCGGTGTCATCGCAGTTGTCCTGATGCTTATTATTCCGATTCCCGCGATGCTGCTGGATTTTCTGATCGCTGTGAGCTTCGCGCTGGGTCTGATCACTCTGATCACCATAATGTACATGCACAAGGTGCTTGAGCTTTCCGTTTTTCCTTCTTTGCTTCTTATTTCCACAGTGTACAGACTCGCCGTAAACATATCATCAACCCGTCTTATACTGTTAAAAGGGCCGGCTTTCAAAGGCAGACTTATTATGGCTTTCGGACAATTTGTGGTCGGGGGGAACTATATAGTTGGGATAATCATTTTTTTGATTCTCATTGCCGTTCAGTTTATAGTTATAACAAAGGGTGCGACAAGAGTGTCTGAAGTAGCCGCGAGATTTACACTGGACGCCATGCCCGGGAAACAGATGGCTATTGACGCCGATGTATCCGCCGGGCTGATAACTGAAGAGGAGGCAATAAAGAAAAGGCTTGATATACAGAGAGAAGCCGATTTTTACGGTGCAATGGATGGAGCAAGCAAGTTTGTCCAGGGCGACGTCAAAGTAGGACTTCTCATTACAATTATTAATATTGTGGGCGGGCTGATAATTGGAATGGCCACGAGGGGTGAATCGCTCAGCAGCGCGGTCGCCACCTATACTATGCTTACAATTGGAGACGGGCTTGTCTCACAGATCCCTTCGCTCATGATGTCCACGGCTACCGGTATCATAGTCACTCGGGCAGCGGCTATGGATGACCTGGGGACTGAACTTACTTCACAGCTTCTCTCTCAGCCGCGCACATTGTGGATAGGCGCGGGGTTTCTTTTATTTCTCGCTATACTGCCGGGCTTTCCCAAGCTCCCGTTGCTTTCGCTGGGTTTGATGTTGGGTGTTTTCGGGTTTTACCTGAGACGCGGTCTTAAAAGAAAGGAAGAGTTAGGTGTGGAAACCAAAAAGGAAAAAGAGGAAAGCGCCAAAGGACCGGAAAGCGTGCTTGGTCTTCTTCAGATAGACCCTATAGCCCTTGAGATCGGTTACAATCTTATTCCTCTTGTAGATACCGAGCAGGGAGGGGACCTGCTTGAGAGGGTAACGATGATAAGAAGACAGAGCGCTATAGAACTGGGGTTGATCTTTCCGCCTATAAGGATCAGGGATAATATGAGACTGGAGCCGAACACGTACTCCGTTAAGATCAAAGGTGTCGAAGTTGGAGCCGGGACGATCAGAATGGGCAAGTACCTGGCAATGAATCCCGGCCAGATCTCCGAAAAGCTGGAGGGGGAGGAAACTGTTGAACCCGCTTTCGGTCTTCCCGCGATCTGGATCGAAGAACCGGTTAGAGAAAAGGCGGAGAGGCTGGGATACACAGTTGTCGACGCGCCGTCGGTAATAGCGACACATCTAACGGAAATTATAAAATCCCACGCGAGCGAGGTGCTGGGAAGACAGGATGTGCAGGCTCTTTTAAACTCCCTGCGGACGGATTATTCAGCAGTTGTGACAGAAGTTGAAAAGGCAGGGGCAACAATAGGGGACATCCAGAAAGTATTGAAAGGCCTGCTGAAAGAAGGTGTTTCGATCCGGGACCTCATAACTATAATGGAAACAATCGCTGATTATTTTCCAACTATAAAAGATCATGACGAGCTTGTTGAGATTGTGCGTCAGGCTCTTTCACGGCAGATCTGCCAGCAGCACACTGATATAGAAAAGAGGATCCGGGTAATAACCGTTTCAAAAGATATTGATGAAGAGATAAAGAATTCGATTGTGGTCACTGAAAGAGGAAAAAGATTCGCGATGGAGCCGGGTAAACAGAAAAAACTTTTAGCCTCAATCGTTGATGAAGTTAAAAAAGTCAAAGAAAGGGGGCTCAAACCGGTGTTCCTGACATCACCCGAAATCAGGGCTGTTTTCAGCACTATCGTTTCCACTATTGTACCAAATGCTGCTGTAGTGAGCAGTATGGAGATTGCCCCGAATATTAAAATTGAAGCAGTGGGGAATATAGTACTCTATGAAGAAGCGAGGCAATAATGATATACAAAACGTTTAAAGCTCCAACCTACAAAGAAGCAGTTTTAATGGCCAGGATCGACATGGGGAATGATGTTTACATAGTCGGACGAAAAGCGGTCCAGGAGGGCGGTTTTTTGGGGATGTTCACAAAAAAAATGACAGAGATCACTGTGGCGAGAAATGAAGATATAAAGAATAAAATTAAAAGTGAAAATAAAGCGGTTAACCCGGGGTCCACTTCCACCTCCCAGGCAGAAAAGGGAATCAAAGAAAATGAAAATACTGTTTTAAAAGAGCTGAATGAAATAAAAGCGAAATTGAATGAAATTATTTCACCCGGGGGCAAGCAAACCGAAAGCCCCTATTTCGAGAGGTTGATAAAGGCTCTGATAGAAGATGATTTTCCCCGGGACTATATTGAAAAATTGAGAGCTGAATTTGAAAAGGAACTGACCCTGCATGAAGTCAACGATCCTCAGATACTGGGAAAAAAATGTAAGGATTATATCTTTAAATCCATAGAAACATCGGGGCCTATTGCTTTCGGAAACGGGGAAACAGCAATAATAGTTCTTGTCGGTCCGACGGGTGTCGGTAAAACTACCACAATAGCGAAACTGGCGGCTTCTTACGGGGTTTTACAGAAAAATAAGGTCGAATTATTCACAATCGACTCATACAGAATTGCCGCGATCGAGCAGCTTGGGAAATACGCGGAATTAATGCAGATCCCTTTCACGGTGATCAATTCAAGAGAAGAGTTTAAGAGCGCGGTAAAGAACAGCAATGCTGACCTTATATTTGTGGACACCGCCGGAAAGTCTCAAAAGAACAGCCTGGGCCTTGCTGAACTCAGAAGTATACTCGATGGTGTCCACACAGGTCTTGATATTCATCTCGTTATAAGCGCAACTACGAAACATCAGGACGCGCTGGATATTATGACCAGGTTTAACCTGCTGTTGTATAACAAGGTCATTATATCCAAAATAGATGAGACTAATACCATGGGGCCTATTTTTAGTATAATGAACAAAGAAAAGAAGATTTCATATATAACTACGGGGCAGAGTGTTCCGGATGACATTGAGTTGGCGGAAAAAGAGAAGCTGCTTGATATGATTACTGTTGAAGGTATGTGTGGAGGGTGATCCGGCGGTCAAATTCAAGGAAATGACCGTCACATGATGTTTTAGTTAAAACGGAGGTATTTATGCTATACAGGACCGGTGCTGCGGAAAATATAAAAAAAGATCAGGCCGAAAGATTAAGGCTGATCATGAAGGATAAAACCGGGAAACAGGAACAGTCTGAGCGTGAACCGCGGGTAATCACAGTGTCGAGCGGCAAAGGGGGTGTCGGGAAAACAAATGTAGCAATAAATCTTGCCATCGCGTTTTCCGAAATCGGGCGAAAAGTCATTGTAATGGATGCAGACCTGGGATTGGCCAATATCAATGTTATGCTGGGTATCATTCCCAAATTTAATCTCTACCATGTGATCAAGAAGCAGAAAAAGATACGGGACATCATTGTTGATACCCAGTATGGTATCCAGATAGTAGCAGGCGCCTCGGGGTTTTCTCAGCTTGCCAACCTCGAAGAGGAGGATAGAAATGCGTTTGTTGAAGGATTAAAAGATCTGGCCTATGCGGATATTCTTATTATTGACACGGGCGCAGGGGTTTCTCAAAACGTTCTTTCTTTTTTAAAAGCAGCTGACGACGCGATAATCGTCACAACACCCGAGCCTACGGCAATAACGGACGCGTACGGGATAATAAAAAGTATCTCGGCCGAGGTGAACGGCCCCAGCATAAAGCTCGTAGTAAATAGAGTTAATTCGGTGATGGAGGGGAAAAAGGTAGCCGACAGGGTGATCAATATTGCGGGACAATTTTTAAATATAAAAGTTGACAATCTCGGGTTTATTTTTGAGGACAGTGTTGTTCAGAGAGCTGTCATTAAACAGGACCCTTTTATTAAAAGCGCCCCTAACAGCAAGGCGTCGCATTCTATAAGACACATTATGAGCAGGCTCGCTAATATCGAGTACCAGGATGGCGGAGGATTCGGAAAATTTTTGAAAAGCATATTCGGCAGCAATTTATAATTAGTTCTTGGTGACAATTCCAGGTTTTTACCTGGCTAATTAGTATTTTCAATTTAACTAAGTATTTTTATATTTTTATTGATCGAAAACATGTATCAAGAAAATTAATGATTGATTTTTTTATTTTAATGTATATTTTTTTAATAAAATGGAAAAAAATATAATACCGGGTAGGAACAAGGTGTCAGCGTTCGCAGCCGGTGGTGCCTTTGCATTGTCTTTAATTTTGGGTTTTATAGTAAAAAACCCGGCCGGCATAGTTCTAATGAGAGCTTTTTTCTCCGGGTTGTTCTTTGGAACTCTTATTCGAGGGAGTATATTTGTTTTAGAAAGATTTATTCCCGAGATAATAGACCGGCAGGCGGCCCAGGCTGATTCGGCCCAGAAAGTCGAAACTGAAAATATGGAGACTGAGACAGTCGGAACTGAAAAATTTGTTACAGTTTCCGGTGATGAAGAGGAAATTCTTGATGATGAGGAGATAGAAGAAATTGGTTCCGATCTGGAAAGTGAACAGGAGCCCCTGGGGGAAGTGAGTTCTGAAACAGTATCCGTGAATAATGAAACTGTTGAGGGCGGGTCTCCGGACCAGGAGGAGGGAGAGGAAGTAAAAGAGATTGATGAAGAAGATGAAGCATTCAGCGAATTACCGGCGATAGACAGCCTCTTTGAGGAGGATCATGAAGAAATTATTGATATCGAAGAAAATGTGAGTAAAAGCCCGGGAAAAAAGTCTGCACCGGAAGGGGACTATATTGATTTTGGAAACGCACAAATACCAAATGAGCCGGAAACGATCGCCAAGGCAATCAGGAAGGTAATGAAACAGGAGTGAATCGCTGGTGTATGGGTGTTTTATGGTGACCCCTTTACGGTTATGAGTTAAATTTATCAAATCAAGCGGGAATTCCGGGCAGCACTGAATGTTTTAATTACCTGATTTTCTAGATATATAAATAGTAACGCGGGTATAATTAGAAATCGTGTTTCGGGAGAATGAAAGTGTTAATAGAAAAAACAGAAGAAGAGCTCTGGAAAATATATAAAAATACAAAAGATAAGAAAATAAGAGAACGCTTTGTCAAACAATATGCGCCGCTGGTTAAGTATGTAGCAGGTAAGATCGCAATCGGAATGCCGCAGAACGTGGATTTTGATGACCTGGTCGGATACGGTGTGTTCGGGTTGCTTGACGCCATAGAAAAGTTTGACCCGAACAAAGACATAAAGTTTAAAACCTACGCTGTAACCAGAATAAGAGGGGCAATATATGACGAGTTGCGATCCATCGACTGGGTTCCGCGTTCGGTCCGTCAGAAGGCAAAAGAACTTGAAAGGGTTATTGGAAAACTGGAAAACAGGCTTGGCCGGTCCGCGAAAGATGAAGAGATCTCAAAAGAGCTTGGAATAAGCATCAAGGACCTGCGGACCCTTATACTGAAGATCTCGGGTGCTTCAATTCTTTCATTGAGTGATGTTTGGTACGTCGGTGATGAAAGCGACAAGGTTTCTGTCATGGAAACAATAGAAAGCCCGCGGAGTTTGAATCCGGACGTAATAGTTGAACGCGAAGAGGTAAAGAACATAATCGTCCAGGCGATCAGTGATCTACCTGATAAAGAAAAAAAAGTCCTGATCTTGTACTATTATGAAGATCTGACCTTAAAGGAGATTGGAGAAGTATTACAGGTAACAGAGTCCCGGATTTCTCAGCTTCACACAAAAGCAATTATGCGGCTCAGGAGCAAATTGATGAATATAAAAAGGAGCATAGTGATATAAATGAACACTTCATTTGAAAAACTCCGGGAAGCACTGATGGATATCTCGTTTACAGGCCAGGGGGCTGAAGGTGCTGAAGATGTCATTGATGTCGAAGCATATTCAGTGGAGGAGGGGCTCAAGAGGGCGAGTGAAACTCTGGGTGTGAATATCAGTGATCTTAAGTATGAAATCGTAGAACAGGGAAAAAGATCATTTTTGAGCAAGAAGCCTTTCCGGTTGGCGATTACAGTAACAAAATCTGCCGGATCTTTTGATGAGGATGCGTTTGCGGAATTAGATGAGGCAGCAGCGGCTGAGGTATTAAAAAGGGACCTCGATGGGGTTTACAGAATAAAGATAACCAGGATCGGGTTAATGCTTAAAGTCACTCTGCCCAAGGGCAAAGGGCAAAGGGTAAGTGTGGAGGATGTTCTTATGGGCATCCGGGAAAAGGGTGTTGACGAATTTGATAAGTCAAAAGTCGCAAAAATAGTGCGAGCTGCTTCAGAGGAATACATTAAAATATGTGATTTTGAAGTGGATGAGAGGAGTGAGGGGAGGATTGTTGTTGAAATCTCTGAAGATGAAATGAAAGCCTTTATGACCCTCATTCCTCCTAAACCCAGAGGCAGGGTTCTGGATATCGATGATATTCATGAAGCCCTTGGTGATAGAAATGTTGTTGTAGGTATTATGGATGATGTGATACTGACGTGTCTTGAAGAGGAAGAATATAATATTATGACAGTGATCGCGGAGGGTATAAAACCAGTACACGGTGAAAACTCAAAAATTGTCTATAATTTCAGAACCGAAAAAAAAGTCCATTTAGAGGAGGACGAGAAAGGGCAGGTCAACTTTAAGGATCTTGATCTGGTTGAAAACGTAGTGGCCGGACAGCTGTTAGCTACCAAGGTACAGGCAACCGAGGGGCAGCCGGGGAGAACCATAACCAATAAGCTGCTGGAAGCAAAATCCGGCAAAGATGTTGATCTTGTTCCCGGGAAAAATACCGAGCTCTCGTCTGACGGTATAAATATTATTGCAACGATCAACGGTCAGGTCATTTTTTCAAACGAAAAGGTAAACGTAGAGCCCATTTACGAAGTAAAGGGCGATGTAGACATGCATACCGGCAACATTCTTTTTCTCGGTACTGTCATTGTAAAAGGAAATGTTGAAGATGGATTTTCAATTAAAGCGGCTGGAGACATAGAAATAAGGGGAAGTGTGGGCAAGTGTCTGCTTGACGCGGAGGGTGATGTCAACATAAAACATGGTGTGATGGGGAAATTAGACGGCACAATAAAAGCCGGAGGATCAGTCTGGGCTAAATTCCTGGAGCAGGTAACAGTGATTGCTGACAAGAATGTATTTGTCCAGGACGGTATCATGCACTGCCAGGTAGATGCCACAGAAAAAGTAATATGCTATGGAAAAAGGGCCACAATTGTAGGCGGCAGGATACGGGCTGGTGAAATAGTGAACACAAAAACACTGGGGTCGGTATCGTTTACAGAGACGATCGTTGAAGTCGGCGTGGATCCTAAATCGCGTCAGAGGCTGTTCGAGCTTGACAAGGAGCAGAATAAGAACATTGAGGGGTTGGATAAGCTGACTACAAATATAGGAACCCTTGAGAATCAACAAAAAGTAAAGAGAAACTGGACGGAAGAGAAGAAAGAAATGCTTGGCCAGATGCATGTCTCCCGGGATGAGCTTTCAGCAAGAATGAATGAGGTCAGAGAGGAGATGGATGAATTGAAATCCTATTTGAGACTATTAAAGTCCATCGGTAAAACATCGGTTTCGAAGTATGTATACTCCGGGGTCAGGATTGGTATCAAGGATACATACTTTGATGTCAAAAATGAGTTTAAATATGTAACCTTCGTCCTTGAAAGCAGCAGAATCCAGGTTAAAAAATACGAGGATATTGATCTGCAAGAAATTCTCGGCAAGTGGGTGAGGTGAGCGGCTGTCAACCCTATTGATCTCCAGGCCATTCTGTTAAGAATGGACAACATAAGCAAGCTCCAGCAGAAACTTCAAGATGGGGTAGTTGCAGCCCAATCCCAGAAAGGCATGGAATTGAGCGAGCGCGCACTGATTGAATCAAGCCGGGTAAATGAGGTAAAACCCCAGCCGGACGGAGATACAAAAGTAGAAGAAAAAAAAGAGGGTGAACAAAGCTTTAAAGAAAATAAAAAAAATAAAGCTGCCTCTGAAAATGAAGACAGTAGTACCGACGCAGAGGATGATGATTTCCACGATCCATTCAAAGGGACCATTATAGACACAAAAAGATGATATATTTATATATTGTACTCATAAACATTATTCTTATTTTCATACTGTATGTGGTATTGAGCAGCAAGATCAAAAAGAACAGCAAATCAACTCTACTCGATACCTATGCCGGGGAAGTCGAGAATTTAATCGTTGAACTGAACAGAGCTGTCGAAGATGTCCTTAATATATCGGAAGAGAGGATCGGGGATCTTAAAAAGCTGATCAAAAAAGCAGAGAAACTGTTGAAAAACCCTGAAGTAAAAAAAACCCTCTCTTACTCGGGGCCTGAACCCGCAAAACACCGGCAGGGTGACATGGATAAAGTCCCCGTCTTAACAGGACCCGGCCAAATGCTTGAGAGAACGAAGCATCTCCTGTCCATGGGGCATACAAAAGAGGAGATCTCTAAAATACTCAAGATAAATCGGGCGGAAGTGGAGTTTTTGGAATCTCTAAATAAAATATAGATCCAGTAAAACATATTGACTAAAATAATTTTTTTATTATCTTGAGAATGATTCGATCGCCCGGGTGGTGGAATTGGTAGACACGCTAGCTTGAGGGGCTAGTGGCCGTTAGGCTGTGCGAGTTCAAATCTCGCCTCGGGCAGATTTATAGTGTTGTTGAATTAGTAATTATAGCCACTCTTAACAGAGTGGCTTTTTTAGTTTATACTATATACAGTTCAATTGTTACCATATTGTTACCAATAAAACTGCTATTGAATGGGAAACTTTGCCATTATAACTATACTCCTGCCTCAGTAACAAAAGCTTCAAGTATTGGTGGATCAATGTCAAAGACATCTTTCCCAAATGTATTAATATGAAAACTTATTGCAGATTTAACATCTGTAAGGGCTTCTTCGTAAGTGTTCCCTTGGCCGACAACAACTCCTTTAAAGCCCAGCGGATAGGCCACATACCCATCGAAATGTTTTTCAACAATAATTTTATATTGTTTCATAAAAAGCAGCCTCCCAGCTCTATTAATTTGTCATGCTAACAATTCACCATACAGTGAATGAATATGATTAGACATAATAGTATTTAATTGTAAGTTATGCTAAATGAGGTGAGGAAACAATATTTTTTAATTGAGACAATTTTTCCAATTAAAATATTCAGGAACTATTTGAACCATTAATATCCCATTGAAATACATCCCATCACGTAAAAACCATTTCAAATTCCATAATTCATAAGATGCAGTTATGTAATATGGGTGTAAGTTGTTGTCGTATTCCTACCCTATGGGAAATTCACTTGACTTTTAGACCCGGGCAATTATTTGAATAGCTTTTCCTTTATTTTCTTTTATAAACTCTTCCGCTTGTATAGTGGCTCGAATTATGTCTACAACAATCTTCGGATTGTACTCTAAAAATTTATCTTTTGCACTTAGGTTGAATACCATGTTGTAGATATCTGGTTCAAATATTTCTATAGCATTGGCTCCTAATGCGCTTTTAGCTTCTTGTGCATATGGGTTTCTCATAGAAAAAACATCAATTTCGCCATTTATTAATGCGTTGGAAAGTTGCATTGCTTTTAAAAAAATAATTTCCACGTCATACTCAAGTATTTGATTGTATGTAAGGAATAAACTAAGAAAAAAATGGACTCCGGAATTTTGTTGCGTAGCTATTTTTTTTGCTTTCAAATCAATTGCGGAATGAATTTCCAATGTATGTGGTATTAAATTATTCGGTATCCAATATCTCACGGACCTTTCGCGCAAGGGCATATGGTGAAAACGGTTTTTGAAGAAAAGCAACTCCTTTATCCAATACCCCATGATGAACTATGGCATTATCCGTATACCCTGATATATATAATACTTTCATTTTAGGTTTTAGTTTTTTCAGTTTTTTTGCCAATTCACTCCCTCCCATATCAGGCATGATCACATCCGTAATAAGTAAGTGGATTGGTTTTTCGCTATCTTTTTTACAAACCTGCAAAGCCTTTTTCCCATTCTCCGCTTCTATCAGATCATA
>SDBT01005770.1_pt1 | contig 20707 bp, 25 predicted proteins | sample 2277101 | NCBI WGS metagenome assembly SDBT01 (sample SAMN10404973, study PRJNA504765) | marine sediment metagenome | isolation source: marine sediment core GS10_PC15, 103 cmbsf | place: Arctic Ocean: Southern Knipovich Ridge | collected 2010 | reverse complement strand
TGTTTGCTTGGTGGTCTTGGTATCATGACTAATATATATTTAATTACTCTTATCTATTAATATATTGTTATTTATTTATATAGATATGTCCACTCCCTTCACCCTAGGTGTCCGATTACACCATGCCCGTATGCCAGCCTACACCATATTTGGCATCAATATAAACTCTCCTAACTTCTCCTCCATGGCATACAGAGCCTACATGGGCCTACACCCATTTATTGATTGGACAGTTCCTTATTGGTGGGTGTCTCTTAGCGGTTGACACACCGCCAGTATGTGACCAAATTATGGACACATAGGATGGATTTAATACACGGCTGGGAATTTTGGTTAGGCTCTCAACGAGGCGATTAGTTCTTCTTTCTGTTCGTCATTCAGACCGGCGAACAGGTTAGTGATCTTACCGACCGGGTCAGCGGTCTTGCGTTTGGATTCAAAGGTCTGGGTTAGGTCCTCACCGTTGATGGTTTGTCCGTCCAGGGCGATGATCTCGGCTTCGGTTAACTTCCTCAGGTGTGCTTGAATTCGAACCCATAGATTCCTGATGGCGTGTTCCCAGATGTAACGCGGACAGTCAGCCGGTAAACCGGGTAGCTCTACCTGCAAGGACAGAACAACCTTGACGTCCTGCTTAGGCTTGGCCACGGTATAATTGGACAGGGTAATGATGTCCCCTTCTCTCTTCATAGTAGCGGTACTTTTATTATTCTCGGGCATGATAGTACTCCTGTATATTTGGCACGTTCTATGCAATGCCCAACCGTGTGTTAAATCCACCCTAGTTGGTTTGATTATGACCAGGTTATTAAATGGTTAACGGGTTGTATTAGTCCTCGAGTGTGACCATGAACATGTCATCCTTGGTATGTATTTGCCCGGCGTATTCACTGGATACATTCCATTTGGTGACTGGGTCCGTGATTGCCACGGTTGCATTTAACAACGCTTCGTAAATGTTATCCGCTTTCACGGTTATGTTTGTTTCGTTACCGTTCGTGACTTCATATGTATTCATTATTACCCCATGCAACCTAGCCATAATCAAACCAACTAGTGGTGTTGGCACGTTTCGTTATTCGATTGTCAATGAACATCTAGTGATGTTGATCACTAGTGGTCAATTGATGACCATATGTATTATATATAGCATGAACCATGCCACCCTAGCATTATCACGTTATGGTCCCTAGTTATAACCGTCCGTATGTTTTGACGGGGGCCCTAGGGGGGATTGACACCTGACGTGTGTGTGATAGGACCTCCCACCTTACGTCCCAAAAATCTCAATTTTTGTAGGACAGCCTACAACCTAGCGGTAGGGATGCTATATTTATAAAAGTTTGCAGAGGATAATGTTCAACTTGACTCCCTACTCACACGCATGTTATAATCGTGTAAAGTCACCGGAGGACGACATGGACCGCATATTACTACATAACATGGATCAAGGCAGACCTAAGACCGGTCTGTTGGAACGGCAAGCTGAAGCGGCTCGACAGATGGCTATGGGTATTCCACAGAGAGAAGTAGCTGCACGATTAGGCTATCATCCCATGTACATGTCTCATCTCAAGGCTAAGCCTGGTGTACGCGCCAAGATGGATGAGATTAGTGATGGTCGTGATGCTCACGCTAAACAGATCCGTGACCAGGTTGACGTTGGTGCGCAGAACGGATTGGACCTGTTAACCCAGATTCTCAATCCCCACCATCCTGATTCGGAGAGGGTTGATACGAAGACGAAAATTGACGTGGCTAAAGACCTGCTTGACCGACAAGGCATTGTACCTCGTGTGACTAAGTCAAGTCGTACAAATGAGAACGTGCATCTATTCTTAGATGCAGACGATCTTGAGTCATTGAAAGCTGACGCTGCTGGAGTTTCCATAGATGTAACTCCTGACGATCATGGTGATATAACACCTGAGATCCTGCAGATTCCTAAACGCAGATCAAAAGGTGGTTTGATTCCTGAGGACCTGCTCGGACAGGAAGACTAATGACCATTGAGTACTTTGACGGCTTCGACTGGGTAGGAGATAATACTGCCGGGTCGATAGCTGATGACCTGAAAGGCAGAGGCTGGACTCTGTCTGACGGGATTAATGTTACTGCAGCCGCGCCACCGGATGCGATGTATGAAGACTGGACCTTTACTCCGGCAGGTAAAACTCTCCGCCTGGCGGGCACTGGAACAAAGTACATCTCTCATGCCGTAAAGCCTTGGATCGATGCAGCAGTCGGCCTGAACTTCTACTTCAATTCGCTACCGGTAGGAGCAGGACCGCACAAACTGATCGAGTTATGCGAGTGGAGTGCGGGTTCAATGAATCCGCTGTATACCCTCGCAATCAAAGATGGGCAGTTTGCCCTCTACGCTTACGGCGAAATTGGCGCGGGTGCTGTATTCGAGGGCTACCCCTGGTTCTTAGGTGCCTTACAAACCGAAACCTTATATTCTGTGCATTACTACGCACGTCGTAGCCAGCGCATACTGTACGTAAACGGTCGTGCAGAGCTGCTCAGGGGTGGTTACGGCGGCCTCTCCAATACTCATGCTGTACGAGTGTATGATGCGGGAGATCTGTACATAGACGACTTCTACAATACATGGACACAGCCAGCTTTCTGGCCCTTTGCGTATGACGTTCTGTTTCCATATGCCTATTATAACGAGATAACTGGTGCTTGGGCTCCACATAGGGTTCTATCACCCAAGCCTGAAGCTGAACTAGATATGACTGGGGCTTGGCAGGTACAGGAAGGTGGTAGTCTGGTCACAGCATTGAACGGGTCAGACGCAGTATATACCTGGAAGAATGCACAGGAGTACGGTAACTTCCAGGTCAAACTGGAAGACGTTGACTTCCCTACCACACTGGAAGGTTTCCAATATCAAGGTTTGGTACGCTGCAATCGGCAGGGTAGTCTGACCAGCCAGGGCTTTTTCTTCGAGGGTAGGTATCCTGGAATCCAGTTGATCTATGAAAACCCATTTCTCGATCCGTCCTCCGCTGTAGCCAAGTTCTGGCATGAGGATACGATTGCAATAGGCAACGGAGACATCCGGCCTAGTCCTAGGGACTTTCGTACTGAAGTGAATCATGCGAGGATGTTTATTAGGAATGGCCAGGTTTCTTCCATTGCAACAGACATCAACAAGATCAACTGGTCTCTTATAGAGTTGTTCCTCCCGAACATCTACGCTCTGGGAGTTTAACATGAGCGATAACATTGCGGGCATCTGGCCTAGTGCAGATATACCTAACCCACCTCAGATGTCTTATGTGTACTTCCTAGATGGATTCGATCACTACACAGCACTGGCAGACAAGTGGACTTCAGTTAACGGTACAGCCCTTGTCAAAACTGAATCCGGTACCTGGTATGATTTACCAAGTACCAATCCTGGTCATCTGTACGACACGAATTTAAAGCGAGGCAATTGCCTATCGTTTCCTGGTACGTATGAGCCTGGCGATGCACTGCCCTACATTGAGATGGACCTGCAAGAGTTGGCTAGGTTGCGAGTACTGGTTAGTCTGAACCTCAAGGCGGATGCCTACACAGGCATACCATTTATTCAACTGTATGATTCTGCACATAATCTGGTTGGGGGTTTTGCTTTTACACCTGAGGGTCTGCCTCATACAATGTACGGGGCTCTATATACCAACTATCGATTCGCAACAATAGGAGCCATGTATACTCACCCTGGCATGTGGGTCAACATAAAGTGTGGTGTTGGTTTTGCTGTACAGGACGATCCGGCAGAAGGTGTGGAGGGTACACTGGGCCTCAGGATGGATGTGAACTATCGTAAGTCACTGACTGGCTTCGGAGCATTCTACGATATTGATCCTACGGGCCTGAAAGTACAGTATATTCGTATTAGTTCAGCAGGAACAAACACCTTAATATCAGACATTATCTGCCTGGCTGGTGAGGGCATGATTAATGAAGCTAATAACATTCACACCTTGCTTCCTAAGAAAGAAGGCGGACCAATTCCGACATTCTTGTTTGCTGGTACAAATGAGGATGTAGATGAGTATCCACCTGATACAAGCAGTTTCCTTGAATTCACAAGTACCTGCGATGGTGATGTCTGGGCATACATCGAGGCTTCAAAGATTGAATTGCCTAGGGGCCCTATGTCTCCTGGTGATGCTTCTCGTGCAGGGTATATTGCAGGTGGCAGGAACACGGATACGCAGCCCGGTATGTTTGGTCTGATAGACCACGCATACGGTACTATCCAAATGAATGCGCTGTCTCAGGGCTTACAAGGCGCTGTAGGTATTATTAGTCCTCCGGCTCCTACCTACCAACTGTATGAGACTGCTGCAAGTGGATTGACCGGCTTTTCCAATCGAGATAAGACGATTGATGGTGACAGTAATGTACTGTTCCATGCTGATCGTGGATCCTGGAAGTATGATATAACACAAATTTGTCACTGGCACAGATGGATTAGAAGGTTATGGCGTACGAATACCTTTAATAACGTTTGGGCCGGAGTGATGTGTACAGATATTTAGAACGTGTCCAAATTACGGACGCATAGTGGAGGTCATAATGACCCTGCTCGCGATTGAAGGCTTCGACCACTACGACAACAGTACGAAAGAAGGTAAGCGTACCTGGTCAGGTGGTGCAATAGCGACTGGTAATGGTCGGTATCCAGGAGGTAACTGCTGGGAGCCGAGCAATGGTATCACCGCTTATATCGAATTTGTTTTAGCTGGCAATTATCAGGAGTTGATTGTTGGTGCTGCTGTTTTCCTGACTGGAGCCAGTAGTACTCAAACTACTTTGTTCTCTTTTCGCTCACTTGATGATGTCGTACAGGGAGAGTTGCATATAGGAGCAGGCAATGTCCTGTACTACACTCGTGGAACCTCCACTATTCTGGTTACAGGTACGACACCTCTTGGCACTGATCAGTGGCATTACATTGAGTGTCGTCTTAAGATTGACAATGCTGTTGGTGAGATAGAAGTACACATTGCGGGCCTGAGTGAGTTTAGCCTATCGGGACAGGATACGCAGATATCTGCTTCTTATGCTTCTGCCAATGTAGTCAGGATGTATGGCTTCCGGCATGTAGCCGACGGCAGACTGGACGACGTATATATACTGGAGACAGGTTCTAGCCCGAATGACGCTTTTCTAGGAGACTGTCGAGTCGATACACTGTTGGTTAACGCTGATGGTACTACTAATCAATGGACTCCAAGTGGAGCTGCTACCAACTATGAAGCGGTAGACGAGGCGCCTCCGGATGATGCCGCTACGTATATTGAGTCGACATTAGCTGGAGATGTTGACTTGTTTGCTCATGTAGATCTGGCTCAGTTGACTAACGTCTATGGTGTACAGATTGTGAGTCGGATGGCTGCCAGTGAGATTGGTGAGGGCTGGGCACGGCTAGGTGTACGAGTGGGTGGTGTTAACTACTGGGGAGACGTGGTCACGGCTAATCTTAGCTGGGCGTTTGTTCTGCAGATATTCGATCAGAACCCAAATACTTTAACTGCTTGGACAAGGACTACGGTCAATGCAGCGGAAGTTGGTGTAGAACGGATAACTCAACCGCCTACTACACCTGCACCTACGACAGCACCACCTACAACTTTAGCTCCTACAACTGCTTCACCTACAACCTTATCTCCGACAACGCTCTAATAGGAGTCTGGTATGACTACGACTCCACCCACAACAGGACCGCCTACGACACTATTTGACGGACTATTAGATAGTCAGATAGTACTTGAGATACTAGCACAAGGTGCTGGAGCTGATATTGGATTACAGAGTAGCCAGGTAGCAATTGAAGTACTGGCTCAGGGTGCAGGTACGGATATTGGATTACGAGCGTCTCAACTGGTTATGGAGGTTCTGAGAGAAAATCCTCCGAATCTTACAACGCCAGTTCCGACTACTGCACCTCCAACTACGTTAGCTCCTACTACTGCAGGACCTACATCACTTGCACCTACTACGCCAGGTCCTACGACACCAGTACCGACAACGCTTCCGCCAACTACGGCAGCGCCAACGACGATCTTAACGACCAGTGGTCCTGATTGGACTGCGCTTCCCGATACGTTAGCTCCTTATACTATAGGGGGGCACACAACTTATAATCCTGAGATGCCAGATAAGTGGACTACAGCATACCCGCAGCAAATAGTTCCTACTAGTTGCGCTCCGTCGGCTGGTTCAGTCAAAGTAGCTCAGGCTCCTATTGAGATGCCTGCGCATATAATAACTGATGCGCAGGTCAGTCAGTTTGGTGTTGAAATTCTTATAGGTAATCTTGGTGCAAATGCTGGGGGTGGCGGTGGAATAGGAATTCCATTAACCATAGCTCCATGGACCCTGCCACCTACTGAAGGTGATCCTACTGGTAATGTACCTCTATATCCTTACGATTCTATAGGCTTCATAGAGGATGACGTTTAAGGTGAACAAGTTGAGAATATACATACTGGGTATGGACGGTTACTTAGGGTGGCCGTTATATCAGCATCTGAAAGCACAAGGACATGAGGTGGAGGGTTGTGACAACTACTTTAGGCGTAGGATTGCTAATAGCTTAACTCCGCTAGTTAGAGAAATGGGAGTAATAGCACACTACAGTGTGACTGTATTTGATACACTGGCATTACAGCTGTCAAATTTTCAACCTGACGTAATCGTACACCTGGCAGAGATTCCAAGTGCCCCTTATAGTATGCAGAGTCCACTGGACGCTATGACCACACAGGGTAATAACGTGGTAGGTAGCTTGTCTGTTTTGCTGGCCGTACATCATATATGCCCTGATGCGCATCTTCTCAAACTGGGTAGTATGGGCGAGTACATTCCCAGCAGCTGGTACCACATGAGTAAGGTACTTGACACTGACAACTGTAAGTATGCCTGTCGTCAGCTAGGCATGAAAATCACCGACGTTATGCAAGGTCCTGTATACGGCGTTGGCGGTAGGTTTGATTGTGACGAAGTATGGGGCACGGTAATCAACAGGTGGGTGGCTATGGGTGCAGTTAAGCATCCTCTATTACTGTACGGTACGGGTGAGCAAATTCGTGGATTCCTTCCTGTAGAGGACAGTATCAAGTGCTTTGAGATTGCTATCAACAATCCTCCTGAAGCCGGTGAGTACAGACGGATTAATCAGTATGCTATCAAACACAAACTGATTGATTTAGCCGACACCATAGCTCGTGTGACTGGTACTACTGTCGAGCACATTGAAAATCCACGGCAGGAGGACATGCACTATGAGGGTGATCCTGGCGTAGGTTGGTTACATGATCATGGCTATGTACCATCTGATGACACTGAGCGTGTGGTACGTGCATTAGTTGAAAGTATTGCCCCTTATAAAGAGGGTATTGACAAGAACTCCTTTTTTCCAAAGGTGAGGTGGAATCATGGCCGTTGATCGAATTCCAAATACTAACGTACATGATGGTGCGCGGATTGGTACGGGAAATGAGACTATCATTGTTCCCAACACTGGAAAGCGCATGGAGATTGTAGGCTTCAGGATGCAAATTCACACTGTTACCTCTGCGGGTATAGTAGAGCTAATTGGTAGGAACGGTACGAAGGTTACTGGGGGGGTCTACGTAGACACCAATGGACTCAACTACGTGCAGGATAGAATCAGAGTCCCCATGCGTCCTGGCGAAGTCCTACGTCTGCAGAATGGTACAGATGGTACTGTGCAGTGGGCTGTATTCATCGAGGAGTTTGAATCGGCTCCACGCGATACGGAGTAAGTCATGAGTCAGCTATGGCAAGTAACGACAATAATGGATGACCTGCTTGAAGATGCCACTCAATGGCTATTTCAAGCAGGGTTTTCTACCACACAAGTATTAGATGCTCTGGGTGACGAGACTCGAGCAATTCAGCCCGGGGCCTGTGTTAACGGTGATAGTAGCAATGATGGCGGAGCTATTGCTTCTACAAATATGAATGCTGGTCTTGGAGACTACACTGTAACCGGGTGGATAAAGCCAGGGGCTATTAGTAGTTTTCACACTATCATGAATTTAAACCAGCACCTTTACATATTTATCAATGCTAGCGGGGTGTTGTCCTTATCCTTTGCTGGGCTAGGGTCTTGGAATCCTGGTATTACCTTGGTGTCTGGCACAGTTTATCGCTGGGCTTTTTCTGTTGATCGAAGTGGTAATATTACACTCAGGTGGAATGGAGTTAACTATACTCGTTCTGCTGCTGACTTTGTAGCCACAGATCTTCAAACAGGTGGGGCGACATGGAATGTTCTTAGTATTAATGGTGTAGGAGCAGAACCCTGGTCTGGTAAGGCTTGGGACTATCGGTACTTTAAAGGTGTTGCTCTAACTAACGCTCAAATCGACACTGTTCATAAAGGGCCGGCTCTTGACCTCGAGACTCGTTGGATACGCTTTGATGAGCAGGCAGGAACAAGTTTCTATTGTGCGGTAACTGGCCTAGTTGGTACCTGGAGTAATATTACTGTCAGTACTTTTCATACCATTGATTCAGGGGTGGTTTATAATCATGCTAACGTAGTGGGTTTCTCTGATGGAGTAGGTGGGGTAATTCTTCCTCGTGATGAATCTGACAAAACTAAAGATGTACTGGGGGGGCTATTAGATTACATTGGTCAGGTTAAGCATAACGCCAATATGGTGGAGGCCCACTGTGGTACACCAGATGGTGGTAATGATGAACTAGTCTTTCCTGGTGGTATTCCTGCTGGAGTGGTAGTTCGTTCTACCATGGGAACTTCTGTGCCTACTGTGGACGCAGCCAATGACAAGATTACTTTTACTGCTGGAACAGTTTGGGAATTGTTCTTAGAGACTTCAGGTGGAGCTCTTTGGGGAATCTTTCCAGTTCAAGCAGGCGCTGGAACAGATGAGTGGGATGTTTCAGATAATGGTAATCACGCTGTATGGACCAATATTACTGAGAATACATTTTGGGCAGGCTCGCAAAATTTTACGCATCGCAATTTGCTCGTTGGCTTTCGGTTAGCTGGTGAAGTTAAAATCCCGGTACTGGCTGATGGTACAGCAGCTGCAGATGGTAATGCTATTACTAACCCCGCTGGCATAGGGCACAACGGAGCCGAGACACTACTATTCATGCCTGCAATTCCTCCTGTGCTAAGAGACGCTGCGTTTTGGGACACCGCTAGGAATTACGCTGCTATCGTGGCTGATTATGCTGAGGCTCATCGGACTCTTACGGATGTCAGCCAGCCCAACAAGCATAACTTATTTACCTTTACTGTGCCCTTGTCAGGTCCTTCCTTAGATGCCATGCGTAGATTCTTAAATCAGTGAGAGTATTTAAATGACAGGAACTGAAGTAGGTTTGATTGCTGCTCTTACCGGTATGGCTGGTATAGTAGGCGGGGCTCTGCTTGGTCGTAAAGATCGAGTGAGTACTAAAGAGTGTGACCTTATTGCTGGCAACCAGGCAGCGCGTGAAACAGAACATTACTCTAACCTTAATCAGGGCATAACCGAAGTTAAAACTCAGTTACATGCTTTGGACACTAAGGTAGACTCTTGGTCTGCTTCTATTTTAGGTACTCCTGAGCGTGGCCGTCGGGCTGGCGATGCGGCAGTAGGAGATTCCTCATGACTGCTGCAAGTGAAATAGACTTCCTCGTTCGTACACTCTGGGGTGAGTGTAGAGGCGAGCCTTGGATAGGTCAAGTAGCCGTGGCTTGTGTTATCAGGAATCGTAAACAGAGTGACCGTTGGTGGCCAGATACCTATCAGGCTGTAGTAACGCAACGTAAGCAATTCAGTTGCTGGAATGGTACAGAGCCTACGTTAGTTTTAGGTCCTATGAGTGAGCAGTTAAAACATATAGCAGAGGGTATATTTGAGAACCTTATTCCAGATATTACTCATGGCGCCAATCACTATATAAACGCGTTCGCTGCTCCTCGTGAACCAAGTTGGGCACAGCGAACTAAACAGGTTACTCTATGGCCAAGTACTTTTGTAGGAATACATACCTTCTATAAATTGTGAGGATCTCATGCCTGCGATTAAGAAAGAGAAAGATACACTTACTATGGTAAATACTGTGCCTACAAAAAAACAGGATCGAGATTATCCTGTTACTAGTGAATATGAACAGGAGGGGCCAAGTATTTATCTGGAGGTAGAAGTTCCTGCCTTGAATAATCAGGCCGTTGGGGATAAATTTACCTTCACTGGCAAGGCTCGCTTGAAGTCTATGGAAGAGCGTAAAACAAAGAAGGGCACTAAAAAATCCTACGTTTTGGAGTTGCTGCAAATCGGAGTTACTTAATGAGTGGTATATGTACAGGAGTCGAACAACTTCAGCGGGATATCGATACTATCCTAGTGGAAGTTTTAGAGATAGAAGGGCACCTCCATACATTAGAGCGTTGGTTAGGTCTCGGTGCGTTAGATACACTTACCCCTTATGTTATTACAAGCGGTAATAACGCTTACGGTACTGAGGTGTTATTGCTGGACGTTGGAGATACTCCCATTCAAGCAGGCAAGGTAAAATTTGATCCGCACAGAATCAAAGTAGTGGACTTTTCAGATAATGATATCTACAAAATACAACTTACCTATGGTGCGGGAACATTTGTAGATGCAATGTCTGCTGGACAGTACAGTGAATTAATGATTATTGCTGGGGCTTCTGTAGGAGGTGCTTCTGGAGGCGGCCCAGCTGAAATTAAAATGATTCAGCTTCCTATAGGCACTAAAATATGGGCTCGTTGCTGGAACAGTCATAATGCAGATACTGTAAGTATATTCCTGGGTATACATGAGTACGATGTATGATTCACATCTTTGGCCATAGAAGAAGCGGCAATAATTTTCTAGCTGCTGCCTTACGAGCGAATATAGGGCCTAGTAAATACCTATGTGGTTTTGCTCATTACCCTGCTAAACAAGCAGTTCATGCTATAAAGCAAAAGGATCCTAATTGTGTAGTAGTGCATATATGGCGAAGTTTTGATGCTGTAGCAAAGAGTGTCTGGTCCATGAGACAACGTTTTGGTATTACTGCTCCTACATACAAAGTATTTTTACGGACTCCTTATAATAAAATGCACAAGAATAGTGCAAATGGTATAGTAACATGTACTTACACTAGTTTAACTACTGGGAGGACACAGGATAAAAAGGTCCGGGTTGGCGTAGTGCTGCAGGTATATCGTATACACCCAGAGGTTACTGGGCTATGTTTACTACTAACTGGTTTAATATGCCAGGAGTAATTCATGTGTCTTATGATGCACTTATATCTGACTATCAGATACACATGAGTGCCCTGTTGCATCGACTTGGACATACAAATACAAGCCCTGTATCTGTACCGGAGCACGTAGGTTGGGCGCCTAAATAATATGTCAGTTAATCACTTAATGGCTAACCCGGAAGTCCGATCACTACTAACACGGTGTATAAAGGACACTAGAGTTTTTGGTAATACTTTCATGCCCAAGCGCTTCTTTAGGCCCTGGGTAGATATTCATGATGAGTTCTTTTCCTATTTAGATGATGATGCTAATCCTTTTACTGTAATTGCAGCTCCTCGTGGTTTTGGTAAGACGACTATTGATTCCATTGCTTTTCCTGCAAAACGTATAGTATTTAGACAAAGTAAGTTTATTGAGTTGATATCCGCTACACACAGTGTGGCTGCACAGAATGTCAAGAACCTTGGGCGTGAGTTAACAGGCAACGCTAGGATCAAACAGTTCTTTGGGGAGATGCGAGGCCCTATATGGTCTGAAGGCCGGGGGCACCTAGAGACTACTTCTGGCGTTACTATATTAGCTCGCGGTGCTGGACAACAGATCCGTGGTCTGCTGGAGGCCTCGGGGCGGCCTGACTTAGTAGTTATTGATGACCTGGAAGATCCCGAGCCTTTCAGGATTGGTGATCCGACTGAGTATCTTCGTAAGATTAAGGAATGGTTCTGGTCAGATCTGATGAACTCGCTCGATGCGAGACCAGGAACTCGAGTCCTCTATGTAGGTACTATCTTACATGAGAACAGCCTATTGCAAGATCTGCTGGATGATTCCCAGTGGCGGTCTGTCCGGTTGGAACTGTGTAACGATAACTATGAGAGTAATTTTCCTGCTCTGATGACCACGGCGCAGGTTAGGAAGTTAGCCGCGGCCTTTAAAGCTCGTGGAATGTTGGATGTTTTCTTTCGTGAGTATCGTAACTTAGCAGTTGCCGGTGAAGACGCTACCTTTAAAGAGGAGTATTTCAAGTACTGGAATATAGATGAGAACCCTCTGAGCAATATGGAAATTGACAGGATTGTAGTAGTTGATCCTGCTAAGACGGTAAAGATGCATAGTGCCTTTACTGCCATTTGTGGCTGGGGTTTTGATAGAAAAAGAAACCGTCTGTTACTCCTTGATTGTGTTAACAAGAAGTTGCATCCGGATGAAGTCTATACCGAAACGCTGTCTATGGCTAAGCGACTCAAAACTACTATCATTGGTGTGGAGGTTACGTCTCTTAACGAGTTTATTTCTCAACCTTTTAATATGTACTTGAGTGAATTTGGTTATCCAGGCATTATAGAGTTACATGCTCGGGCCAATAAACTTGAGCGTATTAAACAATTGGCTGGCTTTTATCGACAGGGTCAAATATACCACCACCCTAACACTGAGATACATGGCCCGCTAGAAGCTCAGTTGAAGACATTTCCACGGTCTAAATTTCTAGACGTGGCCGACTGTTCTGCCTATATTATAGAGATGTTTTCAATTGGTAATCGTCTGTTTGGTATGTCTGAGCATGAAGACGAAAAAGCACTTGAAGAAGAAATTGCTGAGATGGACGCCCTAGAAGAAGAGATCTCTCCGATTGGTAACTTTAGATGGGCTCCGTAGGAGATATAGATGCCTATTGTCATTATCGGTAATACTACACAAGGTGTGTCTCACAGTTTTACTGGGGACGCCATTGAGTATAATTATCCGCATGGGCTGAATTTTAGTCCTCGTTCAAGGCGACACCAGAATATTGTGGCCCGTCTTATGCAGTTAGCAGAGGAATCGTATGGTATCATGTCTCAACGACACCCGCAGTGGCGTGAGATTGACGAGATGATGACGGCCTTCATTCCACTGAGTGATTACGAGAAGGCCTTGAAGCAGCGTGGTGGGAGTAAAGATCAGTTCCATGGTCGTAACCGACCTGTCAGTGTAGTCGTACCTTACTCATACGCTACTATGGAAACTGTAATGACGTACCTAGTACAGGCGTTCTTTCAGAACCCTACCTTCCAGTACGACGGGGTAGGACGAGAAGATACGATTAAGGTCAAACTGTTAGAACTGGCAGTCGATGCACAGGCCAGACGGTACAAGGCTGCGCTAGCTATGCACACCAGCATGACCGATTCCTTGAAGTATGGTATTGGTATCAGTACTTTCAAGTGGAAGGAAACCTACGGCAAGCGTCCGGTAGATCAACAGGTAGTACAGGAGACTGAATTCGGTGAGTTCTTAGGTACTACCACTGAGCGGACCAACGTCGAGACCCTTCTGTTTGAGGGTAATAAGATCCTGGCTATCGACCCTTACAGGTTCTTACCTGATCCTAATGTAAGTATCAATGATATCCAGGATGGTGAGTTCTGTGGCTGGGTTGCTTTAACCACTTATCAGGATTTGATTACTGAGGAACGTGACGATGAGGATGTGTTCAATATCAAGTACTTGAACGACACCTACTTTCGTCAGCGGTTTAGTAAATTTACTCCTGATTTGAGTGCTCGTGAATCGAAGCAGTCTGGTGAGTCTACAGGTGCCGGTATCAAAACCAACTGGACTAACTACGTTACTTTGACCCATCTGTATGTCAATATTATACCTGAGGAGTGGAAGTTACCTGGCGATCCTGTGATTAACAAGGACGGTGAGTATCCTGAAAAGTGGTTGTTTACTATTGCTAACGACACATTACTGGTCAGAGCAGCCCGGCACAATTTGAATCACAATGCTTATCCAGTAGCAGCCTGTGCTCCTGATTCAGACGGGTATTCCATCACACCAGTTAGTCGAATGGAAATGCTGCATGGGCTACAGGAAGGCATGAACTGGTTATACAATTCTCATATCGCCAATGTCAGGAAGACTATGAACGATATGCTAATTGTCGATCCTAGCTTGGTGGTCATGAAGGATCTACAGAATCCACAGCCTGGTGCTTTGATTCGTCTTCGTAGACAGGCCTGGGGACGTGGAGTAGATCAGGCGGTTAAACAACTGGTGGTACAGGATGTCACTCGAAACAATATTAGTGACAGTACTTATCTAATGGACATGATGCAGCGTGTCAGTGCTGCAGTCGATTCAACACAGGGTGTTGTACGTAGTGGCGGTGAACGCCGGTCAGCTACCGAGTTTCGTACGACAGCAGCTAATGCCTTGTCTCGGCTTGAGCATATTGCCAAGATGATAAGTATGCAATATATGAACGACCTATCATACATGATGGCAAGTCATACACAGCAGTTCATGTCTCAGCCTGTGTTCACACAGATTCTAGGTGAGTGGCCTGCTCAGATGGATGAGATATATAATCGCAACGAGGGCGTCAAGGTTACACCAGAAGACATCTTGGTTGACTATGATGTGATTATCAGGGATGGTTCAGTGCCTACTGCTGGCGCTGCCAACTCAGATCTGCTGGTACAACTGTTTCAGATAGTAACAGCTAATCAAGAGCTGACCCAGCAATTCGACGTGGTAAAGATGTTTACTCGTATTGCTACAATGTTAGGAGACAAAAATGCCGAGGACTTTGTCCGTCGTGGTGGTGATGTAGTTGCTGCTACGGCTCCTGATGAGGAGGTGATGCGACAAGCAGAAGCTGGAAATCTCGTACCCCTTAATGGAGGTTAGGACGTGTCCGAAAATCGGACGGATAGTGAACAAAGAATAATGAGTTTGCAGGAAGCAGAAACTCTATTACACGAAGTTAGAAGTGGGGCTGAGGTAGTTCCTATTACTCAAGAATACCTAGCACAGATTTTAGCTTCCACTGTACATTGGGCGGCTACAGCAAGCGTATTAGAGGAGGCTGTTAATGTTACTCAGTCAGCTAATGGGAGAAGCCTTGAGGATTGCTTCGGAGCAGGCACCCCAGGACCAGACCTTGGATCCTTTGGAGACCCTCTTGGAGGGGCACAGCCTGCGAGACTTGAAGCAATGGTTGGACAGCCCATTCTGGAAAGCGGTAACAATGGTGTTAGCACAGCAGATCGAAACAAACGTGAGAGATCTCACAATGGGAGACATTTCTGTCCGTAGTAGAGAAGAGGAGGGCCTGCTTTATAGGTCCGATGAAGCCCTTAGGGGTGGTATCGTAGCCCTAACGAACGCCCTTTTAATGCTGCCAACCACGCTTATACAGGAGCTCGAATTGGTTAATGAAGCTCGGCGGGATAAACAGGAGGAATAAGACATGGCAGATAATAACGATAAAGTTCAAGATGACCTGATGGCTGAGTTGCTTGGTACCCTAGGTACTGGAGACTCTGATACCGAGGAGACTGAGGAAGACGATACCACGACTGAGGAAGGTACCGACGAAAATGAGGAAACTACCACAGATGAGAACGATGATGAGGAGGATGATACCGAAGATACCTCGACTGACGACGATGATACTGAGGAAGACGACACTGAGGAAGAAAGTGAAGATGAGGAGACCAATACTGAAGAAGATGAATCTGCCTCGGCTGCCAACGTTTTGTTACAGGCTCAGTTTCAGTCCTTGTCTGACAAATATGCTGTCTTAGAGGCCAAACTAGCTCCTAAGGACAAGGGTACTGATAAGGAGAAAGCTACTTTCGATCCGGCTGAGTTCTTGCTTACCGAGGAAGAGCTGGATGAGGTGTTGGATAAACCTGAGCTGCTTAATGCAGCTATGAAACGTATGGGCATAGCTTTTAATAAGCAGTTGGAGGCTGTTCAATCTGCAGTACCTCAAGCAGTTCAACAGCAGGTTGATGCTGTAACTCAGACCAAGAGCATGGTTAAAACCTTCTACGACAAGAATCCTGACCTGGCTGAGGGAGGCCGTAAACGCTTCGTGCAGTTCACGTTCCAGGAACAATTGCAGGAAGCTCAAGCTGCCGGAGGACAAGTTGACTTTCTTGGCTTGCTGAACAAAACAGCCAAGGCGGTTCGTAAGGAACTGGGTATTAAAACTCAGGTGGTTAAGAAGACACCTGATGGGGTTAAGCCTAAGAGTAAAAAGAAACCTACCATGCCTGGTACGCAGTCTGGTCGTAAGGCTCAGAAGAAGACTACCAAGCGTAAAGGCCAGCATGCTATGATGGATGACTTACTATAAAGGAGGTCAGTGATGAGCGTAGATGTATCTGTTATAATATCTAACAGAAATGATACTGCAATGCTGGCCTTGACTGCTAGGTCAGCTCTGGAAGAAATGAAAGCTCTGCCTAATGGAGGTGAGGTTATAATCGTAGACAACTCTGATCCAGAGATCTACGAGGGGTTGAAGAAGGGTGCGTTCTTTGCCAAACGCTACATGGACGAAGGCAAGATCCGCTTGTTCAGACAAAACAAACCGTGCTTGTTTACGGCTCGAGCGACTGCTATTCAGCATTCACTGGGCAAGTACATCGCTTGTCTAGATGGTCATATGCTGGTAGGTCATAACATGCTCCTGGATTTGTTTAACTTCATGGAGCAGTCTGATCCTGACACTGGCTTTGCTCACGCACCTATCAGTTGGTTACATCAGCACGAAGCTGCGGCCAAGCATGATAGGCGTATTGAGAAGCATGAGCTAGGCCCGTGGGGAGCGGCCTATCAAGAGGCCAGAACTATCACCTGGAAGGGTATGCCTTGGATGTGCCATAAGTGGCTTTGGCGAGCTATTGGTGGTTACGGAGCCTTGGCTCGGCATAGAATCTCCTGGGGCGGTGGAGACATGTTCATTGGTACAAAGCCCTGGTTACTTGGTTTCAAGAACTGGGCCGTACCGACTAGCCCTGGTATTCACATCGGACCTTTTCCGAAAGAGTATACCAAGCATCATCCTTATCGTCTGTACAGCCAGAGTGGTCAACAGACTACTACCGTTGGATTCCTCATTGCTGCGTATGTACTCGGTGGTGAGGATATGATGAAGCGTATTGGTCCTACATTGAAAGAACGTTTCAAGCTGGACGTAGCTGGTCACTGGGACAAGGCTATTGAGCTTGGTACTGATGAACGCAAATGGCTTCTGGACAGACAGAAGATGTCCTACCAGGAGTATTTGGATACGAGGCCTTGGAATGCCAACTAGTGGTTGGCAGAAAATAGGACACGTAATGGGAGTGCTTCGGCACATCCCTGAGCCTGATTCTGTACTAGACATCGGAGTAGGCTTTGGTAAATTTGGTTTCTTGTTTCGTGAAACTCTCGATATTCGAAAGCGTCGCTATTCACCTACAGAGTGGCAGGCTATTATAGATGGAGTTGAGATATGGGACGGCTACATAACTCCCGTACATGACTACGTCTATAGTCAGATATTTATCGGGGACATAAGGAAGTTGGTGCATGACCTTCATAGCTACGACTTGATAGTCCTTGCGGACGTCATAGAACACATGCCGTATGAGGAAGGCGCACAACTTCTAAAAACTCTCTTCTATCAACACTGCAATCTTGCTATGGTGATTAGCTACCCACCAGTGATTGGCAGTGACTGGAAGAACTGGCAGAATCCACATGAAAAGCACCACTGTGTGTGGACGAAACAGCTTATTGCATCCGCAATACCAGGAGTTAAGCTTGTATCTCCCATGAGGAACAACCCACAGGTAGTATATGTCTTTAAAGGAGACTGACCATGGGCGTTCCCTTTCTTGGAATGCGTGGCACCGGGGACTGGGTAACTAACCAGCGCCCCGAGAACTGGCGTGAAACACTGCTCCGCTTGTACCCTAACGGCAGAGCACCGCTTACCGCTATCATGTCCATGCTTAAATCCGAGTCCACTGATGATCCTCATTATCACTGGTGGACCAAGTTGCTGGCCGATCAGCGGGCACCCATTGTAGCTGTCTGGACTGACACGGCTCTTACCGCTGCGTATGGTGGTGGCAGTGCTTCCGGTACCACTGTGTACGTGCAGGTTGCTGAAGCGCAGGTCGATAAGCTGCGTGTTGGACATGAAGTCCTCCTGCGGGTCTCTGTTGATCCGCTGGCCGAGGTAGTGGGTAAAATCACTTCCAGGAGCAAAAACGGAGCTAACAGTTATGTTGGCGTGTACTTCCTGGAGAATGATGACAACAGCGCCTCTTACGATGTGTCCAACGCTGACGTGATCTGGATCATCGGTAACATCAACCCCGAGGGTGGCACTCTGCCTGCCAGTATCATGTATGATCCTGTCGAGTACGAGAACTACACTCAGATCTTCAGGACTCCGATCAGCCACACCCGTACTGCCATGAAGACCCGTCTGCGTACTGGTGACCAGGTGAAAGAGGCCAAGCGTGAAGCTCTCGAGCTGCACGGTATGGAGATGGAAAAGGCCTTCCTGTTCGGTGTACGTACTCTCGGTACCGGCTCCAACGGCAAGCCCGAGCGTACCACGCAGGGTATCATCCGGTGGATCAGTACCAACCGGTACGACTGGCCTTCCAGTGCTTTGACCTGGATTACCAATGGCGACAACTGGCTGGACGAGCAGTTGGAGAAAATCTTCCGCTTCGGCTCTACGGAAAAACTCGGCCTATGTGGCTCTGGTGTGATGCTGGCCATCATGCAGATTGTCAAGGCCAAGGGTACTTTTGAGCTGACCAAAATGGCCTCCTCCTACGGCGTGTCCGTGTACGAGTGGGTAACCGCTTTCGGTACTATGTACCTGAAAACGCACCCGCTGTTCACCTACGAGCCGACCATGAGAAACAACCTGCTGATCCTGGACACTGACAACCTGGTCTATCGTTTCATCGACGATACCAAGTATCTGCCGAAGCGCCAGGCCAATGACCTTGACGGTGAGAACTCCGAGTACCTGACCGAGGCTGGTCTGGAACTGCATCACGAAGCGACCTTCGGCTATATCACTGGCCTGGGCCTGGCTTCCTGGGGCACCCTGACCACAGGCGCGCCCACCAGTGCAGCGCCTACTACTACTGGTCCCACTACTCTTGGAGCGACATCTCTGGCTCCGACCACTATTGTCACTACAGGAGCTCCCACTACTGCTGCTCCGACGACTGCGGCCCCGACTACCTTGGCACCGACTACTCTCTAACCCTAACCCTGGGGGCTTTGAGCCCCCGGGCTTATACAATAAATAAGATATAAGGAGGGTCCAGTGGCGACTATAAATGAGGTACGTGCAGAGTTTCGTAGGGTGTCTGGTCGAGATGATCTCTCGACGGCCCTCATTGATGGCTACCTTAACAAAGGACAGCGCTATCTGGATCAACTTACTCAGTACCAGAAAGCACCTACTCGCTTACAAAGCAGCCTGGTTGCAGGACAGATATATACAGTATTCTCTGCTCGTATGCGAGTGATCCATGAAGTATGGATAGCTCAGTCAGGTGAGCAGAAATGGCAGCTTGGTAAAATGTCTAGTGTACTGTATCGAGAAACCTATCCTAAGCCTCCAAGTTCTATGGATACAGGATCTCCACTACACTACACTCCAGACTCGTTAAATTATTTTAATGCTTCTGGTGACTTCCAGTACTACCCCGGAGCTTACAGTGATAGCTTTACAAAGAATGGTATTCTAATAGGACCTCCTGCTGACCAGGCCTATGAAGTGGAAGTACTTGGTCGTTTCTTTAGTCCGGTTATTTCAGACAGTCAGTCTAGTTGGTGGTTAGAGCAGCAAAGTGATCTTGTTCTTTTAGCTGCTATGCGTATGCTAGAGACTGAATATCGTAATACACAAGGTACTCGTGACTGGGACTTGTCCTTGGCCGCTATGCTGAAGGCAGTACAAGATGACGACGTAGAAGAAGATTCAGTTACTATCAATCTGATGGAGGGCTAGATGGATAAGCGAATACCTTACCTTACTTTTGAAGAGTTCATGGTTATCAAGGATGGTACCGATCAGGTAGCATACAAAGCCTTTCAAAAGTGCTTGGAGCGTGTCCATGCTGTAGCAACACAACACGCCTTGTTAGCCTTTCCAGAGGCCATGATGAAACTCCTGCAGGTTACTACCAATATGCAGGCGGCTAAAAAAGAATTTCTCAAGGACTATCCTGACGTGGCTAAACGGCCTGATCTCCTTGCTGAACATCTTCCTGTCGCGGAAGAGGAACATCCTGGTGAACCTTATGCTGCGGTGTTGACCATTGCAGCGGAGCGTGTTCGTGAGGATGTGTCCAATTTCCGGTCAATTAGTGAGCCGGGGGTGAGACCTAATAAGAATATATTAACCACTCATTTGAAAGAAGCTCTTGAGGAGTAGTCATGCGAGAGTTTACGACTCAACTTCGAGACTTTACTCAACAGGGTTTACGCAGTGGTACGGATGGACTACGTGACTCTGACCGATTGATTACTGCTGTAAACCTACGGCCATACGAAACTGGTCTAAGATTACAGCAAGTACCCTAGCTGGAAGTCAACGGAGCTTTTTAACAAGAGTGGCCGTAT
>SDBT01005769.1_pt1 | contig 20708 bp, 14 predicted proteins | sample 2277101 | NCBI WGS metagenome assembly SDBT01 (sample SAMN10404973, study PRJNA504765) | marine sediment metagenome | isolation source: marine sediment core GS10_PC15, 103 cmbsf | place: Arctic Ocean: Southern Knipovich Ridge | collected 2010 | reverse complement strand
CAAAACCGGCGCCTGCCTCACCAGCCCGGGCGGCCTCCACCGCGGCGTTTAAGGCGAGAAGATTCGTCTGAAAGGCAATCTCATCAATGGTCTTGATGATCTTGGAAGTTTCCTCGCTTGCCGCAGATATCTCTTCCATGGAGGTAGTCAGTTCTGTCATGGAATCGTTGGCCTTGCCAACGACCTGGCTGGACTCCTTCATAAGGATATCCGCCTGATTGGCATTGTCTGCGTTCTGCTTGGTCATGGAGGCCATCTCTTCTAATGATGAAGATGTTTCCTCAATGGACGCAGCCTGCTGGGATGAGCCTGCTGACAACTGCTGGCTGGCAGATGAGACCTGCTCCGAGGCAGAGGCTACCTGGTCAGCGCCTTCGTTCAATGTCTCTATGATCCGGTTGACCGGTTTTGTGATACCTCGGGTAATAAAGAATGCCAAGAGTGTACCGGCGATAACGCCACCTATTGCAAAGCCGATGGCCAGCCTGGCAGCCGTCTTCTGGGCTGAGGCTGCGGCGTTTACTTTGGCGTCTTTAGCCGGGTCAATAATATTTTCCATGGCATTTTCCATGGCCACAAACAACGTCTCAACAGAACTGTCTGTCTGCTCCTGCAGTTGCCGCATCTTCTCGACTTCTTCATGGTATCTGTTTCCCAAGTTTGCATAGGAACTCAGGTAGTCGTCGATTTTGGCCGCAGCCTGTTCCATTTTGCTTTCGCCGGCAAGAACCCCTCGCCACTCTCCAAGACCGTCCTCAGCAGCCTCTTGGGCCGCCAAAAACTGGGCCCAATTCTCTTTGCTGCCGTCAGCAGCATAGTCATGAGCAGCGGTCTGTAGCTTTAACACATTGGCAATGACTGCCTCATTCATTACCATGTCAATGGCACCCCACTTGACCATTTCGGACACATTTTGTGCCTCCTCTACCGCCTCTTTAGCAGGATCGATAACTTCCTCCATGGTCGTCTCAAGATCGGTCACGCAAAGCTTCACCAGGTTGTCCCATTCACGGCTTATCTCAGCGGTTCTATTCAAGGACTTGGTGTATCCATCTATGACTGTCCGAGTCATCGAAAGGTGCTCTTTTGTACTACTGGCAACCTGCTCCAGTTCAGGATACCCCTTGACCAATTCATGCCACTTGGCAACTCCCTGATCAGCCCCTTCCAGTGAATCCTCTAAGCCTTTCAAGTTTGCCGTGTCAGGATTGGAAGTGTAGACCGTCATGGCATTAACCAGTTTCAAAGTGTTCTGGGTTACTCTCTCATTCATTACCATGTCAATGTCGCCCCACAAGGCATACTCAGTCATTTGTGAGCGAACGTTGTTGACACCGCTCCAGCCTACATAACCAAGTATGGCTGCTACCAGGATTATTATTCCGAAACCCCCGGCCAGTTTCATTGAAAGTTTCATGTTTCTAATCATTTTCAAGTTCTCCTTATTTCTTGGTTTTCGGTTTTGTTGACTCGTTAGGTTGTTAGTCAACTCGCCATTTTTCTACTCAACCACTCAACGACTTAGCTACTCAACTAGAGTGCGTCTATGCCGCCCTGTCCAGCGCGGTAATCTCTTCAGCACTTAGCACCTTGTCGATATCGAGCAAAATTTTCACACCTCCTTCCATCTTGGCCATGCCCAGGATGTAGTCGGTGTTTAGCTTGGTGCCGAATGTTGGCGTATCCTGGATATCTTCGCCTTTGATGTTCAATACCTCGGAGACCGAATCGACCACGATACCGATAGTAAACACTGCTCTTTGCTCGTGTGCAGCACGGTAGACATCACATTTGCGGCAGGCTTCTATTTTTTGCTGATATGAGCCCTGTATTTCATCCCGACAGAAAGTTCCAGAGATCATCCAGCATCTGTGATCTGGATTCTCATATGCCGGACATTGCTTTTTTCCGCATTTTTTTACAGCCCAGCATTTTGCCATACTTGAAGCCTGTCCTTCGATCACAATGACGCAGGTACGCTCCGTGTAATCGGTTGCCTTGATTCCGAAACGCAACCTCAGGTCCACCACAGGAATCACCTTGCCCCGAAGGTTAATCACCCCTTTCACAAATTCAGGTGTCTCGGGTAAGGTAGTAATGGGCATCATCCCGACGATCTCCCTGATGTGTAAAATGCCAATGCCATACTCCTCCTTGGCCAAGGTGAAGGTCAGGTATTTGCCTTCCCTGGTCACCATCTCCTTCGTAGCCTGATCCATCTTTACCGTCTCTTCGCTCATGCTCTTTTCACCTCCTTTCTCCCATCCCCTCCCACGAGGGGAAACTTATTCAACTACTAAGGTCAGAGTTCTGCAGACCTCAGTTATTAGTCACCAAAAGAGTTACTCTAAAAGCCGTTCCTTCGCCCACCTGACTTTGCACCTGTATCTCACCGCTGTGTTTTTCCACGATACTCTTCACAATAGGTAGACCAAGGCCTGTGCCATGTTGCTTGCCTGTAAAATATGGGGTGAAGATCCTATCCAAGGATTCCGCAGGGATTCCGCAACCTGTGTCCAGAATGTGTATTGACACACGGGAGGCATTCACATCGAGTGCGGCTGTTATCTTTAAAAGCTTCCGCGGCCTGCCATCCATGGAATCAATGGCGTTTAAGATCAGATTCTTGAATACCTGTTCAAACTGGAATTGATTTCCCGGAACTTTCAAATCAAGGCCTTCTATGTCTGTTTCTACAAAAATCCCTTTTAGGCACAACAGATCTTTAAACATGACAAGGCTTTCCTCTAAAATAGCCCTGATATCCAGTTCTTCGGTTTTACCCTCAGTCAGTTGGCCAAATTTCATTAGTTCCTCATTGATGCTGCTTATCTTTTGGGTAGCCTCGATTATATTTGTGATGTGTTCTTCCATTGCCTCCTTATCATCCAAATCTAACATGGCCAGCTCCGCGCTTCCGTTGATGCACATGAGAGGGTTGTTAATTTGATGAACAAGCATGGGGATTGTGTCTGAACGTTCCTCCATGTAGGCCTTGAGCATCTGTTGCAGTCTTTCCCTCATTGCTCTGCGTTTCAGATCTCGCTTTTCAAGCGCCCGCGTGATCGAGTTTTTTACTGATTCCAAACTGAGGGGCTTTTCCAAATAATCGCTAACTTCAAGGCGAATCGCCTGGATAGAGCTTTCCATGCCACCATGTCCTGTAATCATGATAGGAACGATTTCGGGCGAGGTAGGCTTTACTTGCTTGATCACGTCAAAACCATCCATATCAGGAAGACAAAGATCCACAATCAAGATGTCGTATGATTTCTCAGTTCCGAGCCGGATGCCGGCACTGCCATCGGCAGCAACATCTACCTGAATATCCTCTGAGGCAAGACCCATGCTCAGAGCCTTGCGGATGGAACTTTCATCATCTACGACCAGGATACGGTTCATGCTCTATCTCCTTTTGCCACTGCCCATTTGGCTTTGGCATCAGGTAGAGCATGAGGTGTGCCAAAGAAAGAGGAAACGGAGGTCAGGAACCACTATGTTGTGGGATTACAGCATGTTACAATGGCTGGGAGAGACAATGGGACCGAAAAACTTGGGAGATCTATTCGTGGAAATGTGAGAATATTAGCAAGTAAGAATATCTCGGAAAGGCTTTATGGTAGGATTTCTATTTGAAACCAACAGGTTGTCTACTTGACAATATTGTCACCTAATTCTTCAATCCGAACTTCTTTATCCGGTATCGGAGCTTGTGCGCTGGCATGTTCATAAGACGTGCAGCCTCTAAGACATTTCCCTGAGTACGCTTCATGGCTTCGCTGATAAGGCTTTTTGTAATTTCCTCGTAATCAAGATTGCTGCCGGAAAGGTCAAGCTGGATATCAACTGCCCGTCTTTCATTCAGCTTGGAAACAAAAGGGAGGTGTTCGGGCAAAAGCGTGTTTCCATCTTCAAGCAGTATAATACGTTCCACAGTGTTTCGAAGCTCGCGCACATTTCCAGGCCAGTGATATTTTGACAAAAGAGTCTTTGCTTCGGATGAAATCCTGGAAAACTTCTTGCCAAACTTTTGATTGTATTCAGACATAAAATTCTCCACAAGAAGCACAACATCATCCTGGTGCTCACGAAGCGGCGGAACCTCAATTCTTACAACATTGAGGCGGTAAAAAAGGTCCTGCCTGAACAGGCCCTGTTCAACTGCATTTTCAAGATCAGCATTGGTGGCTGCAACAATTCTGGAGGCGACGGGGATGGCCTTGGTTCCTCCAACCCTGTAAAATGTCTTATCCTCCAAAACGCCCAGCAATTTTACCTGGGCAGAAAGAGACATCGCTCCAATCTCATCCAGGAAAAGGGTTCCCCCTGTTGATTCTTCAAAACGTCCTTTTTTCCCCTCGGCTTTGGCCCCTGTAAAGGCACCGCGCTCATAGCCAAACAGCTCGCTTTCCACCAGGTCTTTGGCAATGGCCCCGCAGTTGATCGTGACAAAAGGACCAGGAATTTCTTCACTGGTGAAATGGATCGCCCTGGCCAGCACGCCCTTTCCTGAACCGCTCTCTCCCAGAATCAGTACAGGGGTATCAATACTTTTTGATGCCTTCCTTGCTATCTCCACCATGGCCTTAACCTTGGAGTTCTGTCCGATGAGATCAAACTTGTACCTATCAACACTGGGCTGTTGTATGGTCCTGATGCGGTCCTTCAACTCTTTGTTCTCAAGGGCATTTTGCACGGTCAGTAGAACTTCCTGGGCGTCGATTGGTTTTACCATATAATCATAGGCGCCGAGCTTTACTGCTTCAACTATTGTTCTTACACGATCAATTGCCGTAATCATAATGACGATGGTATCAGAGGCCTTGTCTTTTACGCATTTTAGCACCTCCATGCCGTCCATGTCAGGGAGGCCGATATCAAGCAGCATGATATCGGGTCTCTCCTTTTCAAAGAGCCCTAGGGCCTCTGATCCTTCTCCCGCGATCATGACATGATACTTTCCCGCAAGGATCATACGAAGAGCATCCCTGATGCTTTTTTCATCATCTACTATGAGAACGCTTGCGGACATTTTCTATCCCTCCACACTGACAGGCAGCTCGATGGCAAATGTTGTCCCCTTGCCCGGTTCACTCTCCACAGAAACAGCTCCCCCGTTCCGTTCTATGGTCTGGTGCACAATGGCCAGGCCCAGCCCTGTTCCTGTTGCCTTGGTGGTAAAAAACGGGTTAAAGACAGTCTTCATTTGTTCCTGCTTGATCCCACAGCCGTTGTCCTTTACTTTTATGATTACTACCCTGCGGTTCTTGTGAAAAGCTGACACTCCGCTGGAAGTCGTGATGCCCAAAAACCCTCCGTTATCCATTGCTTCAATAGCATTCAAGGTCAAATTGTTTATGACCTGCTGTAAACCTATGGCATCTCCCTGAACGTGCGGGAGTTCATCGTCCAGGGACAATTCCAGTTCTATCTTTGATTTCCTGAGTCTTGCAGACCAGAACTTGATGTTCTCACGGATGAGTGCATTGATCTCTACCCTGTCTGAAGACTCGGCCGGCGGTCTTGCAAAATCAAGTACCCGTTTTATAATTCCGTCTATCCTGTTTATGTTGTCCTTTATTTCATGCAGGATTTCCTTTTCCTGATCCGTGCGCTCAAACTTTTCCTCATCGCACAGTATGTCTGTAAACAGATTTATGCCTCCCAAAGGATTTCTGATCTCATGGGCGATGCCTCCAGACAGTTGACCCAAGGAGGACAGCCGGTCTGCACGAATCAACTGCTCCTGTATCTTCTTGCTCTCAGTGACGTCACTTATGCGGAAAATGGCGCCGGACATTTCGGCCTGTCGTTCGTGAATCGGGTAAATGATCACCTGCTCGAACCGGTCGCGATCCATAAGGCCTTTTCGTTCTAACGTTGCAGCCTTACCAGTCGAAACAGGTAGAGGGATCTCACACCCCTCACATGGACCAGACCTTCCCATGAAACCTTGATAACAGTATTTACCGACGACATCTTGAGGTTTGGAAACCTTGTAATACTCCCAGGCAGATCTGTTTAGCACCCTTACCGATAAGTTGCGGTCCAACATGACCAGGGGCTCTGATATTCCATCAAAGACCCCTTGGAGCATGGCTTTGCTTCTGTGTATTTGTTCCTCTGTGCGCTTTCGAACAACGATGTTAGCCAGCGTATTGGCAACCGCAGTCAGGAATTCCTCTTCTCTTTCACTACGGCAGTGCCCTTCTCTCAAGTAAAGATTCATGACTCCAACCGTCTTATCGGCTAACACGATAGGTACACAATAATGGCCGTGAGGAACAATCCCGTCATAACGGATCTCATGGCGACCGGTCAGACAACTCTCAAATTCTATGTTTCCAGTTAAGGCAGCCCGCCCGCAAAGACATTTTCCAAATGGAAGCCGTGCACACGTATTTTTGATTTCTTGATGAAGTCCTCTTTCCGCTTTCATCACCAAGACTTGAGGCTCATCTTCCGCAAGGAATATCCCACCCTGTGACTCAATGGCGAGCCAGGGGAGTGAAAGGATAAGCTCCAATGCACGATGCAAGATCTCGTCGAGAGAGATATCTTCCAGTGACAGGCGCAAAAGCGAGTTGATCACCGCCTGGGCATTGTAGTTACGCTGAACTTCTTGTTCTGCCTGCCTGCGCTCTCTGATTTCTCGCTCCAATTGCTTATTAACTATTGCCAGTTCGGCAGTTCGTTCCTTAACCCGACTCTCCAGTCCGTCGTGAGCTTTTTGAAGCGCCTCTTCTGCCTGCTTGCGTGCGGAAATGTCCTTGAAATCTTCCACAATGCCTATGACTTCGCCATCAAGTCCCCGAAACGGAGTTGCCGTTACAATGCAAGGAATTCTGGTTCCGTCAGGACGGACTTCTTCAACTTCGCATTCAACCCTTTCTTCACCATCAATAATTCTCGACAATGGGCACTGACGCGTGTGGCACATAGAGCCAGGGAACCCCTCATAGCATTTTCTACCTACAACCTGCTCTTCAGCTGTGCCCGACATGGCACAAAACGTTTCGTTAACTCGAAGCACGTGGAAGTCTTTATCAATGAAACGCATCCCATCTGCTGCTGTTTGGAATATTTGATTGAGTTCTATGCTGGTGAGCTCAGCCTCAACAGCCATGCGGTTAGCACGTTCTATGGCTTCCTGTAGTTGCTGATTTGTGGTTTCCAGCTGTTGGTGGGCAGCCCATAATTCTTCGGCAACCAGTATTCGTTCTGAAATGTGCCCAAGCTGTCTGGCAACAGCATTGATAAGATTTCGTTCTTCCTTCAGAAAAGGCCCTTCATCGATTTCGACTCTTTCTTCAAGGTAGCAGACCTCCAGGGTGCCGATTGGATCACCACGCAGAGTGATATGGGTAGCCTGCTTCCATATGGTTTCTCCAAAGTTGTCTGTCTTGAACTCTTGCCCATTCAATATGATGCGCCCGCAGGTTATCTCTGGGTACTGCCAGGAAGAGGGGATGAGGTCAACTATGCCTTGGAATATCTCCTCTGGGGAAGCACCATGCTCCTCAACAAGGTGGGAAATGCCATATAGGCAATTCAGCTCCTTCACCCGTTCGCCAAGATTATGCGTCAGCCTCTGGAGCTTCTCCTCAACCTGTTTGCGATGCTCGACCTCCAATTCAAGCTTCTTAACCCTGTTTGCAAGGATTGATTGCAATTTGACAACTTGTTCACCAACTTTGATTCGTGCATGCAACTCGCCATCGTCAAAAGGCTTCACCACATAATCATTTGCGCCGGCCTCCAAGCCCAGGACCACGTCTTCTTTGTTGCTCCGAACGGTAAGAAGGATAATGTATTTTGGAACATTACCGTCAATTTGACGAATCCTGCGACACAGCTCAACACCGTCAATCTCCGGCATCATCCAATCAAGAATTAGGAGGCTGGACGAATCGGGCGCGGTTGCAAGCCCCCACGCTTCTTTGCCGTTACAAGCAACAACCACCTCGTAGCCCCAGCCAGTCAGAACAGCCTCGAGCAGACTGCGAGAGGTCTTGTCATCTTCAGCAATGAGTATCCCGGTTGGTGTGTTCCTAGACATGAGAAATGCTTTATCCTCAATCTTGAACCAAGGTTAAAATGACGTAGATCAGGAAACACTAAACCACGTCATTCTGCTAGCAGGAATCGTGCCCTTAACTTCCAGGTCGCCAGGTTAGTGTAATTTCAAGCCGTTAGGACATCTTGGTTAAGCTTCATGGCACAAGAATCTGGCCAAGGTGTCAAATTATTGACCCTTGCCAACTCAACTCTGAGGATATCTGAGCATCCAGTTCGCTCTGTGCATTGGGGGAATAAGACCGGTTGGCTGACGAAGCGAGACGATCGAGATATGTTACTGAGGACTTGGGAATGCCCTTTAGTTTTCCATTCCTTTCCAACTTCCACGTGTATCAGCGCAGTTGAATCACCTTTTTTGATACACGCTCGGCTTGACGTATGTGAAGCGGTGCTCGATGCCTGTCAGGGTTTCTGAGTGGCCGGTGAAGAGATAACCACGGGGACGAAGTGCGTCGTAGAACTTATTTACCAGTGCCTCCTGGGTGGTTTTGTCAAAGTAGATCATGACGTTTCGGCAGAGTATGAGATCAAAGGACTCTCTGAACGTAAACCGCTCCATGAAGTTAAACCGCTTGAATTCGATCATCTTCCGCAGTAAGGGTTTGACCCTGAAATATCCCTCCTGACTGCCATGACCCCGCTGAAAATACTTTCTGAGAAGAAGCTTCGGCATGTTGACAACCCGCTCTGCACGGTACACCGCCCTCTCGGCCAGTGCCAGGACCTTGCTGGAGATATCAGTGGCCAGAATCTTCACATCAAAGCCCGGAGTGTTCCCAAAATATTCAGATAGCCATATGGCCAGAGAATAGGGTTCCTCCCCGCTTGAGCACCCCGCACTCCATAAACGGAGCCTGCGGGGACCTTTCCCGTTCTTGTCTGCCAGATAACCGGGGAAAACCTCTTGCTTCAGAAAATCAAAGTGTTTTTGTTCCCGGAAAAAGCTGGTCGTGTTGGTACAGATGGAATCCACGAACCGCACCAGTTCGTCTGCACTGGTTCCGTCTGTCACGAACTTATAGTAATTCCTGAAATTCCTGTGACCTGTCTGACGCAGCCGCTTGCCCAGCCGTGCACGGACCAGTTCTTTCTTGCCTTCATTCAGACTTATTCCACATGTCTTGTACACCAGTGCGCTGAAACGCCTGAAATCTCCGTCTGTCAACTCTGTGGCTAACATTGTACCCTCCTCAAAGTTGGAAGTCACACCCGTCAAGGGCTTCCTTCATATCCGTCACAGGGCTTTGAACTCATGTCCGGAAACCCTTAAAGACACCTCCCCTGTGGCAATGCTCAGTCGCAGGGTTCTGTTTACCGTGCCCCCCACGTCCTCAGCATCAATAAGGACATTGTTTCGCCAAAAGATCTTTCTCAAAGCAGCATAGTTTCGCTTTCCAATATTAAAAACCCCGCGTGCGTCCATGAGCTGGGACCCACCAGCAATTTTGACAATCATTCGACCCTTTCTAGCCCCAAGCTTGTAACAGGCCTTGAAGAGCATCGGTATGCCTGTATCAGCAAACATCAGGGGTCGTTTCTTTGCCTTGCTCGGGTCCACCGCCGATGAAGGAAGCTGGATGTGAAGCAGGCCCCCAACCTTGGCTACAGGATCATACACTGCCACACCAATACACGAACCCAATGCGTAGGTGATTATGTTCACACCGGGGTCATCACTCACTCTCATATCCCCTATGCCCACATTAGTATCTGTCTCTGCTGCTTCTTTTTTCCTGAAAACTTCAGGTCTTTGCCTGAACGATTCACCGTTTTCCGAACGCCGGCCCATCCGTTCAAGTCCTGACCGCACTACTTCAAGGTGCGGTTTGCCCTTCATGTTGGTCGCTTGCCTAAGAGAACCTTGCATCTGTCATTACTCCTTTGTGCTCTGTTTGGATCCTTGTCCCTGCTGTTTGGCATTCATACAGGGCAAGAAATGGGCCACGGGAATGACAAGAAACCAAAAGGCACAGTTAATTGAACAAAGTCGGGGGGTTAACCTGGCGGACAGGCGCGCGAGAACGTGAAATGACAGATCAGAAATAGCTGGTTGATGTTCTTGTTACCGAACATTTTGTTCTATTATTCGAACATCCCACATCGCTGTCTTCTTCCACGGAAAGGTTACCCTGCAGTTGCATAAACAACATGGCAAGAGGTTCAAAAAGGCAACAATGGCCTTTCTTTGCGGTTTTTTTGAATGATTTTGTGGAATGCACTGCGAGTGATATCTAGAAAACCAGAAAAACAGCCATGTTGTTTACCCTTCGGGAAAGCCGATGATACAGCATCTGCTGCGTTGTCAAGGGATCGGCGCAAACGACTACAGCCTCACCCTTGACGCCTTGCATCTGCAGCACCCTCGGCTTTTGCAACGTTAGGGGTTGCTTGGGACTATCTGGCCCCAAGTGGAGTCACTAGGGCCAAATATCGTGCTTTTTCAGAAGTTCAAACAGGCGTGTCCGGGACAATCCGGAAAGTTCGCAGGCTTCCTTTTTGCTGCCATGGGTAAGTTGTGTCAACTTTTGCAGATACTGACGCTCCATGGCACTTCGGAAGTCTTTGATCTTGGGAAAGTTCTCGCCGGTAAGATCGCGAAGAGTGTCAGATGAAGATAGATCCTCTTTATCCCTTTTGGACGTGCTCAGGGAGGTTCTGGCCACCTTGGCACGGATATATGCGGGAAGGTGGTAAGGAAACAAAGTTGGTTCATGGCGCGCCACAGAAAGAACTTCTTCCAGCGCATTCAACAGCTCTCTCACATTTCCAGGCCAGTCGTAGGCCTCGAGCGCTTCAAAAAAATCGGCGGAGAACTCCTTTGTTTCAGTACCCCAAGCCTCGCACAGCTTGTTCGCATGGTAAACGACGAGCTCCTTGATGTCGGCTGTACGTTTTCTGAGCCGAGGAAGCTCGATTCTGAGGGTGCGGATGCGAAATAGAAGGTCGCTACGAAACTGGTCATTTCGGGCCATCTCGTCTAGATCCCGATTGGTCGCAGCAATAAGTCTGAAATCGACTTTTACTTCTTCCTTTGCACCTACGGGAAGAAATTGTCGTTCCTGAATAACACGAAGGAAATTCTTCTGAATGAGAAACGGGAGCTCACCCACCTCATCAAGGAATAGGGTCCCTCCGTCGGCCTGTTTCACCAACCCTTCTTTTGGCCTGTCCGCGCCGGTAAAGGCACCTTTTATGTTGCCGAATAATATACTTTCCACCAGGGACCCCGGAAGGGCAGCACAGTCGACGACGGCAAACCTTTTGTGACAGCGAGGGCTGTTTTGGTGAATAGCCCTTGCAAAAAGTTCCTTGCCGGTTCCGGTCTCGCCTGTGATAAGGACGTTCGAATCGCTGTTGGCTGCACGGGCAACAAGGTCCAGGCACGCCTCCAGCTGCGGGCTCGTTCCGATAATCCCCTCACGCTTCAAAACGGTTGTTTGCTTTCTCTTCTTCTTTTCCTCACGATACTGCAGTGCGCGAACCAGAGGCAGCCTCAGTTGTTCTGCAGAAGGCGGCTTTTCAATGTAATCCCAGGCACCGGATTTGATGGCAAGCTCGGCCCCGTCCGGATCACCCTCCCCGGTAAAAATAATGACTTCAGGTATGGAGGCTACTTCTCTGATCTCGGACAATGCCTTCAGGCCGTTTCCGTCAGGCAGATGGACATCCAGGAACACCACATCAAAGGCTTCGGATGCTGCCTTTGTGAGACCGTTCTTCAAGGTAAGCGCCTGTTGGACAGCATGTCCCATGTCTCCCAGCTGCCTACTCAGCATGTCACAGAGGGTCTTATCATCATCAACGATTAAGATGCTTGCCATCTTCTCCTCACTCGTCCAAAACTCGCCGAACAGTTCGCGCAATTTCTTTCAATACAATAGGCTTCATCACAAATGTTCTGATCCCTATTGCCTTGGCATGTTCTTCCCGGATCACTTCGCTGTATCCCGTGCAAAGAATGATAGGGATATCAGACCGAATGCCCATGATTTTTTTGGCCAACATTTCGCCCGTCATGTTCGGCATTGTCTGATCAGTCACCACGAGGTCGAATTTATCCGGTTGAGCGCGGAAGGCCTCCAGGGCTTCCACGCTGGAACTCCTGGATATAACATCGTATCCTAAATGATGAAGCATGCGTCTGCCCAGATCCGCAAGAGGTTCTTCATCATCTACAAACAATATACATTCGCTGCCTCTGGGACACTGTTCAACGGTTTCAGTCACAGGTGCAGCTTCCATCTCCACCAAGGGGAAAAATAGGTCAAAGGTTGAGCCCTTGCCTGGTTGGCTCCGTAAAGTGATGGCTCCACCATGACTTTTGACAATCCCGTCAACCACTGCCAATCCCAAGCCGGTTCCCACGCCCTTTTCTTTGGTAGTAAAATAGGGATCGAATATTTGACCCACTATGGCCCGGTCTATCCCGTGGCCCGTGTCACTCACGGTCAACCTAACATAAGGCCCCGGCCGAAGGTCAGGGTACGAAGCTGCCTCATCTGCATCCAGATCAACAGGTGTCAGGGTCACTTCCAGCACACCCCCCGTCTCCGTCATGGCATGGTGAGCATTCGTGCAAAGATTCATCAACACCTGATGGATTTCTACTGGATCGGCTATGACTGTATCCTTATCAGTGGTGATTTCTTGACGTATCTCAATAGTCGACGGCAGCGATGCACGCAGCAGCTTCAAGACTTCCTTGACAATAAGGCTCAGATTTGTTGGTTTTTTCTCTTGTTCGCTTTGGCGACTGAAAGCAAGGATCTGCGCTACCAGATCTTTTGCCCGATGGCTTGCTTTCAGGACCTGCTCCAGGGTCTCATGAGCTTCATGTCCCTGGGGCAAGGCAACCCCTGTCATCTCTGTGTAACCTAGAATGGCACTCAAAATATTATTAAAATCGTGAGCAATTCCTCCGGCCAAGGTTCCGATGGCCTCCATCTTCTGGGCTTGCTGGAGGCGGGTTTGGAGCTGGTGTCTTTCTTCCTCAGCCTTCTTGCGCTCTATTGCCTCACCGATCACGCGGGCCATGCTGTCAAGAAGACGACGTTCTTCCTTAACAAATGGCCCCTCGTCTTGCGCAGGGCGTTTTTGCATGTAGTAGACCTCGACCGATCCACTTCTCACGCCATCTATGAAGATATCGCTTGTCTGTTTCCACTCAGTCTCGTTGAATGGCTCTGAAGTGTATTGCTCTCCGCCAAAGACTATCCTGGCGCAAGTGATCTCAGGGTACCGCCAGGCAGAGGGAATGAGTGCGATGAGGTCGTGAAAAATGTCGGCCAGAGGCTGTGGCTGCTGGATGGTTTTGGTTACCTCGTATATGCACCTAAGCTCTTTTACGCGCTCTTCCACCCGCCGTTCGAGTTGGTCATGGGCTTCTTGCAGTGCCCCCTCAGAGCGCTTGCGTAGTTCGATTTCTTCCATGGCCTTGTCGCGCATTTCCCGGAACCCTTGGCTGCGGTGTGTAAGTTCCGTGACGTCCTCTACGGCAAAAAGCGCGTAATGACCATTGCCGTCAAACGAGGGCACTGCAGTGACTGTTGTGTGTTGAACCCGCAATTTGCCGCCTGCAAGTGTCGCAGGAAAAATGTGTTTGTGGAGCTGGGATGAAAATATGGTTGGTGCCCCTCCAAGGAAGATAGTGTCGATGCGGCCGCGGTACTTGGGTTCCTTCAGATGAGGGAAATGAGCGCCAAGATCTGTTCCAACAATATTGCTCCTTGGAATCCGGGTCCAGTCTTCCAGGCAGCGGTTCCAGAAAAGGACAGTATAGTCCTTGCGAATTGCGCACATGCCAACAGAGGCATGATCAATCATCTTGAATTTCTGGGCTGCAACTTCCAGGTCGTTCATCTTAGCGGTTATCAGCACCCATTGTATCTATTGCCTCCAAAAGCTTGTGCAGGGCATCCACTTCCAAAACCAAGACTATGTCGCCCTCGACGTCCAGCTCTTCTACTACAAAACGCGTACGGGCAAGTACTATTACAGTGTTGGCATCGTTAATGTCTATGCCAAAAAGCCTCTCTGAGGACTCCTCAACATAGACAGGAACAGAAAACTCGAAGCGTAGTTCAAGGAGATTTGCAATTGACCCCATCACCCCGTTCAAAACAACATTACCAACCTCGCAAAGAGTCCCGGAGCGAATCGAATCAATGTCCGGATCTGTCTGCCCCTCTTCAACAAGGGTTGTCAGTAACGCTGAAGCAGAATCTGTAGGAAAAGCTAGGTGTGCAGTTCCTGAACACTTTCCTTTGAAACGCAGGAGCACAGAGGCCATACGATCTTCTCGGAACTCTTCCATTTCACGTTTCCAGTCTGTGACAGATAGCACTTTTACAAAAGGGACCTGCAGGCGGATGTGTGAGCTGAGCATGGTATTAAGTACTGAGGCTCCACGACCCACCCCGATATTGATAAGCTCTTTTAGTGAATCAACCTGCTCTTCTGTGAGTATCATTGGTCATTTCCTTTTTTCCAGTTGGTGTCCGTCCGGAAACTCGCTTTCACCCTCACCTTTATCCTCCCCCGTCCCCGCGACGAGGGCAGCGGGATCTTCGACAAGGGGGAGGAAATAGTGGTATTTACGGTTGGACACTAAGGGCCTTGTTAACTAAGCTCAGCAGTTCATCTTCCTTGGGAGGCTTGTTGGCGAAGGCGAACGCCCCAAGCTTCAAACACTTCTCACGCGTTGTGTCCTGGATGTCAGCTGTGAGCACAATAACAGGGATCTTAAGATCCTTCTGATCAAAGGCCTCCAACACATCAAAACCGTGCATTTCCGGCATCAGGAGGTCAAGCAGAATACAGTCGGGCGCGTGCTTTTCAGCCATTTCCAAGCCCTCTTTGCCATCGCCGGTCTCCAGTAGTTCGTGCCCATCGGGTTTCAGTATCTTGGCGATGATCTGCCGTGTCGTTCCAGAGTCGTCAATGATGAGAATTCGTGCCATTTTCTTCTCCTTGTTAGTGTTCTTGTTTTTTCATTTCCTCACAAAACGAAACATGTGTACGCACAAATTGTGCCGAAATGCTCCTGCGAAATCAATTGCCAATAATTTCTTGCTCGAAGCCCCTCAAGATACAAACGTGCCTGAGCCTTAGGAAGAACCTTTTGACCTGTCAGAAACCTGACACCTCAATTCTGCATGGCATGGTTTATGCTTTCAAAACTTGCGGAGTTGTTTCGGAAATAGCAGAGACCAGTCGAAGCTAAAGGCTGAAAGCTATACGGCAGAGAGCATGGGGCGTAGGGATGGATGCCGGATTCCTGATGCCGGATGCGGATTTATGATTTTTCAATATTCAATATTCAGTCTTCAATCTTCAATCGACAACCGGCTCATAACTTTAGGCACTTTAGCTCACTTTAGGCATTTTAGGCACTTTCTTTTACTAATGACTAATAACTAACAACAAGGAGGAAGAGAAATGGCTTTGATTCTGGTTGTAGATGATTCTTTAACCACCCGCACCGCTGTTTGCAAGGTTCTTAAGGCAGATGGACATGAGACAATTGAGGCCGCAGACGGAAAACGCGCCCTGGATATGGCAGCAACTCAAAAACTAGATTGTATCGTCCTGGACCTCATCATGCCCGACTTAGGCGGGCTAGAGGTTCTAAAGGCCCTGCGCGAGCAGGGATCAAAGGTCCCTGTTGTGGTGTTGACAGCGGATATCCAGGACGTGGTGCGTGAGGAATGTCTGGAACTTGGGGCTACCGACTTTATCAATAAGCCTTTGATGGAACGTGAAATGGGCGGTGCTGTCAAAACAGCCCTCAGTCTGAAATAGGAGGCCTTTATGAACCTTACACCGGAGCAAACTGATGCCCTGAAGGAACTGATCAACATAGGTGTTGGCCGAGCAGCAGGGATATTGAACCAGATGACCAATACGCGCATCCGTCTGAGTGTTCCTTTCATAAAGGTGTTCTCGTCCACTGATCCACTAGACGACACTAACGGGTTGAGCAAAGATCAGCTGGCCATGGTTCGGCTTGGCTTCAAGGGGCCCTTTGCAGGATCGGCAGTCTTGGCTTTTCCCACTGAAAGCGCTTCAAAGCTTGTGGCAGTCCTGGCGGGTGAAGAGCCCGGAACTCCTGGGCTGGATTCAGTCAGTTCGGGCACCCTCAATGAGGTGGGCAACATAGTCATAAATGGCGTGATGGGCTCAATTGGCAATGTCATAAAGAAGCGCATTGAATACTCGGTCCCCAGCTACAAAGAGGATACCCTGGAAGGGCTGTTGAGACCAAATAATCCCGCCCCGAATGCAACAGCCCTGCTGGCCAGGACACGCTTTGTCATAGAGGAGCTTCAAATCGAAGGAGATATCATTCTGCTTTTTGAGGTGGGGTCATTCTCTGCGTTGTTGGAAGCCATGGAGACTATCAACCCTGATTCTGGATAGTGGTTATGACGGCTTCGCAAGAAGTCCATCTGCGGCGTTGCGCTTCATCTTTCGTCATTCCGACGTACGAAAAGTACGCCTCATTCCTCAAGACTCGCGCGCCTTGCATCTGGAGCTTCTTGCTGTGCCGTCCATTTGACGACTTTTTGCGAGACGATCAATTATGAACGAAATCGAGATGGCCAGTAAAAGGTTTGGTCTTCTTGACAGCTTGCCTCTGGGCGTGTGTGTTCTTCGGCAGGACTTTGTCGTCTTGTACTGGAACGACTGCCTTGAGATGTGGACTGGAATCTCACGGGACAACATTGTTGGAAGCAACATCGTTTCTCAGTTCCCTCACTTAGGTGAGCCCAAGTATAAGATCCGCCTTGTGAACATATTCGAAGGAGGCCCTCCGACCACCTTTTCTTCCCAACTGCACAAATACACTATCCAATCTCCCTTGCCGAATGGAGACTTCCGTATCCAACAGACAACGGTAATCTCTGTGCCGGCATTTGACGGGGCTGCGTCCTATGCCGTGTTCGCCATCCAGGACGTGACTGATCTTTCCCGCAGCATACAAGAACACAAAGCCATGCGCGATCAGGCCCTGGAAGAAATAAGGAAACGGGAAAGGGCAGAGGAACAACTCAGAACCTATAGTGTCAGCCTTGAGGAAATGGTTGAGGAGAGAACATCGGAATTGAAAGCGGCGCTCAAGAATCTTCAAGAGACCCAATCCCATTTACTTCAATCAGAGAAGATGGCCTCCGTGGGGCAGCTTGCTGCTGGTATTGCCCATGAAATCAATACCCCGACACAATATGTGGCCGACAACACGCGTTTTCTTCAGGAGGCCTTTGGCGCTTTGAGTGAACTCTTAAGAAAACATGCCCACATGGTTGAAGCCATCAAGAGGGGAGATGCAATCGACGATCACATTCGAGAGTTGGAGGAAGCAGTCGAGGAGGCAGACTTGGCATATCTCAGTGAAGAGGTCCCCAAGGCTATAGAACAGAGCCTAGAGGGAGTGGGCCGGATCGCAACAATAGTCCGATCCATGAAGGAGTTTTCGCATCCTGGCACGGCAGAAAAAACAGCTATTGACATCAACAGGGCTCTCGAAACTACCATCACGGTCGCCCGCAACGAGTGGAAGTATGTGGCAGACATGGAGACGGACTTTGACCCATCGTTGCCCCCGGTGCCGTGCCTGCCCGGAGATTTCAACCAGGTAATCCTAAACCTGATTGTAAATGCTGCCCATGCCATTGCTGAGGTTGTGGGCGACGGTTCAAACGGCAAGGGGACCATAAACATCAGCACCCGCTGTGATGGGGACTGGGCTAAAATATCTGTCAGCGACACGGGCAAAGGAATTCCCGAAGAAATCAAAGACAGAATCTATGAGCCATTTTTCACCACGAAAGAGGTCGGTCAGGGTACGGGACAGGGATTGGCAGTATCGCGTTCAGTGATTGTGGACAAGCACAGCGGCACGATTGACTTTGAAACCGACATTGGAAAAGGCACAACGTTCAATATTCGCATTCCTCTTGGAGGAGACGCACCATCAAAGGGTCCAAATAGCGAAGAGAGGGATCCTATCCATTCGAGTCCCGGACAAACCTCAGAACAAGATGCTGGAGGCCACGTATGAAAATAGCTCATAAACTGCTTCTTACCTTTCTGGTATTCACTTTGTTGATTTTGCTTGTCGGATATTTCGCCGTCTCTACAAGTCATCAAACACTAAAAACACACATTGGAAATGCCTCTGCATCACTGGCTGCTGAAATATTGAATAAAATAGAGAAAGATATGTTTCACAAGACTGAAGTATTCCAGGACTACTCCAGGGATTTAACATTACAGCAAGTTGTTTCAGAATCAAATCAAGAATTTGAGAAATTAGATAACATACAAGCATATATTGACAAAAAGGATCAAGAATGGACTTCTGCGTCAAAGGAGGCAATAACTCCCCTTATGCGCAAATTAATGAGCAATGAACTGTCAGAAGAACTAATAGAAAAACTGGGATTCTACAATGAAACACACAGTCACACAGTCTTTGGTGAGGTATTCGTGACAAACAAATATGGTGCCAACATTGCCCAGACAGGGAAAACGACCGATTACAGACAAGATGATGAGGAATGGTGGCAAAACGCCAGGAGAGATGGTGTGTGTATAGGAGGTCTTGAATATGATAAAAGTGCCGGTATTCATTCTGTTCATATTGCACTAAGAATTGATGACAAAAACGGAACCTTTGTTGGTGTAATGAAAGTTATTGTTAGCGTTGAAGAACTGGCCGATATTGTACGAGCAGCCGAGGCAAATTCACAATATAAGAATACTCAGGTCAACTTAACTGATGCAGAAGGCAGGGTTGTTTCTTCAACACATCATGATCTTGGTAAACGTCTATATGATGAACAATTGTTGAAAAAAATAGATAATGATCAAGGATATTTTGAAGTAAGAGAACACGGGCCAGGCAAAGGTGACGTATTATTATCTTATGCAGTTCCAAGAGGTTACAAAGCTTTTGCAGATTTGGGATGGATTTTGTTCATAGAGCATCAATCAGATGACATATTTGCGCCGGCTACTACGTTGAGGAACAAGATATTGGTGATCTCACTGGTGGTGACAATATTTGCCATTCTAATGAGTTTCTTGATTTCTCGTCGCATCTCTAATCCTGTTGCAAAACTGAGAGAGGCTGCAATACAGATCGGCAACGGGAAACTCGATGCGGAGATTGAGGTGGAGTCAGATGATGAGATCGGTGAACTGGCTGGTTCTTTCAAAAAAATGACAGAAGATATAAAGAAGACGACTACATCGATAGAGCATCTCAATAAAGAAGTTGCCCAGCGCAAACAGGCGGAACAAGGACTCCAACGAAGCTACCAGGTTCAAACCACTCTCAATAAATTGCTCCATCTTTCGCTAGGTAATATTTCTCTGAAAGAGGTTTTAGAGCTATTCCTATACCAGATAACATCGATTCCTTGGCTTTCATTGGAATCGAAGGGGGCTATCTTCCTGGTCGAAGATGACCCTGAGGTGCTGGTTTTGAAGGCCCAACAAGGGCTGGACACACGAATACAAACGATGTGCGCCCGCATACCATTTGGCAGATGCCTTTGCGGTAGGGCGGCATTATCACGTGACATTGACTTTGCGGATTGTGTTGGTGAGTCTCACGAGAACCGATATGACGGTATACCTCCGCACGGTCATTACTGTGTGCCCATCTTTTCTGACAACAAGGTGCTGGGGGTAATGACCCTATACGTGAGAGAAGGGCACCCACGCAAAGAGTCGGAAGAGGAATTCCTCCGTGCTGCATCCCATGTGTTATCAGGAATCGTCGAGCGAAAGCAAGCCGAGGCACAGCTGCAGAACAGCACACATGAGCTTCGCGAAAGAGTTAAGGAACTCAACTGCCTGTATAGAATTTCCGATCTTGTTGAGAAGGAGGGCATTACGTTGGAGGAGATCCTTCAGGGCGTGGCTGATCTCATTCCTCCCTCATGGCAATATCCAAAAACAACTTGCGCACGAATCACCTTGGATGATCAAGAATTCAGAACAGAGAACTTTAGAAAAACTACCTGGAAACAGGCTGCAAACCTGACTTTGGATGGCGAGCGGATCGGCACGGTGGAGGTCTTCTGCCTGGAAGAAAAACCTGAAAGCGATGAGGCGTCTTTCATCAAGGAAGAGAGAGCTTTGCTCGATGCCATTGCAGAGCGATTGGCAAGAATCATCGAGCGCAGGCGCGTGCAAGAGACACTCACTGCAACCGATGCGCGGTTGAAACTTCTGGTTCAGTCCGGCCCGGCGGTGATATTCAGTTGTGAACCCGGCGGTGATTACGCGCCCACCTTCATAAGCGAAAACGTACAGGATCAGCTTGGCTACAAGGCGCGGGAATTTCTCGACGATCCAAGTTTCTGGCCCGACCATATTCACCCGGAGGATAGGTCGCACGTATTCGCCGAACTGCCCAGCCTGTTGGAACAAGGTCGTCTCAGACATGAATACCGGTTCCAACACAAGGACGGAAGCTATCGCTGGATGTACGAAGAATCGAAGCTCGTTTGTACTGCGGCTGGCAAGCCACTGGAAATTGTCGGCTACTGGCTGGACATCACAGAGCGGAAGCACGCCGAGATTGAGCTTGGACAAGCGAGAAAGTTGGAGGCTGTTGG
>SDBT01005768.1_pt1 | contig 20709 bp, 21 predicted proteins | sample 2277101 | NCBI WGS metagenome assembly SDBT01 (sample SAMN10404973, study PRJNA504765) | marine sediment metagenome | isolation source: marine sediment core GS10_PC15, 103 cmbsf | place: Arctic Ocean: Southern Knipovich Ridge | collected 2010 | reverse complement strand
ATGTTCTATAGTAACCGATACATTTTTTAAGTTGTTTTCCTTAGCATTTTTTATAATTAAGTTTTTTGGATAGTTTTTTTCCTTTTCTAAAATTCTTGGTTTTGATTTTAATTTTGTTTTTTTTAGAGCTTTTTTTAGAGCAAGTCCAGTCTTATTTTGAGTTTTAATGATTTTATCAACAGATCCTTCAAAAATGATTTCGCCCCCTTCAAAGCCCCCTTTAGGTCCTAAATCAATTAACCAATCAGCTGTTTTCACAAAATCCATGTTATGTTCGATTACAATCACTGTATTATTTTTGTCAACTAGCTCATGCAAGATATTTAAAAGCTTTTCAATATCATAAAAATGAAGTCCAGTTGTTGGCTCATCTAAAATATAGAGAGTCTGTCCTTTGCTTGGTCTTATTAACTCTTTTGCAAGTTTTATTCTTTGAGCTTCTCCACCAGATAGTGTTGTTGCACTTTGTCCAAGTGGTAAATATCCAAGCCCTACTTTATTTAAAAACTCTAACTTTCTTCTAATTTGAGGAATTTTATCAAAAAAATCAAAAGCCTCTTCTATATCCATATTTAAAACATCAAAAATGTTTTTGTTTTTATATGTTATAGCTAAAACCTCAGTTGAAAATCTCTTTCCTTTGCATTGAATACATGTAGAAAAAGTAGCTTCCATAAAATCCATATCTACTTTTATTTTCCCAAGACCTCTGCAATATGGACAAGTTCCATCTTGCGTGTTAAATGAAAACACAGATGAACTAAAACCTTTTATTTGGCTCAGTTTTAAAGAAGAAAAGAAATCTCTTATATCATCGAAAAGTTTTGTGTACGTTGCTGCATTTGATCGAATCGTTTTTCCAATTGGACTTTGATCTACAAAAATAACTTTGTCGATATTATCAACGCCTAAGAGCTTTTTAAACTTTCCTGAATCAAGATTTGTTTTATTAACCTTATTAGAAAGTGCAGGATATAGGGTATCTGAAATTAATGAAGATTTTCCTGAGCCAGAGACACCTGTAATGCAAATAAAGGTGTTTAATGGGATTTTTAAATCTACATTTTTTAAATTATGAAGTGAGCATTTTTCTAAAGTTATTTTTTTTTCTGAAATTTTTCTTTTTTTAAACGCTGGAAACTCTCTTTCATATGATAAATATTTTCCGGTTATTGAGTTTTTAGCTTTTATTATATCTTCAATTTTTCCCTTAGCTATAATTCTACCGCCCTTTTTCCCGGCAAAAGGTCCAATATCTACGATAGTGTCAGCAGCTTCCATCGTATCTTTATCATGCTCGACTACTATCACAGTGTTTTTCTGGTTTTTTAAAGTGATTAGAGTGTCGATTAGTTTGTTATGATCAAAAGGATGAAGTCCAATAGATGGCTCATCTAAAATATATGTAGCGCCACTTAAATTTGCGCCTAGTTGAGCCGCAAGTCTAACTCTTTGTGACTCTCCTCCACTGAGCGTCGGCGCTATCCTATCTATTGTAAGATAGTGAAGCCCTACATTTATTAAAAAATTTAATTTTTTAGTTATTTCAAATATCAGATCTTTTGCAATCTCATTTTCTTCTTTTGGAAGTTTTAAGCTTTTGAAAAACTCAAAAACTTCTAAAATGGTAAAAGCTGTAAGTTCATGAATTTTTTTTCCATTTAATGTAGAAGCGCTAGGATAGGGTTTTATTCTAGATCCCATGCAGCTAGGGCAGATGGTTTTTGTCATGAGAGTTTGTTGTCTTTTTCTATGGACATCACTAGTTGCAATATTTAATTTTTTATGAGCCTCAAAAATGACTCCTTTCCATGAGACGTACTCTGTCCATCTAATCTTTTTTTTAGGATGATAAAATCTCATTTTTGTCCATTTCTTATCTATCCCGTATAAGAAAATGTTTTTGGCTTTGTCAGATAAGTTTTTCCAAGGAGTTTTTATACTGAATTTATAAATCTTTGCAAGATTATCATAGATGTTTTTGAATCGAACAGTGTTATAGTGACCGGCTATCAAACAACAATCCTCTGATATGCTTAAATTCTGATCTACTATTTTATCTATGTCATACTCATAAACAGTAGCTAAACCTTGGCATTTTTCGCACATAGATGATGGATGATTAAATGAAAAATCTGTGGGGCTTAAAGCTGAATAGGAGATATTAGATTTTTTTGAATATGCTACTTCAGAGAATAGTTTTTCTTCATCTTTTATTGTATCTAAAATAATGAGAGATCCTTTAGACATCTCAAGTGCTAAAAATAAGCTCTCTTTTAATCTAGAAAGGGTTTCTTTTGTTAATTTGATCCTATCTATAACAATATCTAAAAAATGCTCTTTTTTGGCGTCTAAGGCTTTAGTTTCAGAAACATCTAATATTTTTTTATCGATTCTAACTTTTGTAAAACCTTTTTTTTGGATCTCTTTAATCTCATCTTTAAGTGAGCTTTTTTTGTTTTTAATATATGGGCTTAAAATAATTATTTTTTTATCTAAATAGATATTTTCTATTGCTTTTAAAATGTTTTCTTTGCTTCTCGGTTTTACAACTTCTTTGCTAATAGGGCAGTGAGGCGTGGCAACTTTAGCATACAAAACTCTTAAAAAATCATAAATCCCTGTTATTGTGCCAACAGATGATCTAGGTGTTTTATGCACAGTCTTTTGTTCTATTGCAATGGTTGGAGACAATCCTAAAATAACTTCGGCGTCAACCCTTTGCTTTTCTTCTATATATCTTTTAGCAGACGCAGGTAGTGTTTCAATGTATCTTCTTTGTCCCTCTTGAAATATAGTATCAAAAGCGAGAGATGATTTACCCGAGCCAGACACTCCTGTAAATACAATTAATTCAAAAGGATCTAGAATTAAATCTACGCTTTTGAGATTATGAACTTTTACTTTTTTTAAAACAATTTGACGATTATTCAACTTTTCTATAATTGTTAGGTTTAATAGAAGTATTATAGCTGTTTTAGAATTAACAAGAAGTTAAAAAAAATTATGCATATTCATACTAAAATAATTTGTACTATAGGTCCTGTTTCTAAGTCAAAAGAGATGCTGCACAAGTTAATAGATGCCGGCATGAACGTTGCTAGAATTAATTTTTCACATGGGAATCACGATGAGCATCGAGTCACCATCAATAACATTAAAGAAGTGAGAGTTGAGGCAAAAAAACCAATTGCTATTATGCTCGATACTAAAGGTCCTGAAATTAGAGTTGGAAAAGTAAAAAATGATATTTTGCACTTAGAGCCGAAACAAAAAATTAGACTCGTTAGATCTGAGATTGAAAATGATACTGACGTACCTATTCATCCATTTGAGGTTTTAGATGTTTTAAAACCTACTCAAAAAATACTTTTCGATGATGGATATATTATAGCGAAAGTAATAGAGAAAGAAAAAGATGCCGTTTTAGTTGAAATTCAAAATAGCGGAGTTTTGAAAAGCTCTAAAAGTATTAATATCCCAAATGTTATCCTCCCTCTTCCAGCTGTAACCGAGCAAGATATTTTAGATCTAATATTTGGCTGCGAAAATGATGTAGATATCGTAGCAGCTTCTTTTATAAGATCAGCAGATCATGTATTAGAGATAAAAAAAATACTCTCTGAACATAATAAAACAGATATTCCAATAATTGCGAAAATCGAGAGTTCTGAGGGTGTTGAGAACTTTGATGAAATTGCAGATGCCGCAGATGGAATTATGATAGCAAGAGGGGATTTAGGGGTTGAAGTTGATCTATCTCTAGTTCCTAAACTTCAAAAGTCTATGATTGCAAAATGCTACGAAATTGCAAAACCTGTTGTTGTTGCAACTCAAATGCTAGAGTCCATGATAAATAATCCTCGCCCTACTAGAGCTGAGGTTTCTGATGTAGCCAATGCTATTTACGATAGCGCATCTTGCGTAATGCTCTCAGCTGAGAGCGCTGCTGGAAAATATCCAGTTGAAACAGTAGAGCAAATGAAAAAAATAGTTTATCAAGCAGAGCAAGATTTTGATTATAAAGACTTTTTTTATAAAGAATCTAGAATTGAGAGTGAAGATGTTTCATCATCTGTTGCAATCGCCGCTGTAAAAACAGCGTATAACTGCGATGCAAAAGCCATTTTTGCAATAACAAGAACAGGATTTACAACCAGGCTCCTTACAAGACTAAGACCTAATATTCCTATAATAGCACTCACTAAAAATGAAAAAAAATATCATCAACTCTCATTTTTATGGGGAGTTATTCCTATTCACTCTTCTGATTGGACAACAGAAAGAGAAGCATTTGGAGTTATGAGTCAATATGCTATGGACAGGGGCTTTATCTCCTTTGGAGATTTTGTTGTTTTAATATCTTCTTTTCCATTCGATAAAAGAGGAATCACAAATCTTATGCTCGTTGAAAGTGTTGGTGAAGTTCTTATTAAAGGATTTAAAGGTCATGGGAATAAAGTAAAAGGTAAAATAGCTAAAATAATAGCTGTAAATGGGGATTCAATATCTAAAGCTAAAGATAAAATAATCGTTATCTCAAAATGTTCAGATAGCTATTTGCCTCTTTTTGAAGTTGCAAAAGCTGTGATTTTACAAAATAGAGACGCAGATACAATCTCTGAAAAGTTAGCGCTTGAGCAAGCTCAAAAATTAGATCTGCCTTTAGTTATTAGAGCTAAACATGCAAACGATATTTTATTAAATGATGAAACTGTTCATTTGGATCCTCAAAAAGGCTTGGTATTTAAAGTTTCAGAAGATGAGCTGCTATAGAAATTGCTGCAATAGCGGCTGTTTCAGCTCTTAAAATATTGCTATTTAATTTAACACCTATAGCTTGTAGGTTGTTTTTTAAATATGAAATCTCACCTTTCCAAAAACCCATCTCCGGGCCTATAAAAAAATAGCTAGTTTTTTTATCTTCGTTACTCTGTTTTGTTTTGTTTTTATATACATCCACATATCTTTTAGCTTTTTTTTCTACATCCCCAAAATAGATATTTTTATTGCTATCAAAATTTTTTATGTCTTTTATACTATCGAAGATCTTGATTTTCGGAAGGTATAGTCTGCCAGATTGCTTGATAGCTGCTATTAAAATAAATTTCATTCTATTTAATCTATTTTTTGAGAAATTCAATTTCTCAGAGTTTTTAGATTTAAATAGCCAGATCTCATCTATCCCAAGCTCAGTTGTTTTCTCAAGTAAAAACTCTAGTTTATTTGGTTTTATAAAGGCTTGTACTAAAATGAGTTTTTGCTTTTTTTCTTTTTCAAAAAAAACGTCAATAATTTTAATTTTTATAGATTTTTTATCAAAATTCTCTATTTTGGCTTTTGCTAAAAATCCCTTCCCATTTATTACCTCTACAAATTCACCCATTTTTTTTCTAAGAGTTTTTATATGGTGGGCTTCTTTATCTTTTATCTCTAAAGAAGAGTTTTTCTTTAGATCTTGATCTATAAAATAACGATCTTTTGGCATTTTTGTTTTTTTAGTTATTGAATATTAATTATCACTTAAAAAAATATTAAATTACAAAGTTTTTACTGCGGCAAAAAGTTTTTACTTTTGTTTTTTCCTGTCTTTAAGTATACTAACCATATTTTTAAACTTCACCAAAGGAGAACGTTATGACAATTTTAGCAGCTACAATAGATACTGCATCACTAAGAAAAGCTTATGATGCTGTTAATTCTAAAATGCAGGATTTAAATTCTCAGGTGGTAAAGCATAATGCTAAAACTGTAATTAAAACAAGCCTACTGTTTGCAAGCATTGTTGCAGCGAGTATTTTTACAATGGCAGCAGTGAGTTTATTAGGATATGTTTTTTCTGTACCAATTTGCAAGACTCTTCTTGTTGAAATAGCGATTGGTTTTACAGCAGGAAAAATGATTGTGAAAACTTTTGGTAAAATAATGTATAATAAGATGGAACTAAATACAGCCAAATTATTAACAAAGATAAATTCAGATCTTAATAAGACTATAGAAGCTAATGTTTTCAGCATAAATGCATTATTAAAAGATGTTAAAATGAACTTAGCCCCAGTAACACCAGAGTTTAAATTAGCTGGTAATAGAATTGAAGAGAACAGAGTTGTTTCTTTTGCTGAGGTTAAAAAAGTATATACAAGATCCCTTCAGGATGAAATCAAAAAAACACAAACAAAAAGAGATCAAGAAACTAACAGAAGACTAGAAGAGAAAAATAGAGGTTTATTAAGTTTTTTATTTCCCATTAGAAGAGAAAAAGCTTTGGCTTAAATTTAGGCTAGAAAGGGACCTGAAAAGGTCCCTTTTTTTATAAATTCAAGAAATAATCTTTTTCTATATACATTCCAAATTTTACCTTTTATTTTTTTTCAATTTTAAGTATTATTTCAGTGCTTTTTAAAATTTAAACTAAGGAGAAACTTATGTCAATTCAACCACCAGGTGTAGATACAACGCCAATAAGAAATGCTTATGATGAGATAAGTACTAAAGTGAATAATTTGAATAAGCAAGTTAGAAATTACAGCTTCAAAACAATTCTAAAGATAGCTTTGCTTGTTTCATTTTGTTTTCCTATAGGATTTGGAATAGGTTATGGAGTTATGAGTATAGCAATGAGTGTTTTTCCTCTAGTTCCAATGGTGCCGAAAGTTATAACTTCTTTTTTAATAACTATAGGAAGCTTTTGGGTAATTGGTGATAAAATAGATGTTATATTTAATTCAGCTATGAAAAAATCTCAAACTGATTTTTTATTTAAAATAAATAACGAATTAAAAAAAGCCTATAAGGATAATAGTAATGATCTAAATCTAGCTCTATTTAGTCGTGAATATATTTTTGGAGGAAAATGCTTTACTTTACCTCCTGCCTATCTACCATTTTATGAATTTAAAGCTGACAAGCTAGAATTAGATTCTTATGAAACTGTTGAAAAAAGATACATTGATATTCAACAAGAAGAAAGTAGAAGACTAGATGAAATCAGAATGCAAGAAGAGCAGAATAGTGGTTTATTAAGTTTTTTATTTCCCTTTAGAAGAGAAAAAGTTTCGGCTTAAATTTAGGCTAGAATGGGATCTTAAAAGGTCCCTTTTTTTATAAATTCAAGAAATAATCTTTTTCTATATACATTCCAAATTTTACCTTTTATTTTTTTTCAATTTTAAGTATTATTTCAGTACTTTTTTAAATTACAACAATGGAGAAAATTATGTCAATTCAACCACCAGGTGTAGATACAACGCCAATAAGAAATGCTTATGATGAGATAAGTAGTAAAGTTAATGATTTGAATAAGCAAGTTAGAAATTACAACTTCAAAACAATTCTAAAGACAGCTTTGTTTGTTTCAGTTATTCCTGTTGTAGGAATAGGAATAGCTCTGATAAGCACTGGTTTAGCTGGAATATCTCTTACTATAACTTCATGGAGCTTGAAAACTATAAGCATTCTCATGTTAGATACTTTTATTGGTTATATGGCAGGCTATCAAATGGGTGACATGTTCTTTAAGGCAGCGAAAAAAACTAATTTGGAAGTTACATCTAAATTGAACAAAGAATTTAAAGAAGCATATAAAAACAATAATGAAGTACTAAATAAATCGTTATTTGGTTATGACAACTTGTGGTTAAGGTCAATCCGTCAAGCGCCAGAATTTAGATCTTATGGTACAAATGTTGAGAATATACAATTAGATTCTTATGAAACTGTTGAAAAAAGATATATTGATATTCAACAAGCAATTATCAGATGGGAAGAAGAACAAAATAGACAAAGTAGTGGTTTATTAAGTTTTTTACCATCCTTTTTAAGAGGAAAAGCTTCGGCTTAAATGTAGGCTAGAATGGGACCTGAAAAGGTCCCTTTTTTTTATAAATTCAAGAAATAATCTATTTCCTTGTACTTTCCAAATTTTATGTTTGATTTTTCTTGAGAAATTATTGAGTATATATTACTTTTTACTGTTTAATTTGTAATTTTAAAAGAGGGTAGTATGGAAGGTGTTTCAGAAAGAGGTTTTTCTCAGGTAGTGGAAGATAGCTTAAAATGGCCTCTTGAAAGTAAGGAGAACCTTTTTTCCGTCATAGTTCCTGTAATCACTATTATAGCAACCCAAAAGATGAGTCAAATTTCAATTATTTGGTCACTGCTTGTAGCATCAGGTGCTTTTTCATGGTATAGATTATATCTAAACAATCAAAGAGGAAATGAAGTAAAAGAAAAAAGGATTCAAAAAGAGACCTTTATTCGAAAATATAATCTTTTGACAACTTATCTGCCTTTAGATTACACAGAAATGCAAAAGGTTTTTATTGGATATGAATTAAATGAAAAAGATGAAAAAGTAAAGAATGAACATTATTTTCAAAGACAGAAAGGTGTTTTAGAAGCTTGTAAAACTTTAAGTTTAGAGCCTGAAGCGCTCGAAAATGTATGGAAGAGTTTTCCCGAGAAATCGGTGGATTCTGTGGATCAATTTGCTGCAAGATGCAGAATGTTATTAGATTTGATGCCATGTGAATTAAAAGAATAAGTAAGTGATAAATCTGAATGAGATTTTCATTAGAATCTTAAGTATATTTTTTTTCTTTGGATAGTAAGGACGAAAAAACTGAACAAAATGATAAAGCTATTCAAAAGAAAATCCTAACTGTTCTATGTCGATGTTTCGAGGTAACGCTTGATGATTTTGCAGAAATATTCCAAAAGTTGTCTTATGCTGATGATCAAGATTGTATTCAAAGATGCGTTGCTTTAGAAAAACATGTAGAACAAAATAAGTTAAAGGACTGTTCTTATCAGCTCTTTATAGAATGTTTTGAGATTATTTTATTTGAGAAATCGGTTTTCTGCAAATTGCTGCTTCAAAGACTTTTGATAGATCAGATATTTGGGTTTTATCTATTTTTTTTAAAGCAAGCTTTTGAAGCTTTTGAATTGTTATTACTTCAAAGGCAGATAATTTTAAAAAGTGAGATTTTATTTTTTTAAAAGGAGTGAAGTTGTAGACGAATTTGAATCTATAATCTTTAAGAAGAGTGTCTTTATAATTTTTGTAGTAAATTACATCATCAGAATCTATTAAATGATCATTTTTATATTTTTTTGGGCAAAGTAAAAATATGAAATCTCTATAATAAATTAATTTTAAAATCGGGAGGTGTTTTATGATTTTTTCGAAATCCTCTCTTTTCTTAGGTAGTATTATACAGATGCAATCGTGTCTAAATCTTTTATAAATTACTCTTGGAGTTTGTTGCTTCCAGCGATTATGCTGCCAGAGCCATTCAAAGGGTCTGTTTTTTATGGTTTGTTGCAAAAGACTAAGCGAGCTATTCATTAATCTTGTTACTTCTTTTTCTAAAGGCTCTTTTTGATCTGGCCAAATAGGATCAGAGTAGTGGATTCTATAGCCTCCATTTATTCTTCTTGTCGTTGCAACAATTATTGGGCAATTAGTTTTATATGAAAGCAATGCTGGCGCTGTAGATGTCCATGCTCTTCTTCCAAAAAACGGAAAAAAATAGTTGCTATCCGGCATGGATTGGTCTCCAACTATTCCCATAAAAACACCCTTTCTTAGGTTTCTTAAACCCTCTTTAAGAGCGTTTTTAGGAGTTATTATTCTGCCGCCCATTTTTTCTCTAATTTTTATTATCCATTTGTATAGTTTCTTATTTTTAATAGGCCTTCCGATAGCTATTCCTTGCATCCTAGATGTTCCATCTAAAAATAATACCTCCCAGTTAGACTGATGAGCGCAAAAAAAGATGATTCCTTGTTTTTCAGAATATAACTTGTCTGCAATCGTGGGATTTTCACATTTTATGATTTTAGAAAGATCGTTTGTTGCATGAAGTTTTGGGTATTCTAAAACAGTGATTGCTAAATTTTGAAAAGATTGAATTGCAATTTTTTTTATCTCTTTATTCGATAGTTTTAAGTCAGTTGCAAGAGCTAGATTGCTGAGGGTTCTTTTTCTGTATTCTCTTAAAACAAAATAGGCAAAAAAGCCCAAAACTCTTCCTGTTTTATGAATGAGCTTAAATGGCATATACATTAGAGGAAAAGTAACTATTCTAATTAGATAGTATGCCAGTTTATTTCTATTTATTTTAGGATATAACTTCATTTATCAGCGTTTCTAGTTGATTTGAAAAATCTAAATCTTTAACAGTTTGTCTTATTTTTTTTGAATTTTCAAAGTTTTTTTTAGTTTGCATGCAAGTTAATAGAGCTTTAGTAAATGATAAAGTATCTATTGGATCTATTACAACACCATTTTTATTAGTAATAATTTGTTTCGCTCCATTGTATTTTGATGTTATCACAAAAACGCCCATAGCTAAAGCTTCGATTAGAGCATTCGCAAAAGGATCATATAAAGTCGGGAGCGTAAAACAATCAGCTAGTTTTAAAAAGTTTATTATATCTTTTCTAGGGCCAAAAAAACTAACCTTTTTATCAAGTTTGTTTTTTTTTGCAAATGAGATGTATTTTTTAATGTTTTTATCTTTTCCTATGACAGATAAATGAAATTTTTTATCTTTGAGGTTTGATAGTGCTTTTAATAAAAATTTTAGACCCTTCCTATTATAGTCGTTTCCAATAAATACAAAATGAAAATCTCTCAGATCTAAATTTAGCTTTTTTACAATGAGTGGTTTTTTATGGTGCCAATTTATAAAATCATTTTCTAGCTCATTATATTCTACCCCATTTAGAATAACTTTTATTTTTTTAGGATCGAAGTTGTATTCTTTTAATAATTCCTCTTGAATCATTGTTGAGTTTACGATTACCTTTTTTAAATTTTTTTGCTCAAACCCTTTCTTTTCAATTTTTAATATCGCTCTGTGCAACGGGTTGATTTTATTTATAAATGATTTGAAGGGCTTTTCAAAAAGTTCTCTTCTTTTTAGATAAGATAAATGAAGGCCATTTCCAAGACGTGTATGTGTAAAATATGATATTCTATCAAATGAAAATACTGTTTTTGCTTTGTTTCTCTTGATCCACGAATAGCATCTAAAGTCAAAGATTTTTAGCTTCAAAAATTTAAAAGTTTTAAAGGATTTAAAAATAACTATTTTTAAGTTTTTTGAAGTTTTTTTTTCAGAGCTATTAGTTGTCAATATCGTTATCTTATATCCCTTTTTTAAAAAGGCATCAATTATACGTGAAAAATATTTCTCTAAACCTCCAAAAGAATTTAAATGATATTTAATAAAAATTAAATTTGACATTATAAGTTATTTGGAATTACTTGTACTTTGTCGCCTACAAGAGTAATTTCTAAATTTAGTTTTTTTCCAGGTGAAATATATAGCCTACATAAATTTATATATGATCTAAAAATATTTTTTTGATACTTTTCTCGCATATGTGGTTCCATCTCTTTAGCCTCTGCATCAGTTTCTTCAGCTAATTTTTTGTTGACAAATTTGGCTTCTAATTCAATGGGTATTATTACTTGAGTATTCCAAACTAATTTGTTGACGTCCTCTTTAGGGTCAACCAATATCACAATATGCATTCTTTCTTTTATGACACTTATGAAATCTTCGCTCACTCCTTGAGCTAAAAGTGGTGTCGTAATCATGTTGTAGTTGTTTATTTTTTTTAAGAATTCGGTATTTTCCAAAGTTATTGTATCGGGATTGAATTTGTCAATTGTACTTGGAGGGAAAAACAGCGATACAGGAATAGATGCATCAATCGGAATTAAATCATTTTTTATAAAATCTAAACGAAGAGCTTTTGAATTTGGATCCTCGATTTCCATAGGATATGGAGAAAGAGAAGGGATATTTATTTTTTTCCAGACTGTAGGAATAAAAAAGCTGACTATATCTTTTTTTCCCCGTTTGTTAGCTGCATTTATTATATCTAGTTCATTTTGAGAGATATCACTTAAATTAAAGGTTAATTGAAGGCCTTTAGCTTTTAAGTTTTTTATAATTTCTTCAGCTCCCTTTAAAGTAATATAAAGTTGAAATGGCCATACATCTAAAAATTGATAACCCTTCGGAGCTTCTCCAATGGGTTTTGTGATAAGCACTGGTATTTTTTCTTTTACGAGCCTAGAGAGTTTTATCGTTAGCTCAGAGGAAATGACTTTTTTTATTGATCTTTCAAGATTGATAGTAGGTTTTTTGGATATGAGATTGTGTTTAGTAATTAGCGTTGTGAAATTATGGGTTCTATTTTTCAGATCAATGAGTATCTCCAAATCATTGGCATTGATTTGATTAATAAAATTTTGGTTTCCTGTGATAGTTACAGAGTGGGATTCAGATAGAACGCCACCTGGAAGCATACCGGGAATTGTTTTATCATCAGCTAAATTAATAACTTTAACCGGGATATTCCCAACGGTTTTAGTGACAGTTAGGGAATTATTTATAAAAAACCAGGTAATTATTCCAATTATTAGAGCAAGGATTTTTCTTAGCCAATTATCTATAAATATTTTTTTTAAAATGCTTTTCATCTTTTTAACCACTCTTTTAGGTTAAACTTACTTTGGAAAGAAATCTTATTAGGAGGATTAAAAATACTTCTAATTATTCCTTTGTATCTATCAATTTTTATTCCGCGGGTCATTATGCCGTCTCGTGCAATCGATACTTTGCCGGTCTCTTCTGAAATAACAATAATTAATGCATCTGTTAAATTAGATAGGCCCAGAGCCGCTCTATGTCTTGTTCCCATAGACTTGGTAAGTTGCGTGGAGTCTTCAGCTAAAGGAAGGATACAAGCAGCTGATAGTATGGTTTGATCTCTAACAATAATAGCTCCATCATGCAGGGGTGTGGTCGTTGCAAATATAGTTTCTAAAAGCTCAGATGAAAAATTACCATTTAATATGACTCCTTTTTTAGCATATTCTTCTAATGAATCTTCATTTTCTAAAGAAATTAACGCTCCTATTCTTTTTTCAGCTAAACGATATGTCGAATTAGCTAAATGATCTAAAAATTTATCAAATTCAGTAATCTCTTTATAACGTTTGCCTTTTAAGGAAAACTTAGATAAAGCCATTCGAAGCTCAGGCTGAAAAAGAATAACAAAGGAAATTATTGCAGCAGAACCTAGCTGAATCATTATTTTATGTAGCACGGGTAGATTAAAATAAGTAACAATGGCAAATAAAAAAATAAAGGCAAAGACTCCCCAAATCAAATTTATTGATTTGGTATTCCAAAAAAATGAAAGCAAGTAATTAATTGCTAGCGCAATAATTAAAATTTCAATAATAGGAGTTATTATATATATGTAGGCTATCATTATTTCTTTTTCTATCTACTTGGCTAAATCTTTCAGGTTATTTGAATGCCTATTATGCCAAGTAAAGTAAAAAAAATCAACTAGAAAGGGTAAAAATTATTTTTATAAAAACTTGAAAAGTCTAAGTTGTTAAATATGGAAATCCGACAACATTTTTATAACATAAAATTAAGTGATTTACCCCATTCATTGCTCTATGAGGTTTTTCTTCTTTAGGGAGTTTATAATGTGCTGCTATTAAATCTTTAGAAAAGCCGGTTTCCCATGGAAAATATGAGTGATTTTGAGAGGCTTTTTTTAAAGTTAGTGCCCAATACATTGAAGCTAAATCAAGCCAATGATATGGCCAGCCTAAAACGTTTTGTTTATCGGAATCTATTAGTTGAAAAAAAAATGCTCTATCAAAAGAGGGGTTTTGACAAATATATACCGAATTTTCATTTTGAATAGAGTTTTTTTCAAAGGATTTAAGAATTTCAAAAGATACATCTTTTTCTTGTTTGCCTTTCTTTATTTCTTCTAGGGTGAAGCCATTGATTGCTAAGCTTTTTAAATCGCTTTTTCCCCAAATATCTTCAGGTTGATTAATTAGAGTTTGGTATTGCTCTTTTTCCTCGCCTGAATATAAATCAATAATTTTATATGCGATCTCTAATATTTTATGTTTATTAGGGTCGAGACCATTTGTTTCTGTATCTAAAAATATTGCTTGCATAATACTCCTTAAAATAACTATTTTGAGCTTGAAAAAATTAATATTCAAGAAAATACTTTAAATTCCTTTTTTTTTGTATAAAAACTAAATTTTAAAAAGTGTTTTTTTGTTTAATTTTGTTATAGTATTTGTAAAGAGGGGAAAAATGGCGCTAGTTAAACAGAAATTTAGAGAAATTGTATTTCAGATACTTTTTTCAAATAATTTTATTGAATCCGAAGAGGAAAGCATCGTCCCTTTTATAATGAAGCAAATTAAAACTACTAAGAAAAACACACTTCTTTCTTTGGATTATGTAAATAAAATAGTTCCAAATCTAAAAACGATAGATGCTGAGATAAAAAAAGTATCTACATCTTATGAGATTGAAAGAATAGGCAAAGCGGAGATAACTATACTTAGATTAGCGCTGTATGAAATGTTATTTGATGAAAATATACCTTGCAAAGTAGCTATTTCAGAGGCTATAAGATTAACTAAGAAGTTTGCAAATATTAAGAGTGCAAGTTTTATAAATGCTATTTTAGATGCAATTTTTCAAAAGCATGAAAGTACAAAAAAATAAATCTTTAAAAGAATTCACTACTTTTAAAATTGGTGGTAGAGCTAAGTATTTTATAAAAGCCAAAACATACGATGAGATAAAACAAGGTTTTTTATTTGCCAAAGAGAATAATTTAAAAACCTTTATTTTAGGTAAAGGTTCTAATATCTTGTTTGATGATAAAGGTTATTTTGGGCTTGTGATTTATAACAACATTAATTTTTTAAGAATTTCTAAAACTAATGTCTACGTAGGAGCGGGCTATAGTTTCCCTGCTTTAGGAGTTAAGACTGCTAATAATAATTTAAGTGGTCTTGAGTTTGCTGCAGGAGTGCCGGGCAGCGTAGGTGGAGCAATTTTCATGAATGCTTCATCGTATTCTCAAGCAGTTTCGGATGCAATTAAAAGCGTTGTCTATCTAACTTTAGATGGTGAAATAAAAATCCTGAAAAAAGATGATTGTAATTTTGAATATCGAAACTCGATTTTTCAAAAAATGAATGGGGCTATACTTTCGAGTGTTTTTTCATTAAAACAAGATGAAAACGCAAAAAACAGACAACTTGAAATTTTTCAAAAAAAGATAAAAAATCAACCGATGAATGAAAAAAATGCTGGATGTATTTTTAAAAACCCTAAAAACACCTCTGCGAAAATACTTATAGATGAATGCTCATTAAAAAACTATAAAATGGGTGGAGCTATAGTATCTCATGTTCACCCAAATTTCATTATAAATGAAAAAACAGCTACATCTAAAGATGTTTTGGATTTAATGTCACATATAAAAAAAGTTGTTAAAGAAAGAAAGAATATTAATCTAAGAGAAGAAGTTAAAGTAATTTTACCCTAAAAAGAAATATGGATTTTAGAGCAGATCTACATATGCATAGCTATTTTTCTGATGGTTCTAATTCTCCTCAGGAGCTTTTATATTTAGCTAAAGAAAAAAAGCTATCAGCTATTTCCATTACAGACCATGATACTATTGATGCATATGATGATAAACTATTCGAAATAGCAAATAAACTAGATATTAAACTGCTTGTTGGTTCAGAGATTTCATCTCAACTTTTTAATAAAACTGTTCATATCTTAGCTTATGGAATTGAGCTTCACTCTAAAAGTTTTAAAATTTTTTTAGAAAAACTTTGGGAAAAAAGAAGAGATAGAAACATTCAAATTTTAAAAAAACTTTCGATAAAAAATATTGATATTTCAGAGAGTGACCTAATCGAATTTTCAAGAAAAATAAATATCTCGAAAACAGTACTGGGAAGAGTGCATATAGCGAAACTTATGATTGAAAAGGGATATGTAAAAACTCTTAATGAAGCTTTTGATGAATATATAAAAGATGATGGGCCTTGTTTTGTTATGGGAGATAGATTTACTCCAAAAGAAGTAATTGATCAAATACATATGGCTAATGGAAAAGCTATTCTTGCTCACCCAAATGTTATTAAAAGTAGTAGAGTTATAGCCTCTCTTCTAGAACATGATTTTGATGGTATTGAAGTTTACTATGCTAAACTATACCCAATGCATGAAAAAAAATGGCTCAAAATAGCGGAGAAAAAAAATCTTATAGCGTCCGGTGGCTCTGATTTTCATGGCACAGTAAAACCATTTATCACAATTGGCTGTTCCTGGGTCGATGAGAAAACTTTTAATAAAATTATTTGCAAATGAATGAATATCAAAAGTTAAAAGAGAAGTTGTTTTCTTTAGCTTCCAATAAAATTAAATGTAAATTAGAAAACATATTGTCTATAAGCAAGCACTTTAATAATCCCCACTTAGATTTTAAAAGCATACACATTGCCGGAACAAATGGTAAAGGTTCTGTTGCGACAAAAATTGCTGAAGCTTTGAGTCTTTCTGGATATAAAACAGCTTTATATACTTCTCCACATATAACTGAATATGAAGAAAGAGTTTCTATTAATGGCAAGATTATTTCAAAAAAAGATGTCAAAGTTTTATTAAAAAAAATATTCAAGTTTCAAAAAAAAATAAAAATTTATTTAAGTTTTTTTGAAATAACAACTCTTTTAGCATTTTTATATTTTTCTAAAAAAAAGGTTGATTTTGCAATAATAGAAACAGGCCTTGGAGGAAGATTGGATGCAACAAATATTATTACTCCTATTTTATCTATTATTACCTCAATTAGTTTAGATCATACAAATATATTGGGAGAGACTAGAGATCTCATTGCATTTGAAAAAGCTGGAATAATAAAACCTAAAATTCCCGTTGTAATAGGAAGAAAAGCAAATATAGAGCCTATTATAAAAAAAACAAAAAGATCTAAATCCGAGCTGTATATCTCAAAAAAGTTAAAGAAAAATATTTTTTATGATGAAGAAAACTCTTCAATAGCTTTGAAAGCTTTAGAAGTTTTCTCTTTAAAATACCCGCTAAAAAAATCAGCTATAAAAAAAGCTTTGAAAATAAGACCTGAGGCTAGATTTGAGATATTTAAAACATTTGGCCCAAAAGCTATAATTTTTGATGTTGCTCACAATTTAGATGCTTTTAAAGAACTAAAAAAAGCAATAAAACTTTTTTTCCCAAATAATAAAGTAAGAGTAGTTTTGGGCTTTTCAAAACAAAAAGATACTTTGGGTTGTCTAAAACTTTTGAAAACTTTTTCAAGCTTTATTCATGTAACAGAAGTTATGAGTTTTAAATCATTACCAAAAGAGGAAATCCAAAAAGGTCTTCTTAAGATAAACTTCAAAAAATTTAAGATAGAGAAAAATATAAATATAGCTGCCTTAGATGCCAAAAATCTAGCTATTAAAAATAAAGAAATCCTACTTATTTGTGGTAGTTTTTATATTTTAGATGAAATAAAAAAACAGTTGAAGATTAGATAATTTCTTTGTATCTATTTTTTTTCTATCCAAAATAAAGTTGGGGAGTTTTCTTTATTTAGCCACTTGTGGAGTAAAACACTATATTCGTTTTTATCTATTTTTTTTAAATACTCTATTAAAGCTATCTCTTCTTTTTTTCCATCAGGGTGTCCAGAATAAGAGATGATGCTAATAGCTGCTTTTTTTGCGAGTAGTTTAAAACCTGATTCTAGACTGCTTATTGTAGTTTTCGCGGTTGTCGTGGTTTTTTTATCAGATTTTGGAAGGTATCCCAAGTTATAGACGATAAGATTTATTTTTTCTTTAATAAATATCGTAAAGTCTTCATGGGATTTATGCAGTATATTAATATTTTTAAAATGCTCTTTTTTTAAGTTTTCGCTTAATAATAATTTAGCAGAATCAATAGCTTTTTTTTGAATATCAAAGCAGATGAGTTTGCCTCTTGGCTTTTTTTGATCAATTAAAATTTTAGCTAGATACAAAGCATCAAAACCATTGCCGAGTGTTGCATCTATGGCAATGTCAGTTTTATCTAAAAAATTCTTCCAATAATTTTTTGCATATTTTAAGTGAGGGAGTTTTTGGCTTTTCATAAAAATAGTAATCTTTTTTAAAAAATTCTAAAAATATATTTGCTATATATAATACAATTAATATTTATTTTTTTGTGGATATACTACGATTTATATAGTAAAAACGAAAAAACACCTCCAAATATAATAATCATTTTTATTGCTCTCAATCAGGAAGTTAAATAAAATAATAAGCCTTTGGGATATTAGCTCAGTTGGTTAGAGCGCCACGTTGACATCGTGGAGGTCAGCTGTTCGAGTCAGCTATATCCCATTAAATTTCTTTTTATTATGTTTTGATAAGAAATTTAGTTTTTGCTATTTTTTTAGGATATTAGGTAAAATCTTATCTTTTAAAGAATTATAGGTTCATATATACTAAAAAACTTTATTGGATACTATAGTTGGATAGCAGATTTACTAAGTATGCGTAAAAAAAAAAATTAAGTTAGGAAATAGTTAATTTTGAGAATAAATAGACAGATTAGAGCAGATAAAGTTAGAGTCATTTCAAAAGATGGTAAACAAGTTGGAGTACTTACTCTGATAGATGCTTTAAAGCTTGCTGATGAAGACGAATTAGATTTAGTGGAAATTGCTCCAAATGCAAGTCCACCTGTTTGTAAGATCATTGATTATGGTAAATACAAATATCAACAAATTAAAAAAGTAAAAGAGAGTAGAAAAGCTCAGCATCAGGTAAAAGTTAAAGAGATTAAATTTAAACCAAATATCGATACTCACGATTTTCTAACTAAAGAAAAACGTGCAAAAGACTTTATCGAAAAAGGTTATAAAGTGAGAGTTACCTGCACTTTTCGTGGAAGAGAGATGCTTCATATTGAAAGAGGTGAAAAGGTAATTAAACGATTAGTAGAAGATTTAAAAGAAATTGCAGTTGTCGAAGCTCCTATTAAATTAATGGGAAGAAATATGTCAACTGTTTTGGATCCAACAGGTAAAATACGTTAAGGAGAATAAAAGTGCCAAAAATCAAAACAAAAAAAGCAGTTGCTAAACGTTTTACAGTAACTGGAAAAAATAAATTAAAGAGAACAAAACCCGGTCGTAGACATTTGCTGACAAAAAAAACAACAAAACGTAAAAGAAATTTAAGAAAAAAAACTCTTGTTTCTAAAGCTCAGCTGAAAACTTACTCAAGACTAATGGGGATTGCTTAAAAAATAATAAATTCGGAGAAAAAAAATGGCTAGAGTTACATGTGCAGTTTCTTCAAGGAAAAGAAGAAAGCGTGTATTGAAATTGGCTAAAGGCTTTTATGGCGATAGGAAAAATCATATTCGTCTAACTAAAGATGCAGTTATGAAGGCTTTAGCGTATAATTATATTCACAGAAAAAAGAAAAAGTCAGATTTTAGAAGACTTTGGATTATAAGAATCAATATTGCTGCAAAAATAAATGGTATTAGTTATAGTAAGTTAATGAATGGCCTTAAAAAAGCTCAATGTCTTGTTAATAGAAAGGTTTTAGCGAGCCTTGCATTACATGACCCTAAAACTTTTTCAGAGATAGCTCTTAAGGCTAAAAAAGCATTAGCTTAAAATAATATGACGTTAAGTTCGAAAATTACAGAAATTAGAGAAAGGTTTTTGCAAGAATTAAAACTTGCGAAAACTTCTCGTCAAATCGAAAATCTCAAAATAAGTTATTTAGGTAAAAAAGGGCCTCTTCAAGCTCTTATGCAGCATTTAAAAGATGCTACAAAAGATGAAAGACCTCTCTTTGGGAAACAGATAAATGATGTAAAGTTAGAAATTACATCTCATTTAGAAAATTCCTTAAAAAGACTACTTTTAGAAGAAGAGACAAAAAAAATAGAAAATGAATATATCGATGTAACTCTACCTGGAAGAAAACACTTTTGGGGAAGATATCATCCCATAACTTTAACAATGAATAAAATGATTGATGTCTTTGTTTCAATGGGATTCACAGTCGAAACCGGGCCTGATTTAGATTCAGATTTCTATAATTTTGAAGGGTTAAATTTTGCTAAAGATCACCCTTCTAGAGATATGCAGGATACCTTTTTTATTACAGATGATCTACTACTTAGAACTCATACATCAAATGTTCAAGTGAGAGTAATGGAAGGGGTTAAACCTCCAATCAGATGTATAGCTCCCGGTAAATGTTTTAGAAACGAAACAATATCTTCTAGATCTCATGTGTTTTTTCATCAAGTAGAGATGTTCTATATTGATGAAAATGTTAGTTTTGCTGATCTTTTTGCAACTCTATCAGAGTTTTTAGCAAAGCTTTTTAAAAAACCAATAGAAACTAGGTTTAGACCTAGTTATTTCCCATTTGTTGAACCAGGTATGGAATGCGATATTAAATGTATTATCTGTGCAGGACAAGGCTGCAGGCTATGTAAAGATACAGGATGGCTAGAGGTTTTTGGTGCCGGTATGATTCATCCAAACGTTTTAAAAGCAGGGGGTATTGATCCTGAGAAATACTCTGGCTACGCTGCAGGGCTTGGAGTTGAAAGACTCGCTATGTTAATTCATCAAATTAGCGATATTAGAATGTTTACAGAAAACGATATGAGATTTTTAAAGCAGTTTAGCTTGTAAAAATATGTAAATTTTTAATATTATATTATTTTCAAAAATGGAAGAGTGGCAGAGTGGCCGAATGCGTCTGTCTTGAAAACAGAAGTACCT
>SDBT01005767.1_pt1 | contig 20710 bp, 23 predicted proteins | sample 2277101 | NCBI WGS metagenome assembly SDBT01 (sample SAMN10404973, study PRJNA504765) | marine sediment metagenome | isolation source: marine sediment core GS10_PC15, 103 cmbsf | place: Arctic Ocean: Southern Knipovich Ridge | collected 2010 | reverse complement strand
TGGTCAGAATATTATATTAAAGATCTCCGAAAAAATAATGGTTATTATATTACTCGACTTCTTTTCGGATCCAGACAAGGAAGATTAGATCATGTAATAATCTCTCTTAAGAACGGTGCTAATATCCATGCAATGGATAATGCTGCTCTAAGAGGGGCAATTGAATATGGTCATTTGGATATAGTCAAATATCTAATAAGTGCTGGTGCTAATATTCATGAATGGAATGATGCTGCTCTGATAGTAGCAAGTAAATATGGTCATTTGGATATAGTCAAATACCTAATAAGTGCTGGTGCTAATATTCATGTGAATAATGATATTGCTCTGAGATTTGCAAGTCGATTTGGTCAGACTGAAATAGTTAAGTATTTGGTGGGTCATGGTTCTAATATTCATGCAAACGATGATGAATCTCTGAGAGAGGCAAGTTCTCACGGTCATTTGGAAGTAGTTAAGTACTTGGTAGAATTGAAACCTGACGGTGCTAATATTCATGCACGAAATGATGCTGCTCTGAGATTGGCACGTTCTTATTGTCATACTGATATTGTTAAGTATTTAGTGGGGGTAAAATAAAAGGGTTGATCCAAACTGATTTTATATATAAGAGATATATCTTATATGTAATTAATAATACTATGATTGGAAACAAAGATGTGGATAGAAAGTTATTTAACGAACTTGATGATAAAGATTTAGTCAACATGTGTCAGGTAAATAAGAAAGCTCAATCACTATGTAATGACCAAGTCTTTTGGATGAATAGAGTATTTTTAAAATACCCTGATGTTCCCGGAGATGTTCTAAGAACCAACAAAGATAAATATTGGTCCAGTTGGTCAAAATATTATATTAAAGATCTTAGAAAAATAAACAGTACCAATGGTTATAGATATCTTGAGAACGGATCAAAAGAAGGACGACTTGATCATGTGATAATTTCTCTGAAGAACGGTGCTAATATCCATACAAAAAATGATGAAGCTCTGAGAGAGGCAAGTGAACATGGTCATATTGAGGTTGTTAAGTATTTAGTAAATAATGGTGCTAATATTCATAAATGGAATGATCATGTTCTGATATTGGCAAGTATGAATGGTCATTTGGATATAGTTAGATACTTGGTAGAATTGAAACCAGATGGTGCTAATATTCATGCAGACTACGATGATGCTCTGAGATTGGCAAGTCAATATGGTCATATTGAGATTGTTAAATACCTGGTAGAATTGAAACCTGATGGTGCTAATATCCATAGATTAGATGATGGAGCTCTAAGATATTCAAGTTCTAATGGTTACTTGGAAGTTGTTAAGTATTTGGTGGGTCATGGTGCTAATATTCATGGAGGGGATGATGAAGCTCTGAGATTGGCAAGTAGTAATGGTCATTTGGAAGTAGTTAAGTATTTGGTAGAATTGAAACCTGACGGTGCTAATATTCATGCACGCAATGATCATGCTCTGAGATCTGCAAGTTCTTATGGTCATATTGAAGTAGTTAAATATCTGGAGGGGTTAAGTATCTTACGAGGTTAAGTAGCACTATAGGGGCCCCTCAGAGGCCACGAAATATTAATAACGCCCATAATCGCATTCGAAGCAGAATCCACTCCGATGTATTATAAGTACATCTTCACATCTTCCTCTCATTCTTTCTCGTAAGGTGCACCTACCAATATTATCTCTGCGTTCACAAAAGAGTCCTTTAATTGTATCGCTACCAGGCCCATAACGACATTTGCATTTTCGTTGACTTTTCTTTATTACTGACTTGTTATATTCACGGGAGAGTTTTTCAATTATCTTATCTTGTCTTGTTTTGGGAACACCATTATAAAAATTATCCCAACTTTTCTGATAATGACTGTTATGTTTTCCCCACCAAATATCTGGTATTGCATCTAAACGTTTCAACAACTGTGGATGTGTAAATTGTAATGCAATTAAATCACTCTTAGTGAGATATGTTCCTATTACTCTCCAGATATCATTGGGTAGTTTAACTAAAGTCATATTTGTCATATTTGGATACTTTCAATCCGTAGTTTTAATTTATTTTTAACTCATTTTTATTTTTCAACGCCCTATATTACAGTATTTTTTTCTCTCATAATTAAGTAGCACTATAGGGGCCCGGAGGTAAAATATGCTGAGTAATTTTGCTCTGAAACATTCAAGTAAAAATGGTCATTTGGAAGTTATTAAGTATTTAGGTGCTAATATTCATGCACACGATGATGCTGCTCTGAGATCTGCAAGTTCTTATGGTCATATTGAGGTAGTTAAATATCTGGAGGAGGTTAAAATTAAAGGAGGGTGTTAAAATTAAGGGGGATAATCCAAACTGACAAATCTATGATATATAAAACTGATTTTATATATAAGAGATATCTTATATGTAATTAATAATACTATGATTGGAAATAAAGATATAGATAGAAAGTTATTTAACGAACTTGATGATAAAGATCTAGTCAACATGTGTCAGGTAAATAAGAAAGCCCAATCGCTATGTAATGACCAAGTATTTTGGATGAATAGGGTGTTTCAAAGGTTTGGATATGTTGGGGGAGATATATTAAGAAAACACAAGGGAGACCGAACCTGGTCAGAATATTATATTAAAGATCTCAGAAAAATAAATAAGGCCAATGGTTATAGATATCTTGAGAACGGATCAAAAGAAGGAAGACTTGATCATGTGATAATATCATTAAATATAGGTGCTAATATCCATAGAGGTTTTACTCTAGGATTGGCAAGTTTAAATGGTCATTTGGATATAGTTAAATACTTGGTGGGGTCAGGGGCTAATATTCATGCACACAATGGTAAAGTTCTGGGATATGCAAGTGAAAATGGTTATTTGGATATAGTTAAGTACCTGGTGAATTTAGGTGTTAATATTCATATAAACGCTGAGTATGCTCTGATACAGTCAAGTAGAAATGGTCATTTGGATATAGTTAGATACCTGGTCGAATTAAAACCTGACGGTGCTAATATTCATACATCAACTGAATTTGCTCTGAGATGTGCAAGTAGAAATGGTCATATTGATGTTGTTAGATATTTGGTAGAATTGAAACCTGACGGTGCTAATATTCATGCAAACGGTGATGAAGCTCTGAGATTGGCAAGTAGATATGGTTATATTGAGATTGTTAAGTACTTGGTAGGTTACGGTGCCAATATTCATGCACAAAATGACGAAGCTCTGATATATGCAATTAAAAATGGACATATTGGAGTTGTTAAGTATTTAGTGGGTTTGAAACCTGACGGTGCTAATATTCATGCAGACAATGATCTAGCTATAAGAAGGGCAAGTGAATATGGTCATTTGGATATAGTTGAGTACTTGGTAGAATTGAATGCTAATATTCGTACAAATAATGATCAAGCTCTGAGATGGGCAAATTCTAATGGTCATACCGAGGTTGTTCAATACCTATTAGATAACGGTTCTAATATAACCAATGATGCAAATTCTTACAAAAATGAATATTTATTGGTAAATTTATAACAGTTCATAACAATACCAAAAATACCAACAAAATAACATATGGGATATTATAAGTATTTAAACAGAACAAAATGGTATTATCGATTGAAAGAGAAAAAAGATATGCAGGGAAGAATTCAGAAAGGGATGTTTTCAGATCATCCTCGTCATACTCTTACTAGTGCTCTTATTGTTGCTTTATCATATAATGATACCACTACTAACAAAGTATTTAGACTATACACATTTTTCAAGAGTTATTTGGAGTATGGTATGTACCAAATGAAGCTTCCACAGAACGAGAGGTGTTTCTATGAGATAATACTAGGTGAAAGTACACAAAAACCACATTTTGATGTGGATATTGCCAATTCACCCAATACTACCAACAATACTACCAACAATACCACCACCCAAACCACTGATGGAGAAGCAGTCAAAGATGATTTAGTAGCTAGTATTGTCAAAACACTTAAGGACCGTGATATAGAACTAAATATGTCATTAGATATATTAATTTATACCAGTCATGGTCCAGACAAACAAAGTTATCATGTGATTGTTAATAATCACTGTCATGCTAACAATGTAGAATCTAAAGCTTTCTATGATGCAGTTATGGATCATGTGAACCATAATTATGCCCAATGGATTGATAGAGCTGTTTATTCTCCTACTCAACAATTTAGAATAGTGGGATGTCAAAAAATAGGAAGTAAACGAATTAAAACTTTCCAGAAGAAATGGATGTATCAAGGAAAGGAAATAAATTACGAATATCCAGAAGAACCAGATTCACCTGAACACGAAATGGTGATGCAGTTAGAAGCATCAGTTATTGGGTTTACTGGTAATTGTAGATTTTTACCACCATTTGAACCCAGAGCAGACCAGATTAAGCATTACACAGAGTCTGATGACATAACGACAGATGATGCATCTAATGCTATTAAACTAATTGGTGCAGCTGGCAATATCAGCCCTCATGACCCAAGATTTCCATATCAATTTACGGGTATCAATGGTCCTATAGTTATGTTGAAGCGAACTAAACCTTCTCGATGTAAGATTTGTGATAGGGTTCATCAACACGAAAATCCATATCTATTAGTTGTTGGAGAAGAAAAAAGTGTCTTTTTCTTTTGCCGTAGGGCTCCAGAACATAAAAAGTTGTTTTTGGGTAAGTTAAATCCGATCCCGGAAGATCAGGGAATGGATGGAACGGACCAAAACCTAGGAACAACCCCTGGAACAACCCCTACTACCCAACCAATTAGTCCAGAACAGATCAAAACTACTAATGTTAAAATAAATTGGACTAGAAATGTGATTGATAGAGTACAGAGATTGGCAAGGAAAGGAAGTAGTAATGATAAAAAGTATATATCCAGCAATACTCAAATAGATCCTAACCATAAGAAACAGTTTATAGAAATGTACATTAATAACAAGGATTGATAAATATTAATAACCTGTACCAACCAACCAACTACTAACCAACCAATACCAACCAACCAATACCAACCTATCAAAACTGATATAAAATCATAAATAATTTTAAAATTAAAATTATCTATGGAGCAATCTCTTAGAAGTGCTATTTATTATTTACCATCACCGAACAGATCTAAATATGATATAATTACCGAATTGATATATGATGGTACTAGGGAATCATTTGGTAGGATGATAAACAATTTTCGATCAAATATACAAATTAGAAATCTTTTCGGTAACAAAGAAAATATCTGTTATCAGATATCAGATAATCTGTATACATATTATGATGTATTGTTGTTAAATCAACTTGATACTATTCTAATAGTAACTAGATACGATGAAGCTATCAGGGTTAGGAAGGATCCAACCAACCCAACCGACCCAACCAACCAGACCAATCAGACCAATCAGAAAGACCCAACCATGGTTGGTATTATTAAAATAGACAGTGTGATAGCAGAGTTGGGTTCAGGAACCAATGGATTTAATTGGTACAAATATCCCCTAATATTAGGAGGTATTTTAGGATTATTTTTAATAACACTAAAAATATCTGAGGATGGACTTAATTTTGATAAGCATTTTGATAATATGTTCAAAAGTGATTAACATTTTTAATTTTATTAAGACTTAAAATAGCACGGTCTATCTTAAAGTTACATTTAAAGTCATATATGGATGCCAGTGACACCATTTCAGTAGTAAGTAATGATAGTAATGAAAGTAATGATAATAATAATCCGTATAAACTCATTACAAGAAGAATAGATGCGATGAAAGTTAGAAATAATCATAAAAGAGAAATTGAGGTTAATATAACTCAATGTATAGACCTAAATTTTGTACAGACTGCTCCTGTCCGAGCAGGAGCAATCATATATACAAAAATAGAAACCAAAACCAGATACCCAACCAGAACCCAAACCCGAAATCAAACCTTTTTTTGTTTGGGTATTGATACACAATCAGGAAACTTAACTGATTTTGGCGGTGGTGTTAAGAAAGGTGAAACTATTGTTGAAGGTGGGTTACGGGAATTGGAAGAGGAAAGTGAAGGAGTTTTTGGTCATATCGATCCTTCTGAAGTATCTGATGCAACAGCATTTCATAGTTATAATATGACAATTATGTTCATTGAAAAGAAATTAGACCAATCTGATATTGAAAGAATTAGTACAAATTTCCGAACCAATGTTAAAGACAATGAAGAACCAGAAGTTTGTAATATTATTTGGCTCACCAAAGAGGAATTCCTTGATAGTATCGATGGTAGGGGTAAGAAGTTGTATGTAAGAGTCAGAAGATTACTAAATAAAGTTACTGATAGTATTAGTGAGATGTGAGGTTGGTGAGGTTATTGGGGTGTTAATATTTATTTTAAACAAAAATAAATATGAAAAAATAAATATGAGGTTTATATTGTAGATTGGATTGTAGATTGGATTGATGATATTGATAATATAGTTTTAATAAACTCGTCTACGTTTTGTAAATTAGGTGTTGTTGTTGTTGTTGTGATATTATTATTATTGATATTATTATTGTCATATGTTTTCGAGCCTCTTGATCGTCTTTTGGGCTTGCGTTTTGAAATCCAAGACTCAGATATTCCTACAAATCTTTTCCATTTTTGTATATAATCTAACAAATCTTGATATGTCATAATAGTTAAAATTTTATTACTATCGGAACACCACATATTTACATAAAATGTAGATAAATCTTGGTCTAAGTAAGAAATATAAAGTTTTAATGTACTATCGTGTACATTTATAATGATATGGTCATCAAATAATGCGATATCTAATATCATATTCTTTTTAATGTTAGTTACGTCAGATATTTTTAATTTATTGTGTAACTTGTACATTCTATTCATAATAATCATTTTTTGAGTTTTTATACATCCTATATACAATTCCCTGTAATTCATTTTATTACAATATTTCAATATATATTTATGTGTATTTTTACAATTATCTTCGGTGTCTAGATCGATTTTACAAATTTCAAGACCACTCATAGTATTAGTTAATAGTTAATAGGTTGTTGTGTTAGTTATAATATTACATTAACAAACTTGATAGGTTTCAATTTTTGTTTTTATGGTTGATAATACTAATGATATGGTTGATACTACTAATAATACTACTATATTAAAATATTGATTTTAGTTTTTGAGAATATACTACTATTAATTTAATTATACTAAATATTGGTTAGAAATGAAATGGTTTATTATCTTGTTCTATTAGGTCCTCTAAATAACCCACATTTTAGAATGTGATATGTGTATTTCGAGTGACTGTGGTTTCTTAGTATTTTGCAGTAAATGGTGATTATATTTTAGAAACTAACGATAAAAATCCTTAAAAAAAATACTGAAATAGAACAGTACTTTTCAAATAATATGATAATATTTAATTGTTTCAATTAAAACTAATTTTTTAATATATAAAAATAATCATTATATTAAAAGATGTGTCACAAATGCAAATGCAAGAAATCCCAAAGTTTGGTATGTCCAGAAAAACAGGCAAAAATTGCACAACGTATCCTTAAACCAGTTGTAGGAGAACCAATAGTAACCAGAGATGCTTACAACAATCTTACCATTGAAGGTGGTAATTGGTTTGATATGAATAGAACAGCCGGTTATGAAGCTGGGAGAGATAGACTATGGCAACAATACGGTTTTATTAAGGTTAATTCAGGTCAAGCATCATCAATACTCGGTTCAATTGGTATCTTCAATGATGTAGATATCCGAAGTAATTTTCCTTCATTCCAAGAAGTTGTTGATCAGTGGAATTTGTATAAATCTCCAGTTGATCCAACAGAACACTATTTAGAAGGATTTAATGCATATATCCAAGATGTAATTGATGGTAATCAACCTCTCCCAGCACAATTTCAGGCTCTTGGATTATTACCTGAGCCAATTGAGTTAGGAGAATTCCTGTTAGCCAATCTAGTGGGTGCTGATAATTTTACTGGACCAGAAATTGGTTTTGGAGAAAATCTTTTCTATTTCAATCTGTTGGAATCATTAGTAGTAGATTCTGGTTATGATTTAGAAACAGCTAAATTGATCAGCAAAGATTTATACAATACTCGTTTGAAAAGATTTGGAGGAATTGCTGCTAAAACAGCAGATACAAATGTTGTTCAATGTGATGATTATGTTCCTCGTTCAGCAAGATCTGTTTCGGTTAAATCACCAACTGTAAAAACACAGACTAAATCCCAACCTATTAAAACACAAACTATTAAGGATTACATAAAATACAGAGAGGATATGGAAAAACTACACGAAGAAAATAATATTCCTATACGTAAAAGAGGAGTAGGAGCAAGTTTTGGTTATTCTATTTCTGGTAAATTAACCGAAAGTGGAAAACCCATGGGAATTTATGGTCCGCAGACCCAATTAACTAGTATTCCAGGAATATTTACTAATGTTACACTTAAAAATAACGAATTAGGATTTAATATCACTATTGGATGTGTAACAGGATCAACAATTAATCAATTATTATTAGGTTCATTTTCTAATCTGAGATATACTTATTCCGTCAGTAGTCAAGTAGGAAGTGTACCAGGGAAACCAGCACTTCTACAAAATCCTTCTGAAGATATTTATGTAAGAACTGATACTATCGATGTTAGATTTGCAGGGCAAATACAATTCGATGTTTACGCTAGTCCTCATTTAGGATATGTTCAACAATTCTGGGATGGAGTAAGTGTACAAAAAGTTGTTTTTACTAGTCCTTTATTTGAAGGTGAAAAATCATTAGTCAAAAGAAATTTAGATTTCGGTCGAGAATTAGAATTTATTTCTGCTACCCAGAATATGTATTTCGCTACCAGTTTAGAAGAAGTAAAAGACACTATTCGAGGACCCGGATGGACAACTTCATATAATCAAATGGCTATGGGACATGATAATCAATGCAATTATTGGGCTGCTGAAAGAGGAGGATGGTACGATTTTGGAACTTCTGATTTCATTCCTCAAGGTGTATTGGATAACCCTATTCCTCCTTCAAACAGTGTTGAAAGACGATCAGGAACTTTCATCAATCGTCCTAAAAAGGGATTCGCTACCTGCTGGAACGGAACTATAACTCAAGAATTACCATCTGTTTATGGAGACAGCTCAACCAGTCGTGTTGTAGCTATGGATGAAATTATTAAGAGATTTACCAAAAATGGAAGAAAAATAAAGTCTTCTGATATTAAATCCATACTTGCTCAAACAGGGAATCAGGTTCAGGGAGCATTACCAATTGAAGATTGGAAAGCTCAGGGTTTGGCAAATCAGAATTACAGTGCAGATGTTTTCCATAATACATTTAAAAATAGATTCGCTCAAGCAGTTGCATTAAGTCCTACACCAGATAGGGTAGCAGCAGTTGCTTTATTGGAAGATTTTGATGGAGGTTTTATAGATGGTGATGATTTTGCTATTGTTAATAGTTTAGATGTTAGTGATAAGTGGTTATTAGCACAACAATGGACATGGAATGTTCAGGCTGTTGTATTTGAATCAACTCTTTTGGACACGTGGTTGGTATATTCTGGTACTTCCAATAAAAGAAATTCTAATTTATTTGATTATGGAAGAAAAATTTTAGCCATGTTATCCAGATTGCTAGGAACCGAGCCGGGATCAAATCAGGTATTTTATTCGGACTGGATAGCTAATTTACCGACAGATATTGATACAATTATAGTTGAAGCTTTAGATACAGCTTTATCCAATTTAGGTGGTTTAAATGTTCGACCATGGGGAGAAAACAAACGCCCAACAGCTACATACTCTGATTTTGTGTTTGGTCCTATATCATTTACATGTGATAATCCTCCTATTGCCAACCGAGCTGGAACATATTTTGTGACTGAGATGACATCTAGACATAATATGGATGTATCAAGTGTTCTCCAAATAGGTCAAAGTGGGTTGATATTGTTAAATGAACAAGGACAACCAGTTGTTCAAGATGATCTTCAAATGTGTGATTATGTTAAGTTTAATCCAATTAAACTGAATGTAATGAAGGGTAAGAAGAAATGTCACAAAAAAAATAGACATAAAAATAGATGTAAAAATAGACATTATTAATTATATTTGATATAAAACTCTTAGTTAGAATAAACAATAACATGATAGCATTGAAGATTACAAATAGGATTAAATTAAAAACTATAAATATCATGAAAAAGTTAAATAGGATTAGATTATTGACAACAATATAACACTAAATTAGTGTTACATTATTAAATTTAACTGGATTTATTATTTGTTAGGTAAGTACCTTAGTTGGTTAATTAAGTTTTGTTAGGTTAGTTAGGTTAGAGTAGTTGTTTTAGTTGGTTATTTAAATCTTGATAATTCCTGTACTGAAACACCAATCAAAACAGCTATATCTTCAATATAATCCTCTTCACAATCAACTGAACATATCCCTGGCATACTTTCTTTGGACTTCAAAAATCTAAAAGAATCAAAATCATCCACCACCAAATCTTCCCCATCCCCAATACCAAACTCATTATAATAATCTTTTTGATACGCATCAAGTATTGGAAATAGATGATTTTTAGCATCTTTAAGAGTTTCAAATACTTCTCCAATTGCATTTGCTGGTTGCATACCTGTTTCGACATAAATAATTCCTGTAACATAAATTGTTTCAAGATTATCTGAAACTTTGTTCCAATCTATACTAAATTCAAAAAGATATCCATATAAATCTGGATCTTCAAAATATGCTTCAGGTAACAAAGAATTATGTTTAATTTCTCCATATATCATAGAATCACTCACAAAGAAATAATATTTCTCAGTCTTCTCTGTATACGTAGCACGCATCATCTGTACAAGGTCTGATCTAGATTTATTCAATAAACTCAATGATAAATCCAGTACTTCTTTATCTGTATATTCTTTCAACGATACATTTGTTGTACATCGAGGACATGTTTTCATTACATAAAACATTCGGTGCTCGGTGTTCTCAGAGTTCTTAGGGTTCTCGGTGTTCTTAGGGTTCTCGGTATTCTTAGGGTTCTCGGTGTTCTTTATCTCTTTTCCTTTATAATTTATAGCAGTTCTCTTAAATTGTGTACAATATTTATCATAACATTCTTTACAATATCCTTCTTTACAATCACATTCTGTGATATTTGGGTCTGGATCTCCACAACAAGACCAAAAACTATCGTTACAAAATACACAAGACATAATATTTGTTATTTGGTTATTTTGGTTATTTTGGTTGATTATTTAATAACTGTTCATTTTTTGTTTTATATGGTTGTTAGGTTGTCAGGGTTAACCTACTTGGTTATTTAATTACTTGTTTTCCTTGTAATTAGCTATTTTCTTGGCATTTTCAATCAGCCCGGATGATGATTGAATTTTATTACCCAATCCATCAACTAATTTTATCCCGTATTTTTCACAAGTAACTCTTTCAGGGATAGTATCATTGAACTGATCACCACCATTTGTAAAAATGTGAGGATGAAGAGCTGCTAATGTTTTACATACAGTTCTATCTTCATCCATAGATTCAATAGCAACATCAACACATTCTAGAGCCCTAACTACACGAACTCTTTCGGCGGCTTTCATAAATATTTTACCTTTTTTTAGAATTTCTTGACGGTCGTTATTTACGATTACTATGAGAATATCTCCTAAATCCTTGGATTTTTGAAGGTACTCAATGTGCCCGCTATGAATTGGCGAAAAATAGCCTGACGCGACGACGATTTTCTTTCCAGACATCCTTTTTATATAAATATTTTTATTTATATAAACATTAATAATATAATTTTATTTATAAACATTAAATAAATATTATTTTAATGGTTCCTTAACTCGTCCATTTTCAATTTTATCTTTTTTAACTGATCCTTCCTTCTTTCACTCTCTATTTCTTTACAGGCTTCATGGAACAAATCACTCTCATCATGATAAATTTTAAGATCAACTTGATAACGAGCCAAGTTTTCTGTATGCATATCATAAAAAGATTTCTTTTCGTAATTAGACATTTTGTCCCATAGATCATCTATACGATTTCTTTCTTCACGTAGCCATACTCTTTGTTTATAATTTTCTCCCAATTGATCTTTAATAAAGTACTGGGTTGCAGACATTGGTGGTTTTGGGCAAAACCCAACACATTCATAAAGTTTATTTTCGTAATTTGTTGATGTATATGACATGGTTGGTTGGTTGGGTTGTTTATTAGTTAGTAATTTACTAACAATATTTTTTATCAATTATGTGGATTTGAGAGATGAAGAATCCACCAAACTTTTACAGCTTCAAGATCAATTATTTTTGTTAATAATTTATTTTTGGGAATTATAAAACCCAATCAAACAATGCTAACTGGAAATAAAGATGTGGACAGGAAAATTTTGAACGAACTTGAGGATAAAGACTTGGTAAGTTTGTGCCAAATTAACAAACAAGCCAACTCTTTATGTAATGACCAGGTCTTTTGGATGAACAGAGTGTTTTTAAGGTTTGGATATGTTGGAGGAAACATTCTAAGAAAATATAAAGGGGACCGGACCTGGTCAGAATATTACATTCAAGATTTGAGAAAAATAAACCCTACCAATGCTGATAAATATCTTGAAACTGGATCACATGAAGGGAAACTTTATCATGTAATCATAGCTTTGAAAAATGGTGCAAATATATCACATGAAGATTTTACAATATTAACCAAATATTACAATAACCTAGCATTATTATCTAATACTGTATCTAAGCTAACACCAACACAAAGATTAGTTTATCCTAATGGTATGAATGTTGGACGAAAAGATGTCAGAGGAGTCATACAAGAATATACGAAAAAATTAGGAGATATATTTAAGTATTTCCCTGAAAAGAACCAGATAAAAACATTGTTTGGTAATAATTTATCTGGGATTTTAAATGGAACTGAAATATCATTTACACCTGATGAATTGAATACATATTTAATTAAAAGAGATTTACTATAAAGAGTATTAGTATTAGTCCTTACACCTTTTTCGATTTCTATAATATGTCCATATCGTAAATTGATTTGATATTTGGTTGGTATTGTTTGGTTGGTATTGTTTGATTACAAATAAACAATCCAATCCAATCATACCAAAAATATTATGAGTAAATTATTTGAATGGTACTTAAAGTGTTTATCACGAAATTGCTTATGTGGCAAACCATCAGTTGGAACTTGTCATAATTGTGAACTTTCATTATGCTCTCAATGTTATGATGCAAAAAATAATACATGTTCCGATCATCATCTGCAACAGTCTGATTGGTTTGATTGTTGTAATGATACACTCGGATGTGATAATGCTAAATTTCATTGTTATAATACAGTACCAATAGAATGGTATCGTGAGATTTATTTATATATGATAAAATATGACATGAATGATAAAACAGCAATTGATTGGAATGGTGTATCTGGTGATAAAAATGGAATATGTCCATATCGTAAATGTGAAGAGATAGCTGACCAATATACCAACCAATATACCAACCAATATACCAACCAATATACCAACCAATATACCAAGTAAAAATAAACTGATACTATTTGGTCAGCTATCTCAGTGTTTTATATTACATAATTGTAATATAAAAAGTTTTTATTAATGTTTATTAATGGTTTTTTAATATTTTATTTACAAGGGTGATTTTATCTCGATTTTCATTCCTAACATCAAGTGGTCCGAAGGGTGATTTTTATGTGGAAGATAATTTGGAACAAACTCGCTCATTTGTTCCAACTCTCGAACACTCTTGACTTTATTCCAACAAGGTCCTCTAAACCATATGTAATCAATGCAACGAATAACAAGATTTTTTCTGATTTTTGCAGTGGTTGGAGTATACTTATCAATACCAACCTCATCAATACCAACCTCATCAATACCAACCTCATCAATACCATAAGCAGATGTAAATCCAGCCTCAATACATTTTTTGACACATTCAGAGTCAGGAGTATCGTTGAAATCACCAACGAGTAAAACGTTTTCGTGTGACTCGAACAAATCCAAACAAATCTTGATTTGTTTAGCACGTTTTTTTGCAAATGGAGGTTTGGCTTTTAAATGTACACCACATACAACAAAGTTTTGTTGTGTTGTTTTGCATACAAAATCTATACGAAAAGCATTTTGAGTAGAATGATCACCGAGTGCATGAGCAGTTCCATTGTGATATTTGGTATCATAATATTCTGTTGGCCATGCAATCAATGTTCCATCACGTTGATTTTTGTCAGGCATATTTTTTGATACCCAATCACAGTTATAATCATTCGCATCAAAGAATTCGTTAAAACACTTGTACATTTCTGGATCAACCTCTTCCATTACCAAAATACCATTGTTTTTAACAATGACACCTAACCTAACTTTGATCAATGACCATCGGTGTGACCAAGTTAGATATTGTGGGTTAACATGAGGAAAGCCAGTTTCATCGGCAAGAGATTGAGCAAGTACATTCCATTGATAAATTTGAACAGAGGAAGACATGTTTGGTTGGTTCTGGGTTGGTTGGTTGGTTGGTTTGTTTATTAGTTAGTAACTAATTGTAGAATCAATAATTATCTGGTATCAGATCTCCTCTCAGATAAGAATTCATAAAAGTTTGCTTGACCAAACTTTTTATATGTATTGCATCAGCTTCAGGATCAGCAAGAATGTTAATATAGTGATAATTTATTTTGAGGAATTCTGTGTTATTTTCAGTATTATTTTTTGTGTTATTAACATCTCTTGGTAATTTGTTCATTTTTAATAGGGATTGTTATTTATTAATTTATAATAACAAACATCAATTTTATCAAACCCAGACCAACCAAACACTCAGAAAGTGTCCACCAAAGTTAAGAAAAAGTTTTTATTAATTTAACCTTTCTAACATATGTTATAATGTCATTATCCCCATATTTACTCGGGACTAATATCTTATTATATTTATTTATGTTTAAATAATTGACTATATCTTTTACAGTTACTTGTATATAGAATACTTTATATGTACACATATGAATATGATCATACTTAACTGTAGTTTCTGGCTTTATTAAATATATCTTGCGGACATCTACCTCGTCCCACCCACCAATACTCATTTCTATCCATGCTGGCCTATTGAGTACCTCAATTTTCTTTTGAATTATTGCTTGGTTAGAATTATCAAAAAACTCTTTAAATACTTCCCATATTTCTGGCGTTTCTTCAATATATTTACTTAAGTATTGTACAACATCTCTTGGTAATTTGTTCATAATTATTTTTATTGTTGTTATTTTGTTATTATTTTGTTATTATTAATTTATAATAACAAACATTAATATTATCAATAATGTTGTTGAGACCAGACCAAAACCCAACCCAACCTATCTTCTTCGACGGAAGTTACGTCTCCAACATCCAGCGCAACCGTTTTCGGAAACATCATCAACAACTTCAATTAATTTCTTAAAAGCAGCCTTACCTAGATCAATCAGAGCTCCTCCGAAAAATTCCAAACTAAGTAAAATCATTTCGTACTGTTCTTGATTAATTTGACCATTTTTATGAAGATCTACGATGACATGACGCAAGACATTAAGAGCCATAGCTTTCTTTTGAGAACCATCAATATGAGCATACTTGTTATTAGTGTATTCTTGAACTATTTCAATAATATACAGAATCAAGGGTCTAAGATGTTGAGCTGTAAATTTGCCAGTAGCAACAATTAATGAAATCTTAACATGAACTAAATCATAAATTTCTTTCAGATCTCCTTCTAGATCTTCATGTTCAGCCAAATCTATAATATGGTCATGATCAATAATGTTGGTAGTTACTGGTTCGGTTACTGGTTCGGTTACTGGTTCGGTTACTGGTTCGGTTACTGGTTCGGTTACTGGTTCGGTTACTGGTTCGGTTACTGGTTCAGTTACTGGTTCGGTTACTGGTTCGGTTACTGGTTCGGTTACTGGTACCTCATTGTTGTTGTTATTATCATCAACTATTGGATTTGTAGTATCACTCATTTCATATAGTTATATTTTTCTTTTAACTTTTAATCAGATTATCATAATAATTCGATCTGATCGATCATCCAAATGAAAAAATAATTTGAATTAAGCGGATAGTTCTTCCTTGAGGACAAAATCCAGTTCTCATATCATTTAATTGTTCTGATAATATGGGTATTATATCCTTATTATCTAATGATATAATATAGATGCCATATAACAAGTCTATGGCATCCATTTTATTAATAGGATCGTAGTTGGTAGTTGGTGTGGTGGTGGTGATGTTTTTGTTTTTATTTGTGATATTTGTAGAATAAATATCTATCATTTGATCATAATACCCTATTCCATTTTTTGTTAATCCTTTCTCAATTAGTGTTTTTCTAAGATTTTTGAATCCTTCCAATTTTTCAGGTGAAGAAACACTATTGAAAGATTTGATAGTTCGGTTAATTATATTTATAACCTCTTTTGACATGTTATTATCGTAAAAGTGTGTATTATTCCACTGGTTATTAGGAGTTGATTTTTTACTCATATTTATATAATAATTTATATAACTAACAATAAATTATATAACTAACTATTTATATAAAATAACTAACTATTTATTGAATAACTATTGATCGAATAACTGAAAAACATATAAAATATATAATTAATATTAAATATATACTATGGAACCCTGTATCAAGGAGGTGGAGGGTATCACCGATATAGTGGTATCACTTAATGATTTTTTACTAGAAGCTGATATAATAGGTGGAGGACTTTATATATGTCAAAAGGGAGGTATGGGCCTCCTGACTAAGAGTGCTAACAAACCTAATATCTATATAATGAAAAAATTTTTTGGATATTTAGAACCCATAATACCAAAAGAACAATATCTTCATGATTATTATTATAACGATGATAAATTACCCCAAATTTTAATTGATTATCTATTAGATAATGATACAAATGATAATATTCTAACTAAGGTAAAAAATCATATCAATGAAAAAGCCAAATGGATGGACAAGAAGGGGATTCTCGCTATTGCCGATATGACTTTTCATCAGGATATAAGTTCTAATTATAGGTTAATAAATAAGAAGAATATGGATATACTTACACGTTTATCATCAAAATATACAATACATATTTTATGTAATTCTAATAAGTTATTTATAACCAAGTTAATAGATATGGGTAAGTTAAATTCAATTAACGGTCATATAGTTACATCATCTGAATTAGGGGATTTGAAATGCAGTCAGAGTGGAAGATATGACATTTATGATAAATTTATAACAAAATATAACATTAATTTATCCACATCTCTATTTATAGAAACACACCCAGGTAATATAAAAGCTATAGAAAATTATAGCAAAGTTAAGAATTTAAATATAAAAACACTACTATACAAGAAGGAAAATAGAGAATCTTTTCTTAACGAACTAAAAGAGTTGGTTGGTTGGGTTGGTGATTTGGGTGGTTTGGGTGGCTTTGAACCGAAATTAGAAACGGAATTAGTATCGACCGAACCACCAGGGTTAGATAGTTCTGAACCTAATCAACCGGATTTAAATAGTTCTGAACCCACCAATCAACCGGATTTAAATAGTCCTGAACCCACCAACCAACCAGAATTGGATAGTTCTGATCCACCAACCAACCCATTTTATGAAAAAATTATTATTATTGGAGATAAATCTAATATATTAGGAGGGTCTATCATGTTATGTAAATCTTATGAAAATATAAACGATTCTAACGGAAATGTATTTTGTACAATAAACAGCTTTGATGGGTGTGTAAAAATATCTACTGATAATTGATAACTGATAATTATTATTATAAATTATTATAAAATACCAAACCAACAAAACCATGTTAACTGGAAATAAAGATGTTGATAGGAAGATACTTAATGAACTTAGGGATGAGGACTTGGTAAATGTATGTCAGACAAATAAGAAAGTCCAATCGATATGTAATAATCAGGTCTTTTGGATGAATAGGGTGTTTTTAAAATACCCTGATGTTCCCGGAGATGTTCTGAGAGCCAACAAAGATAAATATTGGTCCAGTTGGTCCGAATATTATATTAAAGATCTTAGAAAAATAAACAGTATCAATGGTCATCAATATCTTATGAATGGATCAGCAAGCGGAAGACTTGATCATGTAATAATCTCTCTGATGGGTCATGGTGCTAATACAAACAATGATTATGCTCTGAGATTGGCAAGTCAAGGAGGTCATTTGGATATAGTCAAATACCTAATAAATGCTGGTGCTGATATTCATGGAAACGACGATTTTGCTTTGAGATGGGCAAGTAATAATGGTCATTTAGAAGTAGTTAAATATTTGGTCGAATTGAAACCTGATGGTGCTAAGATTCATGCATTCGATGATTATGCTCTGAGATATTCAAGTAGAAACGGTCATTTGGATATAGTTAAATATCTGGTGGAATTGAAACCTGACGGTGCTAATATTCATGCGAACGATGATGGAGCTCTTGGATGGGCAAGTATAAATGGTCATTTAGAGATTGTTAGATACCTCAAAAATATAATATAATAAAAGGTTGAGAATTAATAATTATATATAATTATTAATTGTGTGGTTTGTGTGACTTGTGTGGTTCTGATAACTAAATAATTAATAACTGATAACTGATAATTATAAAAAATTATAAAATACCAAACCAACAAAACTATGTTAACTGGAAATAAAGATGTTGATAGGAAGATACTTAATGAACTTGAGGATGAGGACTTGGTCAACATATGTCAGGCAAATAAGAAAGCCCAATCTCTATGTAATGACCAAGTCTTTTGGATGAACAGAGTGTTTTTAAGGTTTGAATATGTTGGAGGGGATATATTGAGAGCCAACAAAGGAACTGATCGCACCTGGTCTGAATATTATGTTAAAGATCTCAGGAAAATAAACAGTACCAATGCTGATGAATATCTTGAAGTTGGATCCCAACACGGAAAACTTGATCATGTAATAATCTCTCTTAAGAATGGTGCTAATAATAATACAAACTGTGGTGGTCCTCTGAGATGGGCAAGTGAAAATGGTCATTTGGATATAGTTAGATATCTTGTAAGTAACGGTGCTAATATTCATACATTAAATGATTTTGCTCTTAGATTGGCAAGTGGAAATGGTCAGATTGAGGTTGTTAAATATTTGGTAGAATTGAAACCTGATGGGGCTGATATCCATGCAAGAGATAATGGACCTCTGAAATTAGCAAGTTCTAATGGTAAGATCGAGGTTGTTAAATACCTGGTGGGTAATGGTGCTGATATTCATGCACGTTATGATTATGCTCTGAGATATGCAAGTAGATATGGTTATATTGAGGTTGTTAAGTATTTAGTGAGGGTAGGGGCTAATATTCATGTATTCGATGATGAAGCTCTAAGATGGGCAAGTAGAAATGGTCATATTGAGGTTGTTAAGTATTTGGTAGGTCATGGTGCTAATATTCATGCGAACGATGATGGAGCTCTTGGATGGGCAAGTTTAAATGGTCATTTTGAGATTGTTAGATACCTCAAAAATATAATATAATAAAAGATTGAGAATTAATAATTTTATATAATTATTAATTGTGTGGTTCTGATAACTAAATAATTAATAACTGATAACTGATAATTATAAAAAATTATAAAATACCAAACCAACAAAACTATGTTAACTGGAAATAAAGATGTGGATAGGAAAATATTAAACGAACTTGAGGATGAGGACTTGGTCAACATATGTCAGGTAAATAAGAAAGCCCAATCTCTATGTAATGACCAAGTCTTTTGGATGAACAGGGTGTTTTTAAAATATCCAGATGTTCCTGGAGATATATTAAGGAAATATAAGAATAAATATTGGCACAGTTGGTCTGAATATTATGTTAAAGATCTTAGAAAAATAAACAGTGCCAATGCTCAGATATATCTTGAAGCTGGATCCCAACACGGAAAACTTGATCATGTAATAATCTCTCTTAAGAACGGTGCTAATATTAATACAAAGAATGGTCAAGCTCTGAAATTGGCAAGTAGATATGGTCATATTAAGGTTGTTAAGTATTTAGTAGGGGTAGGTGCTAATATTCATGCAAACAGTGATGATGCTCTGAGAGGGGCAAGTAGATATGGTCATATTGAAGTTGTTAAGTACTTGGTAGAAAACGGTGCTAATATTCATGCAGAAAATGATGAAGCTCTGAGATATTCAAGTGAAAATGGTCATTTGGATATAGTTAGATACTTGGTGGAGTTTAAACCTGACGGTGCTAATATTCATGCATTACATGATGATGCTCTGAGATTGGCAAGTTTAAATGGTTATTTGGATATAGTTAAATATTTGGTAGAATTGAAACCTGGTGGTGCTAATATTCATGCAGGGTCTGATGAAGCTCTGAGATGGGCAAGTTTAAATGGTCATTTGGATATAGTTAAGTATTTGGTAGAATTGAAACCTGACGGTGCTAATATTCATGCGAACGATGATGGAGCTCTGAGATGGGCAAGTAATATTGGTCATACTGATGTTGTAAAATACCTCAAAAATATAATATAGTATATAAAAACATTGTTATAAAAGGTTGA
>SDBT01005766.1_pt1 | contig 20711 bp, 24 predicted proteins | sample 2277101 | NCBI WGS metagenome assembly SDBT01 (sample SAMN10404973, study PRJNA504765) | marine sediment metagenome | isolation source: marine sediment core GS10_PC15, 103 cmbsf | place: Arctic Ocean: Southern Knipovich Ridge | collected 2010 | reverse complement strand
CAAGACCCATCTGCAGCATTTGCTAACAGCCGCAGCTATCAACATTGTGCGGGTGATGGATTGGCTTGACGGAAACTCACCGGGAAAGACACGACAATCAGCTTTTGTCCGACTTCACACAGCTATGGTATAGCAATACCGAGTTCGCCAGCAGAATCAAAAGCGCGGAAGAACCACTTTTAAACCGGAGTTTACATGGTGTGTGTGTGTGAATATGAACATAATCATTAAACTATTGGCACCGTCAGATTCCTGACTTGAGAATTCCTAGCGTGTCTACTTTTCCCTTGATCTATGTATCGCAATGTGATATACTCTGGCTCTAGTATGGTATGTGCCTGTAGCTCAATTGGATAGAGCGTTGGACTCCGGATCCAGAGGTCGGTGGTTCGAATCCACTCAGGCATACCACCTAAGAACCCTGTGAAGTCGCACCTTTACGGGGTTCTTTCCTTTTCAGCTTATCAATAGAAAGTACGTCCCTGTGCCCAATCTGTGCCCAGGACTTACCAAAACCCTTAGCAAAGGGAAGCTTATTGACCTGCTGACTGGAGTGACCAGGTGACAAATGAGCATATTGAAGAGTTGTCTCATAGCTCTGGTGTCCCATTAGTTCCTGAACATCCCTTAGAGGAACACCCGCCATAACCAGGTGCGAGCAAAACGAATGGCGCAATACATGGAGAGTCACTTTTCTGTCTCCCGCAGTTTCAAGCCCTGCTCCTTTAACAACTCTGGCCAAGCTCTTTTTTATGTTACTCTTCAGTTGCCTTCCACAGTAGGTAAAGATATACTCACACTGAATATCAAGCCTAAGTACCTCTTCCCTGTGCTTCTGGAGAATCTCATACAAAGCAGGTGTTATTGGCACATGCCGGAACTTGTAGTTCTTCGGGCTCCAGTCTGATTTGGGCTGTATTGTTATCCTATGACTATCAAAGTCAACATCAGTCCATTTCAGATTGAACAACTCAGCTTTCCTCATGCCCGTGTGCATGGCTGTCATAATCAATGGATGTATATGTGAGCCTTCAGCCGCTTCTGAAAGCCGCTCCAACTCATCCTCGCTCAGAAACCTCTGCGACTTCACCTGGAATTTCAGCTTGTCCTCAGAGGTAACAATATTCTTGTCAATATACTCCCACCGGATAGCCATTTTGAACATGTGAGACAAGTTGGTCAGCTCGTGGTTCACTGTATTTGGAGAAGCTCCTTCATCAATCCGCTTCTTCTTATACTGGTCCAGCATCTTCCGGGTTATCTGGTTGATACGCTTTCCCTTGAAGTGCTCCAGCAAGTGACCCTGAATCCTGCACCTGTCAGTATAAAATGTGTTGGGTGCTTTGGTTGCCTCAGCATGTGGCAGATACTCTTCCACAAGCTCATCGAAGGTCATATCCTTCTTACAGAAATTCCATGTACCAGCCACCAGTTCCGCGATAATCTGTTTCTCACGATCCATCGCTTCTTTCTTACTGCCATCAACAGTCTCCCTGATTCGCTTATCCTCCCATCTGATGTCAACGAACCATTTGTCCTTTTTTTTGAGTTTACGTTTCCTTATCGCCAATGCGAACCTCCTGTTCTGCTATCCATTCCTCAATCGCTGAAAGCCGGAATCGCAAAAGCCCATGTATTTTCACATGGGGAATTACCTGCCGGGATGTCAGCGAATAGAGGTGGGATCGCTTAATTTTCAGAAGCTCGCATACTTCAGGCACTGTTAGTAATCTGTCTGTACCCTCAATAGAATGATAGCTGTTCGCAGCAGAATTGTCAACCTTGCTCATCGCGGCCTCCTATATCGAAATGAAATAGCCCTTTAAGAGCTGTACCTTTATCTGTGCCTTTATCTCCTCACCCAACTTCTCAATCTGCTTAACCATTTCTTTCTGCTTCTTGGGGTCAATACATAACACAAGCATCTCATCGAAGTAGCCTGTTGACAGATACTTTGTCAGATTATCAACCACTAGCCCCGAAATCACAACTTCTCCACCGATCTTCTTACCGTCAAGAAGGATCGATAAATCGCATTCATTACCGCTCAAGGTGTCACCGATCTTAACCTCAGCGCCCTTCTTTCTGAAAAAAGCGGCCAAACGATAGCACCACCAGCCATGTAGATGATCCCCTCTGGGTTTCTTAACCTTACTAAATCCACCCTTTCCTGTTGTCACATCACACAGCGATTTGCCTGACTTACCGGTCCCAACCACAGTAAAGCTCTCCAAATAGCCTTTAGCGAGAAGCTTTTTCCTGGCCTTCACAGCTGTAGCCTGAGATATTGTCTCTGTGCCCATTACAGCCTTATCTCCCAGGATCCTGTAGATCTCTGTAACCAACAGATAAATGTGACTGAATACTATACGAAGATAAGACCCCTCGTTTGCCGATAGCTCTCCACTGGAAGTGGACACGGTCTTTCCTGGAACGCTTGCAAGTGATTCGCCAGTAGATTTTTCAGGTTTAGAATCAGTTCTGGATCTCCTGACTGCCGGGAGGAAAAGTTGTTTGTCCTCCTGTATTGCAGGCTCTATACCCTCAAGGAGTTCGTCCCACTTGGGTTTCATCATATCAACCAGTTCATTATCGCTCATCTTTTGATCCTGAAAATTAAAGACATCCAGCCGAACAGGATCTGTATAAAATAACCCCGATCGACAGATGGCTTCTCCAGGTTTCAGATGATGAAGTACATCCATCTGCTCACGGTCAAGCCCCATATGCCTTGACATTGCAATCACCTCATCACCTGATCCAAGGGCAAAGCACACCTTATAACATGAGTTGGCGATTATCTCGGTCATCAGTTTGGTCCCAGGATTCTGAGCCAGGACAACAATACCAAGCCCAAATGCGCGAGCCTGAGTTGCCAGCGTTGCCATGAAAGATGTACGGCCTCGCATCTCAAGGTGACGTGAAAATATTTGCGATTGAGCTTCGTCAAACACCAACAGATGAGACAAGTGCGGTGTGGGGTTCCGGATTTTATACAGAACCAGCTTATGGATGATCCATGGCACCAGAATACGCTGAGAGTTCCCGGACAGTGAGCCGACTTCAAACACCATGTCCCTGCCATAGAACTCTGAAAAGTTATCGGACTTGCAATTGACTATGTTACCCATTGAGGCATCGATCTTTATCAACCGAGACTTAATAGTATCCAAATAGCCTGGTCTTCTGCCACCATACCTGACTTTCTCGCTCCAGACGGAACGGATGAAATCATAAAAGTTAGGCTGAACATTTTCCTCAAAAATGCGCCGTACATGTTCAGTGATAACCGACTCTGAGGCGTCATATACTCCGAAGCTATCGGCAGTTACTTCACTGACACTTTCCCTGAGGACCTCCACGGGTACATTTTTTATCATATTGAACGGATTGAGCCTGATCACATCCGGCCTTAAGACCAACATGTTCATGAATCGTCGTGCCAGAGGCCTATAGTCTCCACCTTCTTTCGGATCGATGAACCAGATTTTTGTCTTCCCCTCTGCCATGATCTGCTGGGCCAGAACCTTAATGAACGTCGATTTTCCGAAACCTGTTCCGCCGCCGACCACGCCATGCATCTGTAATTGCAGCGCGTGGAGCCCAAAATCAATATCTGTCCCTGCTAATAGTCCGACTTTGTATAATCCGCCTATTGTTTTGCGATCCTCTTCTGATATTGGGATGCGGAATGGGCCAGTCAGTAATAGTTCCGGATAGTTGGTATATAGCCTGTTCAGGAATCTCTGATATTCATGTTCACTGAATCTATAGCAGAGCTTCTGTAATTCATATTTAATCCAGCCTACATTGATTAAGCCTGCTTTCTCCAACATATCCATAAGCTGGTTTAACAGGATTACTATCGAATCCATAGCTATCATCCTTTTTCAGCTTCGTTCAGGTCATCCACTTCATTTTCGGCAAAAACAAACAGATCCTGCTCAGGAACTGAATTCGGCTGTGGTTCTGCTGCGGACCTGTCTGTTTCAAAACCAAAGATAGATCCCACAACGTATCTGATAACAACAAAGATGGACCTGAAACACAGGTATACTAAACTAAACAAAGAACATGGCTTTTTCCTGCAGTATACTCGTTCGCCAATGAAAAAGGAGTCTTGTCGGCATACACTTTTCCGGCAGTGTGAACAGGTGTAAATCGACTCAGAGCCAATGATATGGCCAAAGTGGCACAAAGCAGAATTTGATATTGATCTGAGTGACCTGCCGTCATTTCCCAAAGTGTATTTAATTCTGCCAACGGTCCGTGGCACCACAACCCCGTCAGGAGTGTTTACAAGCACGAAATCATTGCTTTTGCTCATAACGATGAACTCCTGATCATCACCCTCCACAGAGTAAATGTCTTCATCATTCTGGCTGCCACGATGCTGCTGCCTGTTAGCTTGTGCAAGCATTCGCGTTCTCTCATCATTTCTCATAAGCTGAATCCTCCATTTAGAATAAGAATAACCGCAAGATAGACGGTTTGAATGTAGCCAACTCCCAGGATCGTATCTATCATTGGCGACATGGTTTCCAGCACCTGAAGCCTGACTATCAGCTTCCTCCCAAGATAGATGATAGTAAGAAGCGGGCTACACACCAGCACAATGAAGCTGAGCACTGATGCAGTAGCCAACCTCATGAAGTTCTGAAAATATTCAACAGTCTCATCATACGCGCCTCTAATTGTGCTCAGCGAAGCAAATATTGCTACCAGCGCCACAGAGATATACAGCAGCCTGCGCAGACCCAATTTTCCGCCGAGAACGGCAAGACCCAGCCCGATCAGGATTTTCAAAGCTATAACCATCTCAGCCTCCTGGCGCAAACGGGTCTCCGCCTGCAAGCATCTCCAGGCTCATTTGTGCCTTTTCTTCCATCTCCTGAACTTCCTGCTGCTCCATTTCCGCTTCAGCTGTTTCCATTACTGATTCACCGAAAAACTCAGCCATTGCCTGCTCAATAAGACTCTGGTTCATTCCACACGGATCATATTCCACATTTTCCTCATGTATCTCTGCCGCTGGAGCAATTACCACGTGTTCAGGTTCAGGCCTAGGTGCCGGAGTTGTAAGCTGCATCTCCTGAATAGGCTCTGGGGGTTGTGCATTGACGTTACCCACAGGAAGGCTCTTCGGTTCATATCCCCTGGAAACATAGTCTATGGGAGCCTGCACATGTCCGGCTGCTCCGTCATGGGAATCCATCGGTGTAAGCCCGAATTTCATAGGGTCCATAGCCTTCGCTATCTCCTGGGCCGGTGTCTTCATATAGAAATTCACTGATAAGCTCCTTTCTCTGGCTAGACCAGCAATAATTACCCATATGGCAGTTGTAGAAAGCTGTACTCACGTCTGCGGTCACCGCCACCCTATCTTCTGTTCTTTCCTTCAGGGTCATGCCCTGGCGGGGGTGCGATCTTGATCTCGCTATCACTTTCCGGTGTCCAGAGGGGCGGCGGTTTCATATCCTCCTGCTTTCTCTTCATACCCTCCTTAGCAAGATCAGATATGCTAATTTTCATAATTCCGTAGATAGAACTGATAACGCGTATCTTCATTCTCCGTATATCTCTGCAAAACGTTCGAGCTTTGCCTCCAGTTCAGGGGCATCCTTAAATGCTGCCTTTATCTTCCCAAGCTCCTGTAGCGCAGAATCAAAGCCTTGCTCCTTCAGGTATACTATGAATTTGCTTGCGATCTCGACAGCCCGTTCATATTCTGTAAAGAAGGATGTGTCATTGACGGTGTGGGATATCCCTTCGAGATCAATATAGGTATAGCTATCCTGTGCTTCCGCCACGCTCCCTGTAACCAATCCCATCAGAAGATATATATCTTCATAAACGACCCCAAGGGGATCGGGTAAAAGCTCAAACAACGGCTGCAAATGCCCCATATACCTTTCATCGTCGCGCATATATTGATCCCTGCATTCCTGAAGCGCCCTGATGCTTGCAAGCGGCACTCCCTTGTCATACATTAGAATTGACATTTCGTCATTTATGCCTCTGAGCCTTCCATATATCTGCCGATCAACATGGATACCTGTATCAGCAATAGCTTTCTCCACCAGGTCATTGCACTCCAATGGAGACAGGCAGAATACCGCGCGCCTGTATGTCCTGGAAGTCATATCACTCACAAGAGGCGGGAGAGAGCATTTCAGGGCAGATTTGAAACTCCGACTGATCTGCCTTCGGGAAAGCTGTTCATGACCAGACTCCAGGGATCTGTCTACGTTCCGCTTAATGAACCGGGATACTTCCTGCTTTATCGAATCAACAGGTCTGCCATAGCTATGCCCAATAACACCGCCCAAGCCCGCGTTCAATCTCTGGACAAGACTGTCTGTGCCTGAGAAATCAGTCTTTGATCTTAGCTTAACTGGACTGGCATTACCCCGGAAACAGTTGTTCTTGAGCGTGCTTTCTGATAATTTCAGTTCATCTAGCACCTCTGTCAGTGCTGCTATCATATCCTGCGCCTCTCGCTCCAGTTCTTTCCAGGCCTGAACCTCATCCTGAACAATAGCGTCATGAAGCCCTGAAATTACTGCATACAGGATCCGAAGTGAAGCTGCCTTTACCCTCACATCCAGGGCAGAGAGCAGGTGGCTCTTCATTGCTAACAGCGCATCCTTTTTCCTTTTCCAACGCTTGGACAGGTTTCTTGACGCAAAGCCTGCGTATTCCTCAAACTCCTCAATTTTTGAGAGTATACCTGCATCATCACCGCAAACAGATGCTTCCAACTCATCCTTCTCCTTCTCCAGAAGCATGAGCGCGTCGTTCAGTACCATGTTTATATGAGCCGGCGGGCAGTTCCTTTTTAGAAAGCCTAACTTCGCACTAAAATCCTGCTTCAGGATACTATCGAGTATGCGGCCACCGATCTCCTCTGTATCCACAGCCTCTATCTCAGTTTTTAGCGTCTCATACTCAAAAAGATAGTCATCAGCCTGCTTCGAGTATAGTTCTCTAAAACGCTGCACAGGATCCATACCCAATCGACCATAGAGGTTTCCCTTTATGCTTCTCCATACACTGAGCTGCTCCACCTCAGACGCTCGAACTCCGAGCTTCTCAAGCAGCATTTTTGCCATAGACGGTCGGTCAGTTCCTGCCTCCAGTATGCGGTTAAGTGCCTGGATGGAGATCTCCTGTTGCTTTGCGACCTTCTCCTCCCTGTTGGGTGTATAGAGTGTGTTAAGCCCGAAGCGATCCGCATATGGAGTTCTGGTTTCATGCCTCTTTAAATCTGAGACAACGCCCTGAAAGCTCGTTAAGAACTCTTCACGGGTAAGCCGCTCTATAAAACCCGCTATGGTGGGCAGCAATATATCAAGCGGCAGCATACCTTTCTCGGGATGTATATCATTAATGAGTATCAGTGTGTGGGGCAGGAATTCATGCCTGGCACAGCGCACCGAACCATTATCACTGTATACATGTCTCAGAAACCTGCCTGTCCTTAGCGCGGATATTTCTTTGATATACGCGTAAGTATTACGCTGATAAATTGAGTTGAAATTCGATGATGCAGTTGAAAGGCCTGGTATGGCAACTATGTCCATAACCTCAATCCGCATTCCTGAACCCCTTGAAACATCCCACAGTATCTCATTAATTTTATCAGCTGCACCTCGCGAAGTTCCTCCGAACGATGAGTGGGCCCTTATAACCTTTAGGTGTCCGCCACTGGCTGTTATCTCAATGGGCTTTATTACTGCACTTCTTATCTCTGGCAGATGGACCTGGCTGGCAACTTCCCCAATTTCGGGCCTTAGCCCCATGGCCTGCGTGAGATTCTGTGATTTCAAATCAGACTGGGAGATGAATCTCATTGATCCGAATTCTCCCTGCTTCATAGCTTTTGCTACATCAATACCGTCAATGGAGAGATCGATGTGCCCGTTGCCTGAACCAAACAATGCCGGTAAGGGCGTACCATCCTCCGAATCAAAATTCACTATTGGTATAGGTTCCCTTCGGTAAAGCCTGAACTGCTCTCCCAGGGTTATTCCAATTGTCTTTCCTATAGTTCCACAACCTATGAAAAATATGGACATATCTGACCCCTTACTTGATATAGCGGTGCTCTGTTCTATCCAACTGAAGGCTCACAGATACAGATATTCCGGTACTGAGCATAAATTCCCGGCTGCGGAAAATGGGTCCTTTGGATTTCCTGAGGAATCCTGTCCTCTGCCTGAAGATACATGTGTCATCATCAGAGGATATCCTCAATTCCCTTAACTTTCCACCCTGTACCCATACATCATCACTCTTTCCGCCACCAATAGTGAAAGTGACAGGAGCGGGAAAGCGTCTCTGATCATCGCCTATCTTCACTGAGAGCATCTGTATTTGAGTGTGGCCATCACTGTCTTCTTCGGCTTCACCTTCCTGCCCATCCGGTGTTTCCACATTAACTGCCTCAGCCTGTATATCACCAAAATTGATCGTCCTCGGTCTCTGTCGTAGTATTATCACAGCAACTGGTATTATCACAGCCAGGATAACCAGGCCATACCATCGCCATGAGCCGTTTCCTAATTCATCCTCTACACCAACTGTTTCAAAACTAGGTTTTAGTAACGAGAGAAGCTCAGGAAGTCTTGCAACATTTACCGGAAACACTGTGAGATTAATGCCAGCTTTTGTGTATGATCTGAAGCCAGCTATGTTCTCAGCTATAAATCCTGGATATTCTCTCTGTGATAGGTCAATTACATAGAACATTATCCTTGACGGGATTCTGTCTGAGAGTTCCGTAAGCTGCATTTTTTTGTGGTTCGGACCTGGATCAGGAGTGCAGTCTGAAAGTAGTGTCAGGGTAAGTATAGCTTCCCCCGGTTCATCAAGAAGCGCCAGTATACCGCTATCGACTCCTTCATCGAGGTTTGTGAACTTACCTGTTGCCGACAGGCCGCTGACAAACATTTTCACATCCTCTATATCCTGGCATACATCAGCATATGTAACACGCTTGGTTGTAAGCTCGTTTTCGGCAAAGGGCACTATAAAGCCAATATCCCTTTCCCTGAGATCCTCTAACTCACCAAGTAACGCTTCCTTTGCTTGATCAAAACCGTAATTTACCATGCTGCCACTTGTATCGAAAACATAAGCTGTATAGCATGGTTTCCATTGAGTCTGAGAAAATGAGAATTCACATATACCAAACACCATAGCCAAACACATAACAACTACTACTGCCAGAAATACACTCTTTTTCATGGCTTCCTCCATATAATTATTCGCTCCCCTGCACTACAATTTCTCCCCTGTCAACGCTAACAGCGATGCCTTTGACGCCGTCCTGAAGGAGAAACGAGACCGGCTCAATAACCGTGTCATCAATAATCCGCCTTAATTCCCGTGCACCGTATTCAGGATCCAGTCCTGAAACAATACATGACAACATATCCTCATCATATCGGAAATCAATATGATCCCCGGCAAGTTTGGTGGCAATAGCATTTAGCTGTATCCGCGCAATCCCGCAGAGGTCATTCTCACACAGCGCCTTGAAATCAATTACCCTAAGCCTTCCCAGAAGTTCAGGCCTCAGAAACTGTCTGAGTTTAGAATAAGGAATGTTGGATGTCAGGATCACTGTAGCGTCCTTGAAGCTCACTGTCACGCCACTTGAGTCAGTCAACCTGCCAGCATCAAGTATCTGAAGCAGGATATTGCTTACCTCTGGGTGGGCCTTCTCGATCTCATCAAAAAGCACAACACAATATGGCTTATGCTTCACAGCTTCGGTTAGTGTGCCACCGCGCTCATATCCCACATAACCTGGCGGAGCGCCTATGAGCTTGGCCACTGAGTGCCATTCGCGATACTCTGACATGTCTATCCGAATCAGGGAATCTGAAGACCCAAAGGGATATTCAGCAATAACCTTAGCTGCTTCGGTCTTGCCAACCCCTGTGGGTCCTGTGAAGAGGTAACCCACAGGCCTGTCTCCAGAAAGCCCTGTATGTTTTACCCTGAGCGCGCTTGCGACCTCTCTGATAGCCTCATCCTGGCCTATAACCCGCTGAGATATATAGGCTTCCATACCTTGAGTTCTTTCACCTGTTCCCAGTTCGCGCACAGGTACGCCGCTGATCTTCTCAACTGCCTCAAGGACATGATCCCTCATAACCACTGAACTTCCGTATTTCCTGCACACAGAACAGCTCATGTCCAGAACGTCTATTGCTTTATCAGGGAAATATTTTTGAGGGATATATCGATCGGCTAGCGTTACAATTGTCTCAAGTGCAGACTCATGGACAGAGACACCATGATGAGCTTCATATTCTGATACAATACCGCGTATGATCTCTTCGGTCTGCTCCAGGCTGGGCTCTTCCACCACTATCTTATTAAATCGTCTTGCAAGCGCACGATCTGCTTCTATAATACGGTATTCACTGGACGTTGTAGCCCCGATGATCCTTACCTTATCTGCAGCGATCAGAGGCTTAATCACATCAGCCAGGCGAAGCGTTCCTTTTGCATCCATGATCTGGTGGATCTCATCTATAAAAAGCAGAACTCCGTCCCCGCTAACCTTCTCTAGAACCTTTTTGAATCTCTGTTCTGGTTCGCCCATGTGGCCTGCCCCAGCAAACAAACTCATGAGATCCAATTCAAGAATCCTGGTTATAGGGAAATCCAAGGGAACATTACCTGAAGCTATAAGCCTCGCCAGCTCAATTACTAATTTTGTCTTTCCCACGCCCGGATGACCCACAAGCACAACATTGGCTTTGTTTTTGCGCTGCAGGATTAGGAAAATGCTCTCGATTATATCCTCAAAACCGACCAGCTTTGAATTCCCTAGCTGTGCAGAATCAGTTAGATCTTTCAGGAACCCGTCATTAGATTCCTTTATATTCTTTACTTTTCTTCTAAGCTGCCTCTCCTGGTTTCTGCGTGTCTGTTCCTGTGGTATAGGTGGATTTTCATTACTGAGGCCAAAGGTATGCATAAGCCACCCACTGGCCTGATCAATTGTCAGCGCCGGCATACGGATCTCCCTGGCCTCAAGGATTTTATTTCCGAGCATAGCCTCTTTCGGATCATAGAGGAGCGTCGTATCGACCACCTTATCAACACAACTGAATCCCGCTGGCACAAAAGCTGTGACAGCACCGTTCTCCTGCTGAAAATATACTATGGTTTCAGCATCGGAGAACTCGTCGAGTGATAAACCCCTGAACTTGAGGGCAAGTCGCTTCCCCTGCGAAAAAGCGTCGTTTGCTGCTTGTTCTAAACTGATACCATTACCAGACATTATGAACCTCCGCTGAATAGGACAGGTGGATCTACCTCCAGATCCGCTTCCAAATCCTTTTTACTTGGGAGAGAAGGAGCATAATCGGCATAAGACCAGAACCCTTTACTTCCACAGATCGTGCATCCTTCCTGACGCGGAAACATAGACGTCAAATCGCTTATGATCAATGGTATTTCATCGAACAATGTATACAACGGTACAGATTCACCAATATTAGAAAGATAATAAAGAATGTTCCTTACAAGCAGATTAGCACACTGGAGGTGAAGCGATATTATAGAGGCAGGTGTGCGCATTTGGCCATGCCCCCCTTTGATATAGCTTCGTCTCGCCCTATCAACCAGTTCCACTATCCCAGATGGATGGTTTGACTTGATTCCCAAACACCTAAGGCAGGGCCCCAATTGAGGAGCATGTTGAAACCACGCTGCCCCTGAAATACGGAAAGGTTTGCCCGCTTCATCAACATAGATAGCAGCACCTGCTGTGAAGAGGGGTTTGCAGTATAGGCTGGCAAAATCAGACCCCATGAGTCTGATGTGATCATCATCTGGGGCAAAAATAAGTAAATCGCATGTCTTCAATGCCTGCTTTGTTTTCTCTGAAGGGAAACTTTCCTGATAGACATCTATCTTCATTTCCGGATTGAAAGCCATAAGTTCCCTCCTGGCTACCTCGACTTTCGGTTTTCCATCATCCTCACCTTGGTGATATCCAAAGAAGCGATTTGCATTGCTGAGTTCCAGTATGTCCGGATCGACGAGGACCCAGTTCTCCACACCGAGATGCTTAAGAATATGTGCAACAGAGTTACCTACACCGCCCATGCCGACTATTCCCAACTTAAGTAACCTAAACATCACCAGTGCATAGTTGATACCCCCACCGATCTGAAGTGTCCTTTCATGAATACCTTCATCGACGGAGAAATTTGGTGTGAATTGCGAATTCGTGGGGAGGACTATACTAATTCCATTGCGCCGATATATCTTTATATAATCGATGTCATCTCTATGCCACTCCCCATTCTCAAAGCGATAAATAACTGCTACAATCCCTTCATCGCCTGATATAATCTGTAGGTAAAAATCAATGTTGAAGTCACGGAGAACCTTCAAATGCTTTTCAGCATCCTGCTGATCCCTATTACTGACATATGCCTTCCCAGGGTGGGTATGTGCAGTGCCTACAGCACGACGTCCAGAGACTAATGCTTTCTCGTATATCCGGAAGACGCTATCGCTCCGAAGTGACGCAGATCCGCTACTACGATGGATATATTCTTCGTCCAGCGGACTATAGATTTCGCTTACAATGAGTTCTCTTTCACCTTTACTCTCAGAGAGTCCAAATATTGCTAGTTCTATTTTCTCTTTACCATCGAAATCCCAAGTTATCAATTGCTCATGCTGTTCTGTCAGAACCAGTTTATTTGTAGTTTTCACAACGACTATCCTTTCCTATGGTAATAAGGAGAGACGGCGCCGGAAGTGCTATATATTAACCAGAGCGCCGTCTCCGGAGTGGTGAGTGTTACATTATGGTAAGTTAAGCGCTAGCCAGGTCCGTTCTAGGAACTACGCCATAGGATTGCCCTTTCTGCACTGTATCTGAGTTGCTGAGTCGCCGAAATCGACCATCGGCAATCTCATAAACCACTTCATCTTCAGTGATCTCTTCTTCTTCAATCAATTGCTTAACCTTAACAGCTTCCCTCGGCTCAAGCCGCGTGCCGCCTGCAGTTCGTTTTGCTAGTCGTCCCATTTTCTATTCACCTCCGTTTCTTAACACGAAATCTTGTGTGAGAGCTATAATCGACCGCAAATCCGTGTCTTCAAATGCATCGTGAGGAATCACACATAACAGGGACCATTGTTTCTTCTCCTCCTCAGGATACATATTCTTGATCTGACGTTGAATGTGCTCCCAGCCATTCCTTCCTCTAATCCTCAGCTTACTGTCAATAAGTATGACATCGTAGAAGTGAAATCTACCTTTGCTGCTTGGTTCGTAAATGTTATCCGGGATAGGAAGCTTCAGGTTGACGTCAGGATAGTTGAACTTCCCTAAAGGTAGCTGAAATGCACCAAATATGTTTAGCCATTTCGCAACGCCTTTAACACTGTAATCATAGTCACGGATAACTCCCTGGCGCTTAAGAGCTTCCAGGAGCTTTAGATCCCATCGCAGTCTGTCTATGTTCATGAAACCACCTCCTCTCTGTGAATGTTTGCCATAGCACCTCCCCTCATTCCATGTATAATGTGAAAGGCTTTAACTAAAAGTTGAAAAGAAATCCACCGCTATCCTCAGCACTTCACCATCAGGTACCACACCAGACTTTCCAGCGTTGGCCTGAGAAACCAGCCATTGCTTTACTGCTATCACTGCCGGATGATCTGCTACGATATGGTTGCCATTACTCAAACCGGAGCTGTTAATCCAGTATGCAATTGCAGCACAGCTTGAGTGGAAGCTCAGAGTCATAATTGGGTTAAATAAGTCCTGCTGTGGAATTTGGGCAGTATCAGAAATTCTTAAAACGACTTCGCTGCTTATGCGATCGTGCTTGAAGTTATACACGTTTCCCGAACACCGGTACTTGTATTTACCGAGATCCATCATACACATAATTAGCGCCGGTTCATCCTTTTCTCTTCTGGCCCGGCTTTCAGCATATCCGAATGCTGTTCTGGGTCTTTGGGTAAGGAAGATCCCATAGCTTTTGCCACCCGAAGCCCTGAATCCCTTCCTAAGGATAGATTGCGCACGCGACATGGTTGTGCCATGCCAGAGAATAATCGCCTGGCTTTCATTTGCCTCATGATTGTTGTTTCTCTTTCGCCTGAACATGCCTTCCCGCAATCTTTCCTTGGTACTTACTCATACGGACCATTTACCAAAATTCGGCATCCCAACGTTAGCCCAATAACCCATAGCAACCCAAACTATTTCCTATATATATTCTTCTTTCGTTCTCAGACAGACCAGATCCCCCGTTTCTGCCGTCGTATAGATATTTCTTAGTTTTCTGGCGTCTCATTTCTACCTCCGCATACCTCCGCCGAAATAGAAATGTGTTGCCGCCATCCGATGAATTTGCATTACATTTTATAGCTCTTTTCACTATTATCGCACCCCCTTCCCAAGTATTTTGCAGTGATGGCGGTTAATACTCCTTCACTGCTTTTTGGTTTATGCCAGGCTTCCTTGCTTCGAGCACGATCTCTGATGGTTTCCCAATAGTGTGGATAGAAAGAGGATGAAGAATTTGGCAGGAGCTTGACTTCGTGTCCAAGTAATGATATACTACTTGGGGATAAAAAAAGAGGCATATCGATACAAAAATAGTGTTAGTCACGTTGGCGCGTGACTGGCTATTTCGGTAATGACCTTTGGACTCAGGTCTGGCGGCCAGGAGTCAATATCCCCTTTTTCTATGCCATCAGGTCACTCTTATTAAGATCCTGTCTATCCGATTATCTATCCGGTTTGAAATCCTCCTGTTATGAGAAGAACGCTTTTGCTCGCCGTCTCTTTCTTATGCTTTCAGATCTGACATCCTCTCCTAATCTCATCATCATTTTTGCAGTACCCCCTCTATCATAGGAACGGAGCGATCTGTCTAATACACTATAGGTTACTCCCTTGGGTGGCTCTACTGAGTCCTCAGAAACCCATGGATTGAGAGCAAGGCCATGCCGATAAGTTTTGTCGCGATCTTCTGAGCAAACTAGGAATTTACTGATTTTATCTATATTGGAATTCACAAAAGCACCAACTCCTTCCAGATCTCGCATTCTAATCCTAACAGATTGCATATGGCTGCTCCAGTCAATGGAGGGGGGATTAGGCTCCTTATCGACGTACACTCTTAACTTAAGTGTGCTATTGTTTAATAGATCAAATTTCTCCATCATACTTTGACAGTTATCCAGGGCCAAATAATTACATAAATTTGGTAGCAAATTCCCTATTCTTCTAAGGCAGTCAGTATTCAGCTGCCATTCGGTCAATTCCCCTCTTGTAGAGAAATTGAGCCAGGAACCTGATTTATTATTAACAACTATTCGCACTATATGTTGGACTTTCTTTTTAGTAATGATCTCAAAATCAACTTGCCTAATGTTTTGAATATGGTCAGCTTCTAAAATAAATTCAGAATAGTCTTGTGCAAGCACCTGAAGATCGAAATCATATCGTGTAAGCCCAGGGAAACATGTGCTGTTTGCATCTATCTCTTGTCCGATAATTTTTCTTGGGATTGGCCCTTCTAAAGAGAGTGTTGTCAAAGTTGAATCTATTATTATCTCCTCAGGACTTTGCATAAATCCGCCTTCTATGATTTTGCTCTTTCCAGAAGATCCTGCTCTGTTCAGAGAACCAATATGATACGCCTCATGCTTACCCACCCGCGATCCAACAGGATTACGGAGTGATGGATTCAAGATGATCTCACCCTCACCGCGTCCTGGATGAAACCAGAATATTCCGAGATCTTCCCCGGTGTCACCTATATCAGCTTTTACTTTATATATGTTCTCATTCTTTCGCAGCAGACGCTCTATTTCTCCAGGAATGTCATCATGGGAGAATGGCTTTATTCTTCCCCAGGATTTTTTCAGCTCTGCTCCGTGCGATTTATGTTGCTTTATGCCATTAATAAATTCTCTGAGCTCACTTGTCTCTGACATTGTTTTTCCATTCCCTTATGCTCTTTATCAGGAGTTTAACTGACTGCGGTGACAACTTCCCCGAATACGCTCCTACGACTATCTCGGTTTCCTTAAGAAGCTGCATTAGCTCTTTTTGCTCTTCGGTTAGATTTCTATCTACAGTCATGTCCAATAATCCAAGTATCTCTTCACGCTCTTTGCCTGTTAGGTCTATTGCCTCAAAGAAGCGCTCAACAAATTCCCTAGAAGGTTTCCTGTTTCCTCTCTCAATATCATACAGATAGTTATGGGAATAGTCCATCTTTTTTGCCAGATTTCTAAGTGTAAATTTAGCCTCTTCCCGTTTTTCTTTTAAGCGTTCTGCCGCAACCGTTATCCTTTCTTTTTCTGTCCGTAAATCCATCTACTCTCACCCCTCTTTCTTATCTTATATCATGTCGCCTTGTTAGCATGTTGACTAACAAGCAAGGTTGCTAACTAAAAGTACAATCTAAGAATACCAAAATTGGCTAAGAAAGTCAAGGAAAATTTCAAATGCCTTAAAGACAAATGACTTCTACGTTTCGTCCTTACCCTCGAAATGCTCAGAAATACTTTCAATGAGAAGTCTTGCAGATTGCTCAGAGATTCCTCCAATATTTCCAGGAGTACTACCATAAACTCCCGTCACAACGCCATGTTTTTCCTTAATTCTCTCCAGTTCATCTACACAAGTAGTGTGGCTGATCGGCAATTCAAATGAAATTAAGTATGTATCAAGAGAAGGTTGGCTTACCTCCTCATCGCTCCCATTTTCGGGTGTTTTCGCAGGAGTTTCCGAGACAGCTATTTCCATTCTATAATTAGTAAGTGGTTTGGGAAGTTTACCTTCTTTTGCCTGTTCCCTGTGATAATCGGTTAGGTTCATTGCCAGAGTCGCCATTGTCATTAGCATAATCTGATCTATGGTGTTTTCACCAGACGCATCTCCAGACATTACCAAATAGTCTGCCTTATGAGATGTCAGTATACTATGTAGCGCCCGATAGTTCGGAGATCCGCTAGCCCTATATGCAACGACAGCCAATTTATCTGAATGCCTAGAATAGCTGGGCTCTGAAATATCCGGGTCTTGGCCCAGTTCCTCTGCTATTGTGCTTTCTATTCCTTGCGCAGGATTTCTTATAGCTATTACATACATACTTTCTTGCTCATGATTATTCATTTTCTATTGAGGGAGGCATTCCCCCTTTATCAACTTTTCGGTACTTCGAGGTGGTAAATTTCTAGAAATCATGAAGGTTTTACAACTCACTTGAAGAGAATTCAGTTCAGGCTGCAATAGCTTTATTAAGGAGTTATGATCGTTAATTGCTAATGAGATTATTCAGACGAGACCAACCCCAACCGGAACGCAGAATAGTTTATACTGTTATTTTCCAGGATCCACTCGCAACCGAAAGATACCGAATGACTCAGCGCTTATTAAACGGCGAAGAAATCGACCCAAACTATCCCGGCTGGGAAGCTTTCAGAGACCCATACTGGACTGGTGAAGGCTATAAACCGCCTGAAGAATCTACTCCGAATCAATCTTCCGAATATGGCCACAAATCGAATTATGGCTCTCTACCAAGAGACCCCTTCCAGGAGCCAGGAGATCCTTTCGGCGCTTTTGATGTCCCTCTATACCGACTTCTTGGCCTAGACCGGGACCCGCTCGAAGCCGCCCAAGCTGAGATGGACTCCTGGATGGCTGAAGCAGACGCGATGTATCATGAAGCAGAAGAAATGTATAGAATGGCAGAAGCAGAAATGAGTGCATCCATTATCCCGCCACACGCCAAAATACTATATTATGGGATCTTCGGCAAAAATTACAGAAACCCAGTAATCACAGGGATTCTGAGGGACGTTCTTTAGAATTCACCTACACTGTTTGTTAATGTCAAGCTGAACCTGGTGATCCCGAAACATGGCCGGAGAAGAGAACTCCGAGCGTATTCAGGAAATGGTTTGATGTGGAGATTCATTCGCTGATCTATGATCTGGTGGAGAAGGGGATTATGCGCTCCCTGTAGTCTTAGCATTCAGTTGAAGGATTTGAGCTCAATCCCCGATATAGTATACATTGCTCAGTGTTTTGAAATGCCTGTCCCCGCTTACAACCTTGGCGTTATTCCTCTTCTGAACTACAACAATAAGTGCGTCAACTAAACCAAAATCCTTAATATTCTTGCGGTGCTTATGGCGGACTTCGGCAGCCTCTTCCCAGTCAGCATCCCTTATAGACTCAACCACTGAAACGCTTCGGACTACATTCAGTGTCCTGGCAAAATCAAGGTTCTCTGAGAGCGCCCAACTCCTCAACTCAAATACGCAGCATACTGGGGTTATGAAACGGTAGCCCTGCTCCAGGAGTTTCTGTAGCTTTTTACCTTTTTCAGTGCCCCTGAAATATTCTACCCATGCATAGCTATCAATAACATAGTTCATTTTCAGAAGTTGTGCTCATCTGATTCGATGAAGGGCTTGGCATGTCTAAAAAGCCCAAAGCCATTGATTCTTTTTTTGCGTCTGATATCTATCTCAAGCGTCTCCCCTTCCTCAACCCCTATATCCTTCAGCACATCTTTTGGGATGATAAACCCTACGGAATTGCCCCATTTCTTTGCTTTGCTTTCCACAATTACCATATTTATCACAGTTATACGGTATGTATAACTCATATTTAAGCTTTTCTCTTTTTTGTCCCGGGGTTTTTCCCCATAGCCGGGTACTGGGAAAAACCCAGAGGTGGTAAAATGAATGAAACAAATGAAGCAAGCGGAGTCCGCAACAAGAACGCAAAGCAGTTTATCCTGGAAGTGGTACAGCATCTGAGGAATCTGGCAAAAGAAACTGATGAAGTCAAGAAATCTGAGTTCTTCAAACAGTACCTGGAGACCATGAGCAAGTTCTGGAAATACAGCTGTCAAAACCAGCTTCTTATAGTGTATCAGATGCGAAAGGCATCCAAGGTTGCAGGCTTCCGGAAATGGCGGGAACTTGGTAGGTTTGTGAAGAAAGGGAGTAAGGCAATCAGAATTCTAGCGCCAAGATTCAGGAAATTTGCAGAGATTGATGAAAAGTCAGGAGAACTCATTGAGAAACAGGAGGTAGTTGATTTCGTTCCAGTACCGGTTTTCGACATATCACAAACCGAAGGAGAGCCGCTGCCTGAAGTGGAAATCACGGTTAAAGGCAATAATTACAAGGGTTTTCTGGATAGTCTGGTTGAGTTCTGCACGTCCAAGAAGATTAAGGTTGACTTCAAAAATCTGGGTATCAATGGTCTCTATGGATACAGCAAAGGCGGCCAGATTGCGGTCACAAATACTGAAAGCATCAATACGCAGGTGAACACGATGATCCATGAAGTGGCGCATGAATTGCTTCACCGGGGGTGTGCACCATCGAAACAGCACACGGAGATCCAGGCTGAAGGAGTGGCTTACGTCGTGACGAGGCACTTCGGAATGGAGAATAAGAGTTTCAATTATTTGGCTTTGTACGACGCCAATTACAAGAAGATTATGGAGAATCTGAAGGCCATCTCCAGGGGGGCAAAGGAGATCATTGAGTTTTTGGAGGGGCGGATTGTGGCCGCCGAGGCTTAGAATGGAAATCCACGTTCTTTCCTTTAAGGGGATTCCGGAAGTAGGGTTCTATAAGCGTGACGATCTCGCGGCTTATCTGAAGAAGGAAGGCATGTCCTTGGAGAAGGTGCGTGAGGATATGAAGTTGAATCCGACGCCGGAGTGGGAGGTGCATTCTATCGATGTGGAGTAACATAGGGAATCCTCGGTTAGGATTCTGGGGTTGCGATTGACTCCTCTTCTTTCTATCATGGCTTTTTTCTTGGCTTTACAGCAGTATCCCTAACGTATAGGGGAAGATTCTAGCAGAAGAGAGGAAGATTGGGATTAAGACAAATGGATCGCGGAGATCAGTCATTAATCTATCCAAGTATTCACATAGAAACCTTTTATGCCGTATTTTCTAAATGTATCCGTTATTCCCGTTTTATATGTTCCCCCAGGCTCATAGTCTGAGATTGGGATCCCAGGGCCAGGTTTTTTGGGCTCAATATAGATGGAGATCCTATCAGCATGGGTGCCGACCGAGACCGTGAAAGGTAACTTGTGAAAACTATATTTTCCTTGTTTTTGGTTTTCGGAAATACGTCTGAGCTTTTGTATGATCTCAATTTCTCCACTATAGGTTATAATGGTTGACCTGCCTGGTATCCATCGATCTTTTTCAAAGTAAGCCTTTGCATCTGCAATCCCTTTTTCGTAGCCCTCTCTGATGACGCTCAGGATTTCCTCTTCACTATATTTACATTCCATCTGTTCAGGAAAATTTTTCTCTTTGTAATCTATACCCCCACAGTCCTTGCATATATACAAATCGTCTTCAGGATAACCATATTCCCTATAATGTTTCAGGAATTTATCAAGCAGTTCCTTGTTCACTAAAGGCATGAAGTCCAGATGGCATTTTTTGCAGGTAATCCAGTCAGTGCCCAGTTCATATACATACAATTTGCATGCATCAGAGAAGTATTTCTTCCCTACCCTCCCCCATGTTAATGGCATAATAAAAACGGCCAATTATAGCGAATTAATAACGGACATTTATGGCGGAGAAAAGTACCCACTTATGGCGGTTATGGACATTCCATAGGAACTGTGATACGGTTATCTTCC
>SDBT01005765.1_pt1 | contig 20712 bp, 12 predicted proteins | sample 2277101 | NCBI WGS metagenome assembly SDBT01 (sample SAMN10404973, study PRJNA504765) | marine sediment metagenome | isolation source: marine sediment core GS10_PC15, 103 cmbsf | place: Arctic Ocean: Southern Knipovich Ridge | collected 2010 | reverse complement strand
ACATTGTGATTTCGATCATCTGAACTTGGAGGTTGATTTAATAGATACCTACATAATTCACCTATGTAATTAAAGCATGTAGCTTTGTATTTCCTAACGTCTTTCCAAAAGTTGCGAACACTGAATTTTCGCGCTAAAGCTATAGCAGAACCTCTATAAAAGGCAGATCCCAACCCAATATGAACTGCATTGCTATGAAATAAGGGAAGAGTAATGTAGATAACATCTTCGGTCTGCATGTTATTTGCCATTCCACCCCAACCATATATAGAACCTATCATATGAACATGTCTCATTGGAGCGGCTTTGGGGAGCCCGGTAGTTCCAGATGTGAAAATGTATGCATAAGTATCCGTTCCTACAATATCATTAATAACAGCAGGAGTTGTAACATCTTGATCTTTTACTTCTTCCTTTAAGTCAAGAAATCCTGCGGGAATGCTCATTTTACCCTCATCTTGTAAAAAATAAAGTCGATCCTCACATGTTAAATCCAACTCATCTCTAACTTCTTCGAAAGCTTCATAAAGTTCCTCACCAATTACGTACGCTTTCACTTTATTAACCTTAAGACTGTGAGCTAACGTTGCTGATCTCTGCCTAGTATTAATTAATGAGGCAATTATTCCTGTTTTACTCATTGCTCCAATCATAATTAGTATTTCTGGTCGGTTTTCTAAGAAAACATTAATTACATCTCCCTTTTTAAGGCCTATAGAGAGAAAATAGTTTGCATAACGATTTATCGATTCATTTAATTCCTTATGAGTATATTTCATGTCATTATAAAGAAGGGCTGGTCTATTTGGATAGTGCTCCGCGTTATAATCTATCATAGTCCCAAAAGACATTTTATCTTTAGGATTAAGGTCCCCTGCTTTTGTCCCTGCCTCAAACATCTGATTTATACGCCAATTATTTGATAGAAGCCCAAAAGCATAATCTCTAAAGCTTAGAGTGTAATCAGAAGTTTCCTTAGTTTCTTTAGTTTCTTCCCTCTCTTTAAATGCATCTCCTCCGATGACTCCATCAATAGTATTCACAAGTTGACGTACGGTGCTATTAAATCCCGGAGTATTCTCTATGCGATTAAAAAGCTCGTCTTTCCCATTTTCAGTTATTCTATACATAGAGTCATTGTCTCTTGTATACTCTTCAATTAAACCTTCTCTCTTAAGCTCATCAACCCATTTCTGAAATATTTTCTCATCCATCATAGTTTCATCATTGATAAGTTCTTTCACACTGTGAGGGCCATAAATTGCCAATGTAAAAAGGATAATATTATCGTATTTTTCTTTTTTTAATTCTCGTAAGATTCTCTTTGGGATTTTAGTTGGAATGGTATTTTGGGACATTATAATCAATTTATAATTAGTGTATATTTATAATCTATCTTAGTGGTTCTTATAAAATAATAATTTCTTTTTGATTATTCGTGATAATTTAGTTCTAATATTATAGTAGAAAATATATTTTATAGAACAATTATATACGTATAATCTAGATCGGTGAAAAATATGCCTAAAGTAAAACAGAAAATTGCTAATATTTTTAGATTATTAAAACAGATGATTGAAGAAAATCCAGATTTCAAAAAAGAAATTTACAATGAAGAAACGGGGATGATTTTTAACGCAAGACTTCTCTTTTCGACATATGAAGACGAAGATGTAAGCATTTCAATCATTTTTGACAATGGTAATATTGAGGTTATTGAAGGGGGAATAGAAAATCCTTCACTTATATTAAAATATAAAAAAGTGAAAGATTTAGGGAAATTACCTCGAAGTAGACCTGAAGAAGTAGTAAATATGTTATTAAAAAACCAAATTCATACTATTGGAAACTTAAGTCATATGACTAAATTCTTCTTCCTTATATGCTATGTCCTACTCAAACAAAAAGACGATTATGATCTAAGGCAACTTGAAAAAGCAGATAGAGAAATTATGTCTTTTGAGGAATTCAGTGATTGGACCAATGGAACAGAAAATATGAGATATAAGCACTTAGGTTATAAAATTGATAATGTAAAATACTTAGACGATCCTTACTTAAGTAAATATACCATTAAAGATTTTAAAAGACTAGAGTATTTAAAATATGTTCGTTCCGTCTCCCAGTTAGAAGTTTGCCCCGAGCGAGCGAAGTTAATGACAGAGATTTGTAATAAGGAAGGCTATACGCTAGAAGATGGGAATAAAGATCATCCTGGGCTAAAAATGGGAAAAATAGTTAATCATATGCTATCAAATAAAAAGCCTTTTATTCAGGACTGGGATTATTTACCAGGAACATCAACCACAAAGACACTTGGGACAATGATATACCCAGAATTTGGAGGAATCGTCTTCTGGCCTGAACTTTATTCCGTAGATAACCGTCAATTAAATCCTCATATAATTGACCAAGAAACCATCGATATTCTTAATTATGACGTATTTCCTTATTGGATGGATAGAAATGTTAGAGAATATGTGAGAGAGATAAATGGAAATCCCTTATCCCAGCAAATGGATGAATATTTTGTCTTTTATTTTATGTGGAAAACTGTGGCTATATCCCATACAATTCCGGGCTTCCCAACTTTTTTTAAAAAAGGAGTTGACGGTTTAATTAAAGAAGCAATCGAAATGGAACAAGTTACCTCTGATCAATATAAGAAAGATTTCTATAAGGGAATGCAGTTAGCACTACAAGGGGTTTTGAACTACACACTTAATTTGGCAAAAGAAATAGAGATTCAAATGGAAAAAATCGATGTAGCCTCTGTTTCGGAATCAATGAAAATCAGAAAAGAAGAACTACAAAATATTGTACAAGTTTTACATAATGTCCCAGCAAAACCTCCCGAAACGCTTGAAGAAGCAATAATCTCAACTTGGATTATGTGGATCGCCTTAACCCATGAAAATGCCCATATGGGGTTATCACTAGGTCGGTTAGATCACTGGTTGCAGCCTTACTTCGAAGCAGATATGAAGAAGATAACATCAGAAGAAGAAAAAGAGCAGTATATAAAAAAAGCAGTAGAATTAATGGGAAGCTTCTTCCTACGAGCGTCTGACCAAGCACCTTTAGTACCCGATGTTGGAAATTATCTATTCGGTGGGAGTAGTCAAGATTTTGCCCTTACAGTAGGAGGCGTAGATTCTCAAGGAAATTCAGCTGTTTGTGATATGACATTTGTCATCTTAAAAGTAGCGGAGATGTTAACTTTACGCGATCCTAACTTGAACGCAAGGTACTGTCCTGGTGTAAACTCAAAGGAATATTTGGATCGATTAATTGAAGTAAATATAAACACTCACGCAACACCCTCAATTCACAATGATATTCAAATGATTAATGCTCTTACAAAAATAGGCATTCAATTAGAAGATGCGAGAACTTGGGCAGCAACAGGATGCGTTGAACCTACTATTTGTGGAAAGCACTTCGGTCATACGAATTGTATGATGTTTAATACTATTGCGGCAATGGAGATGACCTTAAATAATGGAGTCCATCCCGTTGTGAGTACAAGCAAACAATTTGGACCTCAAACTGGAGAAGTGAATGAATTTAAGACGTTTAGCGATTTTGTGAATGCCTTTAAAACCCAACTGCATTTTATGATTGAAAAAAGCGTGGAATATAACAATTTACTCGGAAAGGGTCACCAAATTTTGCATCCGTCTCCCCTCTTAAGTTCTTTGTTTGAGGGACCAATGGATAAAGGAAAAGATTTAGTTGATGGCGGAGCGATTTACAATACATCTGGGGTTGCTATGATTGGACTTGCCGATATAATTGATACATTAAAAGTAATAAAAACACTTGTATATGAAAACAAAGAAATCGACTTTTCTACACTAAATGAGTATGTAAGGAATAATTTCTCGACTCCTGAAGGTGAATTATTATTAAAAAAAATAAAATCAATTCCAAAATTCGGAACAGACGATTCCGAAACGACTGAGTTAGGACAGGAAATAATCGACTATGTCTATGAGGAGTTCTACTCATTTGAGAATTATCGTGGAGGCAAATATTTAGTAGGATTTTGGAGTATGAGTAATCATGTTGCTTTCGGTTCAGTCTCGGGAGCACTCCCTAATGGAAGAAAAGCTAATCAACCATTTGCTCCTGGATTGACGCCTGTTCCTAGTGACCGGGATGTTTTAATCGAAAACATTAGGTCCGTAGCAGCACTAAACAGTGAAAAAATGCCGAACAATCTCGCATTTAATATAAAACTTGTACCTGATGCAAATGATACTCACGAAGAGACAATAGATTACTTCCATGCATACACAAAAAGTTACTTCGATTTAGGGGGTATGCAAATACAATTTAATGTGGTTTCCTCGGATACAATGCGGGATGCGATGGTTCATCCCGAAGATTACAGATGGTTACTCGTAAGAATCTCAGGATATAACGCCTATTTTGTTGATTTAAATAAGGAATTGCAATTGGAACTTATTCGCAGGACAGAATTCATAACCCATTAATTCTGATTAAAAATCTTTAAATTCAAAATTGGAAAAGATATTTTTGATTTTTTCTTTCTCTTCTTTCTCTAACCAACTCGATCGATTATAACCTGCTTTTAGTCCTAATGATTCTGTCTTAGAAAGCCAGAGAGGGTTATAAGGTAACAATCCGATATTACCAATTTGAAGAGATTGTAAGTACCCTTTTAATTTCTCTAAATTTTCATTTGTAGCTGTAATTTTAGGAATGAGCGGTATTCGAGGTAATATTTCTATATTCTTATTTTTAATCAGATCTTCGAAATTTTGTAAGATAATTTCATTAGATACTCCACAATATTTTTTGTGTAAATTCGAATCGAAAATCTTTAAATCAAAATAAACTAAATCTAGATAGGGTAAAATTAGTTCATTAAAAGTTTCTCGATTATAATATCCGCAGGTTTCAAGGCAGATATGGATATTTTCTTTTTTCAATTCCTTTAATAGTTGGTGTACATAATCCATATGAAATGTAGGGTCCCCACCTGAGAGAGTTACGCCACCCCCAGAATTGTCATAAAATATTTTATCTTTTAGTACCAATTTAGATAGAGCTTCTATATTATATTCTTTTCCAGCAAATTTTAGGGCTTCATTGGGACAAATTTCTATACATTTACCACATAAATTGCATTTATCACGATCAATTCTATAATCATATGAGAAATCAACTGCTCCTTTATCACAAACCTCTAAACATTTTTCACAGTTTAGACAATCTTCCTGACTAAATGAAATTTCTTGAGTTGATTGTTTTGCTTCTGGATTTTGGCACCATATACAGGATAATGGACATCCTTTAAAAAAAATAACTGTACGAATACCTGGTCCATCATCTAAAGAATTTCTCTTAATATCCACGATAAGCGTATTCATTCTTACTTAATATAAAAGAAGTTTTTAACTTAAAATCATCTATTATTAAGATATAAGAGTTGGTTTTAGTTGACCTTGGAAATTTATGTAGCAATGATAAAAACTGCCCAGATGTATACAGATTATAAATCCAAATAAATAATTTTAAAAAAAAAAAAATTAGAATTTAAATACTATTTAACTTTCCGATTTTTTAATAAACATAGCTTTTACATCATTTTCACTGAGAAAGAGCGTGATAGCGAAGGGAAACACGAAGACGAAGAAGTATGTACATATAACCATCGCAATTTGACGGCATATATTAATTTTAAGGAATAATCCAAATGATGCAATAAGCAAAATAACAGCCATTGTTAGGAAAATATATCCAATGATTGTTACTGTGACAGTCATTTCAGCGACACTCCCTCCAAAACCTTCAACAATAAGCTCTGCAAGATAACCTGCATATGATATCGCAAAGTAAGCATATAACGTCATAAATAATGAAAATAGAATAGAGATTATAGCAACGATTTTCAAAAGTGTTTTCCTATTTATTTTTGGCACGTCAGGAGTTGTAACAGGATTATCTTTTACATCGCGAGCGGCATACATCAGCAAAAAAAGTGGTAGTAATACGTAGAGAAAGCAGTGTACTATTGCTCCAAACTCACGTTCTGCCCAAAAAATAGATGGCGACACAAAAACAATAAGAAGAACTACGACAGCTGTAGATACTAAAAGGAACTTAAATGTATCCTTAGATCCTCTCATAAAGAAATAAAGCGAGAGGATAATAATGCTTATAATTACAATATCTCCCAATATTATCAAAGGGGTTATATAGTGATAAGCAGAACCCCCCCACGCAAGCATCTCGTCGTGAGTAATACTTACTCCTTCCCAAATCCACATTTCTTTTTCAAAATGATAAAACTGATCAATAAAGAAATGAGAAATCCCTCCAGCAGCAGTAATTAAATAGGAATTTTTATAGTTCACTTCGCTTATTCCATCATCAACGAATTTCAATGGAATAATTCCTTCAGATCGCTTAAGAGAAAATCTAGAATAGTATGAAAAGAAAAGTGCGAGTGGAATTGCTATTAGAAGAAAGCCCAATATACTATGAGTCGGAATTACAAAGAAAAGCGAGAACAGATCAGGTCCGTAGATGTTATTTGCAAGAAATATAAAGGCTACCTTATAATTAAAAGGTTTCTCATCAGTCTTAGTATAATACAAAATCGGAATTAAAAGACATAAACCATAACACAAATGTCCGAAACTTGGCAATTTATCACCTGTAAATAATTACGTAGATGTTAATAAGTTTCGACTAACTTATATATAAATATTTTAAATAAAGAAGGTAGGATAAATATAACAATCCTATTTTGCCTTTTTCTTTATGATATCTCCTATCAATGCAAGAAATGGCTTTAAATTTGGAGGCATAATTTTTCCGACTGTTTCCATTATAACATCTTCATCAACTTCTTGTATATCTCTTTGATTAATTGCCTTTTCAATACCTGCTATAAGTGATTTTTGAAGATTTCTTGGAACAACAGTTAGAAAGAGGTAATACGAGCTCTTTCCTTTTTTCACCCATGTTATTTCCGTATTGCCTATTTTTTCTTTAACTCCGGCATACTTCTCATTAACTTTTAAATGTTCATTCGTAACTTCGCCATCGATAGGAATTCCAAGACGTTCATATTGTTCAATTGGAGATTCGCTTTTCTTCATTTCTGCTACTAATAGTTTTATCATGCGTCTTTCAAGCTCTTCATCAGTTAGGGGATTCTCTTGGTTTGGATCATTCTGAAGATCAAAAAGAAGAGTACCATAGATATAAGAGCTGCCCAAAATATAACCGGATTCAATTTTCATGGTTTTACAACCTTTTGTAAAAGAAAAAGGTTCTGCTAATTCCATAGTTTTTAACTCATTTACAGAGAACATATTCCCCATATGCGTTGGCATGAGGGTATAATCATAAAGTGGGAAATTTAGTGGAATGGGGCTTCTCATATATACGTATCTCCCGTCAGTTATATTTACATGTGCTCCATGATATCCAAAAAGTGCTGCATCTCTTATTTTTCCATCAGTGTTTATTATATCTTTTAGAACTTTACCTTCCATTTTTCTGGGTCTTTTAATTTCAAAGAATTCAAGAAAAGTCGGTGCCAAATCAACGGTTTGAACAAGAGCACTCCTTCGCTCATTATTTTTTCCAGATCTGGGATCCCATATAAATAATGGTATATGTGCAATTTCATTATATATTGGTTGTACTGCTTTACCCCACCAATCTTTTTCACTTAGAAGAAATCCATGGTCTGTGGTAACAACAAGCATAGTATCCTTCCACATATCTTTTTCATCCATTATATCTAATACTTTACCTAGATAATGATCACACATGCTCACTGATGCAGCGTATTCCATCTGACAATGTTTTACTTGGTCTTCAGGTTCTTTAACTGGTATATAATCAGGCCAATCAAAATGAGGTCCTTCATACTCGTGTTTATATAAATCTTTATATTTCTGTTGAGTAAAAAACGGTTCGTGAGGATCAAACGTTTCAATCTGTAGAAACCAGTTATCTTCCATATGATTTGTTTGGATGAATTCTATTCCTTTTTTGAAAGTTCTTGCTTGGGGTTGTTTTTCTTCCTTTTGCATGTATTTTCGATTCACCCAATCTTGCCTCCATCCAGGGAATACTTCTTTATATGTCTCAACATGTTCAGGGATTTCTGGATCTTTTACGCTACCTTTCCATGCGTCTCCTTCATGACCACGAACAATTTCCCAACTATTATATCTATTGTGATAATTAGCACCTCCATCTTGCCAATAATGGTAATGATCACTTACAAGATGAGTATAGATCCCCTTATCTTTCAGAATTTCAGGCATAGACTCATCAAACGGCTCAATAGGGCCCCAACTCCGATGGAGAAAATTATATCTTCCGGTATGAAGCTCTCTTCGTGCGGGCATACATGGTAGACTTCCCACATAACAATTATCAAAAGTCACAGTTTTTTCCGCCAGCCTCTTAAAATTAGGAGCATGCACCCAATCATTCCCATAAGGTGGCAAAAAACGTCTGTTTAATGTGTCAAACCATATTAAAATGACTTTCATGAGTTAGAATGAAAAAATGAGTAAATGTGTTTAGATTGCATAAGTAAATATACAATACTTTATTAATGTTTTAAAAGATAGAGTAGAGGCGCAATTAGTGTATGGTGTTGAAGAAATGGAAAATGTGTAAACTTCAAGATTGTCTCTAATTTCTTTTCAAACAACAATTTTTATATTTTTTTCCACTTCCACATGGACATAGTTCATTCCTAGGAATTTTTTTACTGCTAATTTTAGCTATTGGTAAATCAACTTTATACATCTCTTTTACCTCTTCAGCAAGCAGTTCAAACTGAGGTTGGATATGAGTATAAAACTTCTTCCAACCGCTACATAAAACACTTAATAGATGAGGTGAGTTAGGACCACCTATACGAAACTTTTGACAATCTCCATGACACATATTAATATATGGGCATGAATTACATAATTGATTCCATTGTATTTTTTGGCGTCCAAAGCGTTTATACACTGGAGATTTTAAAAAATCATCCCATGTACCAGTTTTTACATTACCAATTAAAAGGTCATCTCGTACAAAAAAATCACAGGGATAAACTCCACCATCATATTCGACAACGAAATACTGACAACAATCATTATTCATATAGCAAACATTGTATTGGTGGTAAACTAAATATTCCACAATTGAATCAAATAATCGAATAGATATTTTTTTTACATCTTCTTTAATCCATTCGTCAAACAAGTCACAGAGAAAAGCCCCCCATTCTTCTCCGGTTATTGACCAAGGAAGAGGTTTATTATTGGCATCAAATTCAACGCAAGGTATATATTGATGAAAGAAAAAACCAAGTGATTTATGGTATTGATAGATTTCCTTTGCTTTTTTAACCGTCTTATTATTAACTAGAGTTAGAATATTAAAGTCTACATTATGTCGTTTTAAATGTTCAATACCACGCATGACAAGAGAATGAGTTGGGGTGAGCCCAATCGTTTTTCTATAATAATCATGCAAATATTCAGGACCATCAAGACTTACTCCCAGTAAAAATTTGTATTCTCCCAGAAATTTTGCCATTTCATCTGTAATGAGTGTTCCATTTGTTTGAAGACCATTACTTACTGTAGCACCAGGTGGGCCATACTTTCTTTGGAGTTGAACGGCCTTTTTAAAAAAATCTAATCCCATTATTGTAGGTTCTCCTCCTTGCCATCCGAATGCATAATTATTGTTTTGATCTGTGCCCATATAACTTGCTATCATGATTTCAAGCACTTCATCAGACATACGAGGGGTATTTTTTAAATTTTCCAAATGATCAATATAAAAGCAATATTCACATCTTAGATTGCAGTCCGCTGAGGCCGGTTTTATCAATAATGAAAAAGGTTTCAATGTTTCCTTTCACTTGAATTTGAATTTTTATATTAAGACAACTTATTTATAATAATTAATTGAATTTAGTAATTCTAATAAAGATGTAATAAAGCTATAATAACAAGGATTATAGTTTTTAATTATACTTTATAAGAACAATAAATTATGAGATTAAGGAGTGTGTTGGAATGACTCAAGACGATATTAACAAAATCTACAGAGATTCACCTTTAGAAAAGATTCCATGGATTTATGATACTCCACCGGCAATTTTAATTGAACTGGTTAATAAGGGAGTTGTTAAACCATGCAGAACTCTTGACTTAGGATGTGGGATCGGAAATTACTCAATATATCTCGCAACGAAAGGATTTACAGTAACTGGGATTGATATTTCATCTGTAGCGATAGAAATTGCTAAGAAAAATGCTATAGAGAAAAATGTTATTTGTAAGTTTTTTGCTGCAAACTTACTTGGTGATCTAGGGGATGTTGGATATGATTATGAATTCGCCTATGATTGGGAATTATTGCATCATATATCTCCTGATAAAAGACGAATTTATGTTAAAAATGTGTATAACTTACTTAAATCAAATGGGAAATACATGTCTGTTAGTTTCAGTAAGAAAGATCCCTATTTTGGTGGTCAAGGTAAAATTAGAAAAACCCCAATCGGAACTACCTTATATTTTTCTTCTGAAATTGAACTAAAAGAACTTTTCGAACCCTATTTTGAAATAGATGAATTAAAGACTATTGAAATAAGAGGAAAACCCACTCCTCATTTAGCAAACTACGCTCTTATGAGATGTAAAAAAAAAGAATAACAATTATAATTCAATATTAAAACCATTATTGGAGATAGTATTTTTATACCATAAGGCACTTTTCTTTAACTTCCGTTCTTGTGTATCATAATTGACTCTTATTATCCCAAATCTCTTTGTATAACCAAAAATCCATTCAAAATTATCCAAAAGAGACCACACGAAATATCCTTTAATATTAGCCCCGTCATTTATAGCGCGATGAGCAGCCTCTAAGTAATGCTCTAAATAGTCTACCCTATCATCATCCTGTACGGTGCCATCAGTAATTACATCATCTTTGCATGCAATTCCATTCTCGGTAATATATATAGGTGGATGATTGTAATCTCTGTCAATTCTAATCAAAAGGTCATAAAAGCATTCAGGACATATTTCTCCTCCCATCTCAGAATATTTTTTTCCTTTTTCTTTTTTTCTCAGTATTAATTTAACTACGTTATTTAGGTCTTCTTCTTTCCTAGCTCGAACCCTCATACAAGAGTAATTATTAATACCTAGGAAATCACTTGGATTAGTTTTTAATAACTTTATATCTTCTTTTGGCAAGGAGGGAAAATCGAATTGTTCTTTAAGATAACTTAAAATATCTTCCGGATATGTCCCTTTTATAATGGGGTCAATAAACCAACGATTATACATACCGTCTACTAGCTGAACGGCTTTATTATTCAAAGGCGTATCATCTACCGGATATACCATCCCTAGATTTAATGTAATCCCAATTTTTCCATCAGAATGTTGAGACTTGCGATATTCCGCTATAGTTTTTGCATGAGCAACATTAACTAAATGTGATGCTTCATAACCTCTTTTCATACTTCTAAAACCATAGAGACCTAATGAATAAAACCATATCGCAAAAACTAAAGGTTCATTGAAAGTAATCCAAAATTTTACTCGATCACCAAAATGGTCAAACATAAATTTAGCATATTCAACATAAGCATCAACAACTTCCCTGCTTTCCCAACCTCCAATTTTCTGAAGTTCATTAGGTAGGTCCCAATGGTAGAGAGTAATAACAGGCTCAATATCATTTGCTAATAACTCATTGATTAAATTATCGTAAAATGCGACTCCTTTTGAATTTACTTTACCTGTGCCTGAAGGAAATAGGCGAGGCCAAGATATTGAAAATCTATAAGCTTTAAGACCAATTTTTTTCATCAAACGGACATCTTCTTTATAACGATGATAATGATCACATGCGATATCACCAGTATCCCGATTTGGTATAAATCCTATATGAGATGCAACATCCCAAACACTCTCTCCTTTTCCATCTTCATTCCACGCTCCTTCTATTTGATAACTAGAAGTCGCAGATCCCCAAATAAATCCCTTTGGAAATTCTATTTTTTTCATAATATCATTCTGTATATTTGTTTCAAATTTAATTTTTACTCAAGTTATAATAATTCATTTATCTGAAATTCATTTATTAGGTTTAGAAATCAAAACAATTGTTCTTAATTACATCACTATACCAAAGAGCACTTTTTTTCCAAATTCTTTCTTGAGTGTCATAATTGATTCGAATAAGTCCAAATCGTTTTGAATAACCTTCAAACCATTCAAAATTGTCCAGTAATGACCAGGCAAAGTATCCTTTTAAATTAACACCATCATTTATTGCCCTCTGAGCGGCTTCCATATAGCGCTTTAGATACCCTAGTCTATCATCATCTTGCACGATTTCATCAACAATATTATCATCCTTACATGCCATTCCATTTTCAGTAATATAAGTAGTTGGATGATTATAATCTTTATCTATTCTCATTAGCAGATCATAAAATCCCTCGGGACATACTTCCCATCCCATTTCTGAATAGTCTGCGCCCTCCACTACCTCCGTTTCTAGTAATTTACTAATATGATCCAAATCTTCAGGATTTTCGGCACCTACTCTCATACAAGAATAATTATTAATGCCTAAGAAATCCATAGGATTATTTTTTAGTAAATTTAAATCTTCTTTTGGTACTGGAGGAAAATCAAATTTTTGTTCAAGAAAAGTTAGAGTATCCTTCGGATATGATGCTTTCAAGACTGGATCTAGGTACCAACGGTTATACAATCCATCTATTACTTGTGCAGCTTGTTTATTCAAAGGTGTATCCGATTTAGGATATACCATACTTAAGTTGAGAGTAATCCCTATTTTTCCATCTGAATATTGAGAGGATCTATACGCTGCAATAGCTTTTGCATGAGCAACATTAACTAATTGTGACGCCAGATACCCTTTTTTGATATTCATAATACCCTTATAGAGTCCTGATGAATAGAACCAAACTGTGAAGACTAACGGTTCATTAAAAGTAATCCAAAATTTAACTCTATCTCCAAAGTGATCAAACATAAATTTAGCATATTCAACATAAGCATCAACAACATCTCTACTTTCCCACCCCCCAATTTCTTGAAGTGAGGTGGGTAGATCCCAATGATAAAGCGTTATACAAGGCTCAATATTATTTGTGATTAATTCATTAATTAAATTATCATAAAAGGCAACACCTTTAGAATTTATCTTACCTGTTCCAGTTGGAAAAATCCGGGGCCATGAAATTGAAAATCGGTATGATTTAAGACCCATTTTTTTCATTAATTGAACATCTTCTTTATAGTGATGATAATGATCACAAGCAATATCACCGGTATCTCCATTATTTATTACACCTGGAGTATGGGAAGCAACATCCCATACACTCTCTCCTTTTCCATCCTCATTCCATGCTCCTTCTATTTGATAGCTTGAAGTCGCAGCCCCCCAAATGAATTCTCTCGGAAATTCTATTTTTTTCATAATATCTATTAGTATGTTTGGTTCAAATTTATTTTTTATTTAGATCATAATATTACATTATTATATTATCAAGATTGTAGGGGAAAAACTAAATTAAATCTAAAAGCAAAATATCTTTTAATTATAAAATAAATTCTTTTTATAAAACAATTTTAATTAGGAGAATTAAAAAATGAGTGAAATTAAAGGAACTCGAATATTAGGAGCTGCAAATCCTAGTTTTACTGATCCAATAAATGATGTTCATACTGCTCGATTACCAATAGCCGGATGTGGGTGGGTTGACACTACTGATGGAGTTGTACTTATAGACACGTTATTGACGCCTGGCGCTGGTAAAGAAGTATTCAAAAGAATTAAAGGGACGATTAAATATATTATTTATACGCACGGGCACGGTGATCATATTGGAGGTGCAGCAGCATATCTAAAAGATAATCCAGAAATTATAGCAAGTAAATATTTGCCAGATCGGCTAGATAAATATAAAATGCTTGCTCCTCATCGAGCACATATGAGAGCAGTGCAGTTCAATATTCCGGAAAATGCTGGAGCCCCAGAATTTGTATATCCCACTAAAACCTTTTTAGGTGACATGACAATAAAGCTAGGAGATAAAAGTTTTGAACTTCATAGTGTTAGAGCAGAAACCGATGATGCAGTGTGGGTGTATGTTCCTGAACTAAAGACTGCATTTATAGGAGATCTTATTATTGCGGGATTGCCAAATATAGGAAACCCATGGAAACCTACTCGATTTGCATTAGATTGGGCTAAGGCTTTAGAGGATGTAAGAGCTCTTAATCCCGAGCACTTATTTTGTAACGGTGCTGGTTTTTATTATAAAGAAGGGAAAGCACTAAAGATTTTAGATTATAACATAGAAGCGATACACACATTACATGATCAGGTTGTTGACCATATCAATAAAGGAACACATATCACTGAAATGATTCATGAAATTAAATTACCCGACCATCTTGCAAAGAAACCTTATGTAAGACCGCTATATTCCAGAACAGAATTCTTTGTGTTTAATGTATATCGCTGGTATCATGGTTATTTTGATAATAATCCTGCTCATCTCCTCCCAAGACCTGAAAAGGAGGTCATGGGGGAACTTTACAAACTAATAGGAGACTCTGAAAAAATTTTAAAAAGAGCAAATGACCTCTTAGAACAAAATCAAGCACAATTAGCAATAGAAATCTTAGATGTCTTAATTCAAGCAGATCCTGAAAATGTTGAAGCACGGAAATTACGTATTAAACTGTTAAAAACCTTAGCTGCTGAAGATTTTTGTCTAATGTCTCGCAATGCTTGGATTTATTTTATCGATAAAGATAAAGAATTCATAAATTCTCGAAAATAGAAAAAATATTAAACAATAATTCGTAGTGAAAAATTATGTCAGGTATTCAAGTTATAACTGGACAGAAAGTCCAATTTAAAAATCCCCTAAAAGATGTTCATATGGCAATATTACCAATTGCTGGATGTGCATGGATTGATACTACTGATGGGGTTGTAGTAATTGATACATTAATAAGCCGAGGTGCTGCCAAAAAAGCTAAAGAACAAATCACTGGCAAAGTCAAGTATATAATTTACACTCATGGACACATGGATCATGTGGTGGGGACTAGCGCCTTTATGGATGAAGGTACTGAGGTAATTGCGAGTAAATATCTGCCGGATCGATTTGATCGATATAAGATGCTTGCTCCTTATCGTGCTCATATTGCAGCAGTTCAATTCAATCTTCCCGAAGTCGTAGTGCCAATGAAATTTGTGTATCCTACAAAAACCTTCTTTGGTGATATGACAATAAAACTTGGTGGCAAGACTTTTGAGCTCCATACTGCTCGTGCTGAAACTGATGATGTTTGTTGGGTCTATGTACCTGAATTGAAGGCTGCATTTATAGGAGACCTTATAATTGGCAGGAACTTTCCCAATATTGGGAATCCGTGGAAACCTACCCGTTTTGCATTAGATTGGGCAAAAACTCTGGAAGAAGTTCGAGAATTAAAACCAGAATATATTTTTTGTAGTGGCGCAGGAATAATGTATAAAGGGGAAGAAGCTCGTGAAGCTTTAGATGCAAACATCGAAGTTATAAGAAATTTACATGACCAGGTGGTAGAATACATTAACGAGGGAATACATATTACTGAAATGATACATAAAGTGAAAATTCCCGATCATCTTAAAAATAATCCCTACTTAATGCCTGCTTATTCTCGCCCTGAATTCTTCACTTTTAACGTGTATAGATGGTATCATGGGTATTTTGATAACAATCCAGCTCATCTCATACCGAGACCAGAAAAGGAGGTCAAGGGGGAGATTCTTAAGCTTATCGGAGATTCAAATAAGATAATAAAAAGATCTGAAGAACTTTTTGAGGATAAGCAAGCGCAATTAGCATTAGAAATCTTAGATATTTTGATTCAAGCAGAACCAGAAAATGTTGAAGCTCGGAAGTTACGTATTAAACTGTTAAAAACCTTGGCGAAAAACGATTATTGCTTAATGTCTCGAAATACATGGGTCTATTACATCAATAAGGATAAGAAACTCATAAGATCAAAAAAGGATAAATAAGAATGTTTCACTATTTTTTTTATCTTTGTGGAAAAAATTAATAAAATAATTTAAAACCAATTAAGATGGACTTGAAAGCACAAAAGCACCGAATATCAAAAATTATCCAAACTTATGATAATCAGGGGATTCACCGTACTGGTACAGAGGGAGATATGAACAACGCTCAGTGGCTTGCTGATGAAATCAAGTCATTAGGATTACAGCCAATAATGGATGGATTTAACATAAATAGACTTGATACTATAGAAGCTTCCTTAAAGATTGAAGAGCGAAAAATAAACGGTATCCCTATGTTTGATAGTATCATCAACGATAATGAAGAAATCACAGGTTCTTTAGGTCGTTTTAATAGTAATGCAATTTTAGGAACCTCCCTAATTTCTAGAGATCTGAACCTCGAAAAAGAACGAGATCGCAACCGCCATCAAGGTTTAGTTATTGCGAAAAAAGGTGCTTTTCCTGGACTCTTTCTAATCAATGCATACAATTTTAAAAAACCATTTGGACCACCAGTTTTGCAGATTTCTAACGAGTCTTGGTCTTGGATTGAGCAAATGATTAAAAAAAACGCAGAAGCAACATTGACTATAAGAAGCATTCGAACCAAAATAAAAGCTTATAATGTTATAGCACATTTAGAAGGAAAGCAATCCGAACTCCCTCCTTTAATTATCACAACACCACGGAGCGGTTGGTGGCATTGTGCCTCGGAACGAGGTGGGGGAATTGCTGGGTTTTTAGAAATAATGCGAACATTATGCACCAGTTCACCCAAAAGAGATATAATATTCCTTGCTAATACTGGTCATGAATTGGGGAATTTTGGGATGCAACAATACATAACTAATCACCCGACATTAGTAAAGGATACTATAGCATGGATACATTTAGGTGCTAATTTTGCTGCTGTAAATTTAACTCAAATTGGTGTTAAGGCTCCCCCATTAGTCATATCTCAAGCTTCTGACGTAGAAATCGAAGAATTAGCTCTTAAATGCATGTCAAATGAAGGTGTGAAACCTGATCTTACCATGCCAATAGGTGAGATACCTCCTAGAAGCGAAGCACAACATATTCATGAGGCTGGAGGTCGCTACTTTTCTATAATAGGGACCAATAATTATTTTCATCATCCTGAAGATCGTTGGCCTAAAGCAGTAGATATCAATAAGACTGTGAAGATTATTAGGAGTCTTGTTCAGCTATCAATCAAATTAACTAATTAGAAGAAATTTTAAGAAAAAAATTATTATTTCCAGAGATTGACTCCTTCTATTCCGAAAGCCTCTGCAAGAACGTAATGATCGTAAGTTTTTATAATTGTTTCTCGGAGTAATTTATGATGTTTGATGATCTCATCCTTGAATTTAGGATCTTCAATAAGATTATCCATTTCATAGGGATCATTTATAATATCATAGAATTGCCAAGGTTTACCACCTTCTTCAACATCACCAAGAACCGTATACTTATACTGCTGACTGCGAAATCCTCTCCAATATACATCATAATAATTAAAAAATTCTCCTTGTCTTAGTTCATGAATATATTCAAGGAATATTCCCTCTCGTGGAAGTTTATTTTGCTCACCATATATTAATGGAGTAAGGTCTAATCCTGGTTTATTCTTTTTCGGTTTTAACCCCGCTAGACCTAGAAATGTTGGAAAAAAATCCTCCGTACAAACCGGTTCATTAATTATTTGACCGGATCTTTTTAAATTTCTGGGATCATATACAATAAAAGGAATTCCGATGGATTCTTCATATGGATGATCCTTAATTATATTTCTAATACTATGAGCACCTCCCATTTCTCCGTGGTCGGACAAGAAGATAATAATTGTGTCGTCTTTTTGTCCAGATTTCTCGAGAAATTCCATTAGACGTCCGACATTATAATCAAGGTTTTCAACCATAGCATAATAAATTTTACGATTTTTAATAGAAGTTCTTCTTTCTCGAGCACTATCACCAATCTTTACTCCCGGTGGAGGATTTTTATCCCTGAAAAGAAAATTGGGAGGCAGTTTAATTGACTCTTTACTCCATTTATTCGCTAAATCTTTTGGGGCCACTAATGGATAATGAGGAGGTTCAACTGACAATACACAACAATAAGGCTTCTCAGAATTAGGATTTTTTTCAAGATATTCCATTGTAAGATCAAATAGCCCATCTGTTTGATACTTACCTAACGGTCTTGGAGTTGGATCCTCATCTTCAAAGTAATATGTGTCATAAGGATTATTTGCAATTTCAAATCCTAACCATTTCTGCCAGCGCCCTTGATGTATTGGAGGGATTGGTGTTTTATTTGCTTTTTTGGGATAGTGTTTTGGTAAATGACCACTACCTCCGTATAAATGCCATTTTCCAATATAAACGGTATGATACCCTCCTTCATTAAACTCGTCAGCCAATGTGCGCTCGACAGGGGACATACGCCACTCAATAGCAGGCACAAAGCGAGAATGAGCATATTCTCCTGTCATTAGCGTAAAGCGGAATGGTACACAAACGGGATAAGTTGAGCAGGCATTTTGAAAACGCACTCCTTCATTAGCGAGACGATCAATATTTGGAGTAGATATATTAGGATCGCCATAAATACCCAAAGCATCACGCCTTAGCTGATCACTTAAAATAATAAGAATATTTGGTCTTTTTGTCATTTTTTTCTTACTCTCTAATTTTCTTTATACATATCTAACAAAATTTTAAAAGTTGTTTTCAATAAATCATCTTCCTGCGAAGAGGGGTAAATTTTACCTTGCCTTATTTTTGATGAGATGGGTAAGAATGCCCATATAAGGTTCTAGGTCTTTTGGTACAAACTTCCCGAATATTTCTAATACAAAATCTTCATCTATTTCTTTAAGATTGTTATTGTTAATCGCCTTTTCAAATCCTAAGATAAATGCATTAAGTACTTTGTCAGGAATAAATTTTAATACAAGGTAATACATGCTTTTTCCTTTCTTTTGCCAAGTTATTTCGGTATTACCGATTTTTTCTTTGATTCCTGTATAGTTCTCATTCAGTATTAGATGGTCATTTGTAATTTCTTCATCAAATGGAATTCCAAGACGTTCATATTGTTCAATAGGAGCATTACTTTTCTTCATCTCCTCTATTAATAGCTTTATCATTCGCTTTTCAATTTCAGCTTCGAAAATTGGGTTTTCCTGATTAGGATCATTCTGAAGATCAAAAAGAAGAGTACCATAGATATATGGGTTTAGCGTAGCGCCTGCTTTAATCTTCATTGTTTTACAATCTTTTGTAAATGTAAAGGGTTCTGCTAATTCCATAGTTTTTAGCTCATCAACGGAAAAAAATTTCCGCATATGAGTTGGCATAAGAGTATAGTCATAGAGAGGTGTATTCAGTGAGTTTCCCGGTCCTCTCATATAAACATATCTCCCATCTGTTATGTTTACAGCAGCTCCATGTAATCCAAATAGAGCATTATTTCTGATTTTTTTATCTGAATCAATAGTTTCTTTTAATACTTTACCTTGCATGATTCTTGGTCGCTTAACGCCAAAAGACTCAAGTAGCGTTGGTGCTAAATCAATAGTCTGCACAAGGGAACTTCTTCTCTCATTTTTTTTCCTTGATCTTGGATCCCAAATGAATAATGGTATATGGGCGATTTCGTTATAAATTGGTTGAATCATCTTAGCCCACCAATCCTTTTCGCCCAATAAAAAACCATGATCAGCTGTAACGATAAGCATTGTATCCTTCCACATATTTTTTTCATCCATGATATCCAAGACTTTACCCAAATACTCATCACACATGCTTACTGATGCGGCATATTCCAAACGGCAATGATTTACCTGCTCTGGGGTTTCCCTTACTGTCGAATAATCCGGCCAATCAAAATGAGGACCCTTATAATCATGCTTGTACAAATCTTTGTATTTTTGTTGAGTATAAAAAGGTTCATGGGGGTCAAAAGTTTCAATCTGTAGGAACCAATTGTCTTCCATGTAATTAGTGTTGATAAATTCTAACCCTTTTTCGAAGGTTATTGCTTGAGGTTGGTCTTCTTCCCTTTGCATATATTTTCGATTCACCCAATCTTGCCGCCAAAGCGGAGCGTTTTCTTTAAATGTTTCTACATGCTCAGGGATCTCAGGATCTTTTACATTACCTTTCCATTGATCTCCTTCATGTCCGCGAATAATTTCCCAGCTATTATATCTAGAGTGATATGTACACCCGCCATCTTCCCAATAATGTTGATGATCACTCACCAGATGGGTATAAACTCCTTTATTTTTCAAAATTTCAGGCATAGAATCATCAAATGGTTCAATAGGACCCCAGCTTCGATGTAAAAAGTTGTATCTCCCTGTATGGAGTTCTCTTCTCGCAGGCATACATGGAAGGGAACCGGCATAGCAATTGTCAAAAACTATTGTCCTTTCAGCAAGTCTCTTAAAATTTGGAGCATGAATCCAATCATTGCCATAGGGTGGCAAAAAGTGCCTATTTAATGTATCAAAAAAGAATACAATTGCTATCATTATGTTTTCAACTTCAAACAAAA
>SDBT01005764.1_pt1 | contig 20717 bp, 21 predicted proteins | sample 2277101 | NCBI WGS metagenome assembly SDBT01 (sample SAMN10404973, study PRJNA504765) | marine sediment metagenome | isolation source: marine sediment core GS10_PC15, 103 cmbsf | place: Arctic Ocean: Southern Knipovich Ridge | collected 2010 | reverse complement strand
TTGTCTCGTTTTCTTGCTCCGCTGAGACATCATTTTAGGATGGCAATAAAGTTTCATAGCGTATGAACGAAAAATAAACTTCAGTTTTCCCAACCAAAAACTTACCCCTTTTAAAAATGGCAAGGACACAAGGAAAAATGCAAACAGTGAGACCCATTATCTACGTGCAATCCGACACCTCAATGAAGGGATACGGCATTGCCGATTTTTCTAGAATCAAAGATACAAAAGTCATTGAGGATTTGTTAACACCACCTTATTTGATCCTGTGCATTGAACCAAACGAGCATTCAGCAGGAATCGAAACCGTTCGCGCTGTGTACAACGATGGAATACGTCGTTTTAGAAAATCGCTCACGGATGTCCAAAATGTAGACTTGTTTCTCAATTCAGACTCCTTGAAAAGTGAAGGGTCGTTGGCGGATAAGGTGACCCAATATCTCTCCTTTTACGATGAAACGGATGTGGCGGATTTAACGCTGTCCACCATCACCGATACAACAGGAATGATTCGCGATCCCACTTCTTCGCCTGTTCAAATGGGAGTCGACGCGTTTGTGATTGGGGTGGCGGGTTATTTGGCTGGTCTAAATTTTCTGTTGGAAGACGATGTATATACGACGTTACCGTTTCCCTTCACGCTCCCTTTTCACACCGTCGCAGACAACACCCTAAACACGAATATGTTTAAATATATATCGTATCCATGCACCGCGGTCGTAACACACAGCACGTATTGTGCCTCCAGACTACTTTTAGATCATATTCTAAAGTTTTGCAACGAATGGGGTCCTATTTTCGACGAAGGTCCGGTCCTGGACTTTAGCACGGTGATTTTGGATACCGTTTCAGGATATTGCAAACTCACCGTTTCTGACTTATCCGAATTCCATCAAAACAGCCTGTATCTACGCGACGAACTTGCAAATTTAAATACAAACCTCCACACATCCGGAAAAGAAGTGTTGGAAACGTTGGAAACCCACCTCGCCGTGTCAATATCCACATTCAAAGAAGATCTGTGCACATTGTTTGCACAAAAAGAAGCGGATTGGATGAGAAAGGAGAAATCGCTCGCACAAAAGGAAAAAACATTCAGAGAGAAGATGGATATTTTGTTTAAAGAAAAAGTAATCGCTTTTCGAGCAGAAATGCAAGACATTTTCTGTGAAGAATCGACAAAAATTCCGGCCGCAATCGAAGGAAAAAGCAAAAAGAAAAAGAGGTACAGTTCTCATGAAAAAAGAAAACATCGAAGTAGAAGATACTATGATGACAGCTACGATGCATAAACTCTCACGCAGAGCTTCCCCGTCCCTACCCAGATTTCCTTTTACTCCTCAACAACAGCATCTCCCGATACTGTTTCCAAAAACGAGGTGGCTTTACAAAGAGAAATATCGGGTCAGTTTGGCAAAACAAACAACCAAGGAGTGGCTCGACGATCGAAAGGGGAAAATTCCCGTGACCTTTTTCTCAGGTATTGATTTGTTGAAAACGGAAGATACCGTAAATGCTCGCGTAACGGGGTCAAAGTACGCTGCCGCAGCTGGACAGAGTCCTTTTACCACTCCAGAAGACTTGGCTATGCAAATTGCAGAACTGAAAAAGAGCGTCTTCAGCGAGGAAGCAAAAAAAAGGATGGACCACGGTACCAGCGAAGAACCGAATGCGAGAATGTGGTACGAGAAAAAGTACGGGGTTGTGGTGGAGGAAATAGGGTTGGTGGTCCCTACATGGGATTTTCATCTCGGTGCCTCGGTGGACGGTGTTGTGAAGGATCAAGACGGTATTATCGAGATTAAGTGCCCTGCGAAGATGTACCAACCTCTCAAGAACCACATGACTTTAAGAGCGACTGGATGGAAGCCGAAGACGTATTATCACGCACATATTTGGCCGAGTCATTACGATCAAATGCAAGGAGGTATGGCCATCTTGGATAAAAAGTGGTGCGATTACATCGTGTACTCCACCTCTGAAAAACAAGTCTATTGCGAACGTCTGCTATTCAACCAGAAATATTGGGACGGATATTTGTATCCGGCACTCCAAACGTTCCTCAAAACCAACCTTTTTCCCATTTTGGAAGATCTTCTTCAGAAATATTGATCTTTTTGAGGGGATGCAATGATAATAACTCTCACTTGATGAATTCTCTTCCTCTGGAAATGGTGTGCGAAATTTTGAAGTGGTTTCCTTGTGCGTCCTTGGCAACCGCCAAACAAGTGTGTCAAAAATGGAACTGTTTAGCCCCTTTACCCAATAAAGGATGCCAAACAATCAAGGGTGCAGCAAAAAACGGTCATCTATCGTGTTTGAAGTACCTCCACGACAACGGATGTCCCTGGAATGAAGATTTTTATTGGAGTGCAGCCTTAAACGGTTGTTGGAGTGCAGCCATAAACGGTCACTTGGAGTGTCTGAAGTACCTCCATGAAAACGGATGTCCTTGGTCCGAAGGCACTTGTAGGGGTGCAGCCATGAACGGTCGTCTGCAATGTCTGAAGTACGCTCATGAAAACGGATGTCCCTGGGATAAATGGACTTGTCGCAATGCAGCCATGAACGGTCATCTACAGTGTCTGAAATACGCTCATAAACACGGATGTCCCTGGGATTGGACTTGTGAAAATGCAGCCAGAAACGGTCACTTTGAGTGTTTGAAATATGCTCATGAAAACGGATGTTGGTAATAAAATATATATATTGATATATATTGATAAATGCGTTACGCGTAAAACACCTTCAGGGCTTGTTCTAAAATGTCCCCATTGCTCAACAACCCTGTGCTTTCAAAGGAAAAGCGGAATGTGTCGTTTTCAACCTTTTTAAACACAACACAACTTACAGGACTCCATTTAGAATGGAGTCGTCCGTTTCCTTTCATAATCTTCCCATCCAAACGGACATGTTCCCCTTCCCGAAGGTACAACAACGGAAAACGATTTCCAGGAAGGACCATACACCTTACATCGACAAGAACGATATCGTCGGACGTAATCGCTGTTTTCGTCAACGGATTCCCGTAGACCTCCATCGTAAACGGGATACTGCACTCATTACACCCCTTTTCATCGCATTCGCACTCGTTTACACCCACAAAGTCCTCGATTGTTTCGCATAATATGGGAACGAGTCCCAAACGATGCACAATCGTTTCATCGGGCAATGCGGAGGAATTCATGTACACCTCCACGATATCAATCGCCATCAAATCAATTTGTGACATCATCACGGTCCTCAATCGGCTCAAATCTCCCGCAGACACGTTGTGAACCAAAAATTGACACAACTCCGGTTGATCAATCTCCATTTCAACCGAAAATGGGGGTTGTTCCACCTTCAAAGAATCCTTTGAGGGAATGGAGGTTTCAACCAAAAACGGAGTACAAATGTCTGTCATTGGAGTTTCCAATCGCATAATTGAAAGTTAATTTTCAATTATTGTTTATTTTTGTCGTATTTATTCACTATCATTTTCCAAAAAAGGTTCATCTTTTTCAACAATCTCCCATAAAAACATAGAAAAGACTGCGCAATCTTTTTGTCCTCAGTAGTAAAATAATGGGCTATGGTTGTGGATGTAATAAGTGTTGTCAAACTTCGTGCTGCCCTTCTTCAACGGTCTGCACGTCCGCTCCCCAAGTGGCTGGAACATGGAATTTAACGCTCAGTAATATTGTGAGACAGGCAACTGGACCCGATGTGACGTGTGCAAACGTTGTCAATGTTACGGCAGTGTTGCCAATTACGTTGGTGTTGACGCAATGCGCCTGCCCCAACGACATTTTTGTGACGGGTATCGTGACCACGGGACCCACAGGACCCACAGGATCTCCTCCCATTCTTCCAGGAGATCAAGTGCTTGGAGTCTTCCGCAAGGATTCCAAAAGATGCTGGACGTTGAAATTGGTCAGTCCGACCGACAATACCACCTTTGACATTAATTTTGTATCTACGTATAGCCTTGGCTGTGGCACGTCCTCTTGCCCCAGAAAACTAAATTTCATCTATACCAAACCGGTGGATCCTTCCTTGTTCGACTTCAGTGGGGTGGGAGCAGGGTGTGGAACCAAGGTCTAAGCTTCAAGGAACCAAGGTCTAAGCGAGAATCAAACATTTTACAAATTATAAATATTTGTAAAAGATTATAAATGGGGGCCTGCAAGAAAAAATGCAAATGTCGTTGTTGCTGTAGACGACCAATTTTTTTCACTGCTGGCTGTGTAACGCGTCTTTTTAGGGATCAGTCGCTACGAATCCGGAGTGCCCTAGCTCGCATCCAATTTGTGAATTGTCCTTTTCCGAAGAAATTTACAGACCAAGATTTAAGATATCAATTCTTCAACTACAACGGATCGTTTCACAAAACGCTGCAACATGATTCAACCACAGGGGCGTTGACCGCCACCGATCAATATGAAAAATTGGCATGCAGTTTCTTCAACAACAGTTTGAAATCGTTGGCGTCCGTGGTGTTGGCAACAGGAGCTACCTTTGGTTTGGTGAACCCGAGCGCTGCCATGAGTGCGGTATTGGAAGGCGCTCCTCAATGTGCCTTGTCGTTGCCACCACCCGCTCCCCTATCCAGTGCCATTACAGCCAGTGAAATGGTGGAAGTGTACGCACAAGCCTGTGCCAGAGATGTGGCGTTCATCGATTACTCGACATCCGGTACAATCACCAGTCTGTTGGGTGTCACGAAGCTGAACGCACCCGATGTGTTGGCCAGTCTTCCCGATATCCCATCGAATCCGTTTACAGCCCTCACCATCTTCCGTGGCAATGCCGTGGGATGTACGTTGGGACCCCATATCAGTCAGCTGTTTTTGTTACCTGTACCCACGGCTTCTACGACCACTTTTCCACAACAGTACACGACCTATCTCCCGCGATACGCCGTCCGTGTAGAATGGGGAATCAGTGCTTCGGAAATGATTGGTATCCAAAACGGCATTCCAAGTGGTGCCGCTCCCGCACTGGATACACCCAAATACATTTACAACGGTCGCACGTTAGCCGAAGCCGTGCACCACGATGCCGTATACCAGTATTACTACCAGGCTACCTTGATTCTGTTGGGATTGGGTGCCGCCATCAATTCTACGTTCCCCTCCTACGCCAATCAGTCTCCTTTTATTACCAACGCGGGGGTCGTAAATATATTGACGGCTCTCAGTGCAGTGGCTAAACTGGCTTTGAAGCACGCGTGGTACTGGAAATGGGCGAAATATCGACGCTTACGACCTGAAGTGTACTCCTTGTGGGTACACAACGTATTGCAAACCCCTCCGGTGGTACCAAACTCGGGAAACTACGATTTGAGCGCTGTTGTGTTGACAAACGATATCACATTGACAGACATTCCGCTCATCAACGCAACGTGGGGAACGCCGCCTCCCGATACGTTTACGTTGCCACTAACGTTCCGAGAAGGTTCTCCAGCTCATCCATCCTATCCGGCCGGGCATGCTGTTCTTTCGGGAGCGTGTGCTACCATTCTCAAGATGTTCTTTGATGGAGAAGTGGTGTGGACGACCCTGAGTGCCGTGGTTGAAGCGGATACAGCGGGAACGGCGTTGTCCGCTTTTGGAGGATCCACAGCAGGAATGACGGTAGGCACGGAAATCAACAAATTAGCGTCCAATATTGTTCTAGGAAGAGATTGGGCTGGAGTGCACTATCGTACCGATGGAACCAAGGGCATGGCTCTGGGTGAACAGGTTGCCATGAAATATATGGGTGATTTGTTGAGTGTGAGTCCAGAGAACAACTTGCCTGCCAATACACCCCCAGCAATCGTATTTCGCAAATTAGACGGAGAATTAGCTACGGTTGGTCCAACAACATGTCAATAATTATCCTCCAGAATTTTTCTACATATTTGTTACATAACAAATATTTAAAGCGCAACAATATACGCTACATTGTAGCCTAACGTTGTATAAATGACTCTTGGAGGTTCAAAACATTCTATTCTATCGTATCCTGCCCTTTTTATAAAGGTCAGGACGTCCATCATTCTGTCAAAACGAATGTTTTCCATAACAACACACTGTGTGGTGGAATATCCTGAAGCTGCTAAATCATCCATCATGGAATGGATGGATGCTGGTTTCAAGGATTTTTCTGCGATTCCTGTCTCTGCGTCCTGGCTCTGAACCCACACGATCCCATTCCCCGCGAGTAAATGCTTGAAAAGTTTATTTTCAAAGAATTGCTCCGTGGAATTCGATTGAACAACAACATAATCGCACGGAATCGGACACACTGCATAAACATCCTTTAAGATAGAACTCACAGACTTAGAATAGTTGTACCCAGTAGAGTTGGTTCGTTTGACACCTTCTCTGATCAAGTATTTCTTACAATGCGTTGCATTGTTGCAAAATTGGTGTAGGCAAAACGCATACATTTCCTCATCAACAACATCCCATTCCCTCATCAACAGCATTAAATGAGTGCTTATCGCAGGTTCAGATTTCAAATATTGCATCAATTGTTTTCTCAATTGATGCGAAGGTTCATCCATGATAAATTTGTCGAAAAACTCGAAAGCTACCACAACAGAACCACCATGAAGACGATCATCCGACCTAAAAGTAGTCAGATTTCCGGTTTTTAAATACTCTAGGACATCTTCCATAGAACCGGTTTGAATCCCGTGATTTATCATGTCAATCACAATGGGATCATCCTCGTCAAAGAACTCTGAATCAAACAACACTTTCAATCCTTCACTTTCATCGTATAAATGAAGAATTTTTCCATCTAAGTCTCCATTGGTGCATTTTATAGTCACCTCTGGTAAAAACGCCAGTAGTTTCTCATACGATTTTTGACCCACGTGCAAAGAAACAGACATTGTGTTGGATTCAACATTCACACCGAAAAAAATCATTTTTTTGCTATTCACTTTGAAAAGAAAATTCAAAATCTCTAAAAATTTTTGGTTAAGTGGACATGAGAAAAAACGAATTTTTGGATTTATTTTTGACCAGTATCTAAACGATGGATCGTGAACTTTTGGAGATACTTGAGAATGTACATACTGAATCAGGGGGTAAGAATTACCCCCTGATTTCGTTCTATGGACCCGATAGGGAGTGGAACGTACGTGAAGAGAACGTTTCCGAGTTCTGGAAAGGTTATTGTGAGATTATACACGATGATTTTGATAGTATGTGCTCTCTTGCCGAAGTTCCAACCAAGAATATGCCTGTCGTTGTCGATTTTTCTTTTCGTTTTCCACGTGAGGAAGTGGTAGAAGAGCCGTACGAGAACGATTTGGTCTATTTATTGGTCCAAACCTGTCAAAGGTCGATTAAATCCTTGTTTGAGCTTGTTTCCAAAGATAAAAAGGAGTTGGTTTGTTGTTATTTAGAGTCAGAGAATATGTGGGAAGAAGAAGACACCAACATTGTGTATACATGTGTTAAGATTCGTTTGCAATTTCCGTTTTGTCACGCAAATGCACGCATTCAAGAGTCCCAACTGCGTCCAATGATCGTAAAAGCGTTGAAAGACGGTGATGCCGATGATCTTTTCATCACGCTTCCATTTGGAAATTGGGAGAATATTGTGGACAAACACCCTGTCACGAGTCCTTTGGTGATGTTTGGCAGTTCAGAAAAGGAACATCACTTCAAGTTGCAACTCGAGCATATATGGGGAGAACTCACCCATGAAGACTTCGATGTATCTGGTACCGATACGCACATCGGCACCATCGAAGACTTGGAATGGAACACGCTCTTTGATTCTCGAAATCATACCCATGATCGAAAACGGTTGATCAACCGAAATATGTTTGTAAACAACGACAACGTGGAGTATTGGTTGCCTTTGTACTTATCCATCGGGCATTGGGCATTCGATCCCGTGAACGTGAAAGCAAACCATATCATTAGGAAGCGTGATAAAGGAAAACAGCGATGCTCTCCACGAAACAGAGGACCTCTAAGAAAATCGAGTCCTCTATCCACTGGAGAAGAGCTAGAAGGCGACCACTTTAAGATCGCAAAAGCTTTGTTACCCATGCTCAAAGACAAACGCTTCATCGAGCGTTCCTATTGGGAAGAAATGGCACATGCATTGTATCATGCGACCAACGGACACCAAGAAGGTTTGGACGTGTTGCGTTCCTACACAGAGAAGGTTCATCTGAGTGAAGAACGAAACTGTGAAAATTATTACCGTACATGTAGTAAGTCCCGGATTACCGTGCATACGATTGCTTGGTATGCGCGAGAAGACAGTCCGAAACAATACAGGGACTGGCACACCCAATGGTGCGGGGAAAGTATGGAAAATGCGTTGAGTTGTTTGGACAACGACATCGCCAAATGTTTTTACCAGTTTTATTGGTTGGATTTTCTCTGTACGTGTAACGGAAAGAGTTTTCGGTGGTGGCGGTTCAAGAACCATCGATGGATAGATATTCACAAAGGAACGCGCCTCAAGGGACGGATTAGTAGCGATTTTGTCAAACAATTCGAGAAGATGCGCATCAGCTTAAGTCGACAAATTATGCTATCCAACGACGAAACATTTCGCACGCAAGGGGAACTCAACATCAAAAAAGTGGGGACGCTGTTGCGGCGGTTGAAATCAACAGCTCCGAAAGGGAAAATTATGCACGAATCCATCGAATTTTTCTTACATGACGATTTTATAGATTGGATTGACGACAACGACAACCTCACTGGCGTTGAAAACGGAATTTTAGAGGTTTGCGGACGAGAATGCATCTTTCGACCAGGAAAACCAGAGGATTTCATCACCAAAACGACGATCGTGCCATACGATAAACACCTAACGATGGATCACCCACTTGTCCAAGAGTGTTTAGAGTGGATCGGTCAAGTATTTCCCGATGAGGAGTTGAAGCGCTATTTCCTCAAATATTGCGCCAGTTTTCTCAAAAGCGGCAATCGAGAAAAGTATTTTGTCGTATTTACTGGAGAAGGAGACAATTCCAAAAGTATGATCTGCAAATTGTTTGGATTGTTTGGAAGTTATTGTGTTCGATTGCCTGTGACCTGTGTCACCCAAGGACGTCAACGAGCTGGCGGTCCCAATCCTGAGATGGCGCGCGCAAAAGCAGCTAAAATTGCTATTATGCAAGAGCCTGAGGACGAAGATGTGTTCAAAGGCGGTATTGTGAGGGATGTGACCGGAGGAGAGCCAATCAATGCGCGGTTTTTGCATGAGAATGGGGGCGAATTCAGAAACACGTTCAAGTTGATTTTGATGTGCAACGACATTCCCACTTTTTCCAATCCCGGAAAAGCGTTGAAGAATCGATTCCGTGTTTTTCCGTTTTTGAGCACATGGGTCGACAACGCACCCACAGACCCGGAAGAGCAATATGCTACCAGAACATTTCAAAAGGATGAATATTTTGAGGCGAAAGTAGCGCTGATGATGCCGGCGTTTTTGTGGTTGTGTAAATACTATTACCCAATCTACGCCGCAGAAAAATTGACCAATCCAGCGATTGTCGACGAATACACCAAACAATATTGGAAAGAAAACGATATTTACGAGCAGTATTATGATGATAGAATATGCAAAGCAGTGGATGCCAACGGTGAAAGGGATAAAAAACCGAACCTTTCACTCACCCAAATCAACAACGATTTCAAGATGTTCATGCAAGACAATTATCCAAGCGCCAACGTTCCAGACAGAAAGCAGGTTCGAACGCACATGAGCGCGATCCTTGGACAGTTGCAGGGACGAGCATGGTACGGCATTCGTTTCCGACAAAATGTAGCGGATATGCCTTTCATCGGTGGATCTTCGTTCACAGGTGGGTTGCCAGTGATCGCATCAGGGTTGCCAACTGCACAAGGTTCTTCCAAAGGATATTATTAAAAAACACCGTTCTTCGTAACATATATACATATGTACACATATGTATTTTGTTAAAATATATAATTTACAACTCGCCGAGTAAAGGTTCTCCAACGCCTTGTCTTTTGCAGCGTAAAAACCCAGTTATAATGCGATCGCCGCATTTTTGACCAATACACTGTGACGTAGCACCGAAAACAACAAATAGAAACACCACCACGAGTCCTCCACACACTATAACAAACGAAACAACCATAACCCCTTCAAACAGTTCCCAAAAAAGCTGTAAGGTTGCGCATTTGTGGGGGCGACTGGATATCTTGACACATTGATCCAATTCCGCCCTATCCCTACATCCCGTATTGCCCGCGTCGTGACACCACCCACAAAAGCACAGAGAACGACATTTGGTTTTTGTTTTTAAATTTCTGCATTGAGTACCGTTTGTTGACAAAACAGCCATTAAACACAATAGCAACCCAACGATGATGTTCTTTTTCATCTTTTTTAATGTGTAAAAGGACTTTTACATTTCGAATTTTTAATTGTATCGCTTGTTATAAATGGAGGATTTCACAGGTTATATTCTACGTCAATACCGTCTCCAAAGAAAACTGGGGGAAGGAGCTTTTGGAGCTGTATACGAAGCCTTTGATATGCTGAATGGAGTAACCTACGCAATAAAACTTATGAAGGTTACCAATGAAAGCATACAAAGTTATTCGCATGAAGTAGCCTCTCATATTATTTTATCCAACGATCCAGAGTGCAACGACTATGTATTGTGTCTGTATAATTATGGCGAGTACAACATCCGCGAACCACGTGCCCGAGAATTTGAGGAAGCTGCGTTAGAATGGGGATTTGGAGAAGATCCCATGGTTCCAGCCAACAGGTTGTTTATGGTCAGCGAATTGATGGATGGAGATCTGCGAGCGTTGATCCAACACATCACGGATGAGGACATCCAGGTAGATCCTCGCACATACGCGTTTATTGTCTTGCAATTGTTGCAAGGGTTGCGCTATATCCATGACCGAGACATGGCACACCGCGATATCAAATTAGGAAATGTGTTGTACAAACTGACTTTGCCATTGGATAGAGTTGCAACATTGAAAGACTGTTTGGAAGATTTCGACTGTGCCTTGATCCATTTGGAGATCAAATACGGGGATTTAGGCTTTACGTGTACAGATCGAGGACATCGAGACCGGCTTTCGCAGTTTAGAAATCAAGATGTCCTGTTATGCACAATAAAAGGTAGCCTCTTGTATTACAGTCCTGAACTCATGAGGTTGATCAAAAATGTTGGCGATATCGATCTTCGCGTTGGAAAAGCTGCGGATTTGTGGGCACTCGCCGTGACCCTATGGCAACTCATGTATCTTGAACGTCCGCCCTATTTAGCTCATGTAGACGAGGACTTTCAGCTTCTCAAGAGAGAGTTGTTGTTGTTGACACAACCCAGTATGGACAAGCTGCTTCGAAGTCATCCACTGACCGCGAAAATAAGGGATCCAGCCATTGCCAAGGCATTGACAGCCGTGTTTCGTGGTTTGTTCTGGATCGGACCCTTGAGTCGAATGAACGCGGCTGTCGGTGCTGAAATCGTTGCTGACGTACTGTAGATCGTAGATCCGTGCTCTCTACATCTCTATAAATATATTTATATATTTATTCAAAACTTACATTTCCTCTTTTCCAATTTAACACCCCACAATTTCCAACACTCGTTTCGCGTCCACAACAGCTTGCGGTAAAATGGTCTTTGTTCTGAAGAATTCCTCCGTAAAACCTTTCTTACACGGAAAGAAGGGATCTTGGAAAAGAGCTTGGTGTTGCATACTGTCTGTGTTGTCAAAAGCAACAATGGTCTTTTTGCTTTGAAAAAGCGAAATCATCCTTGTTAATTTTTCATCGTCGTATCCCCCTGCGTAAGGTTGATGCCCCCACGTACCATGATTGCGGAAATAGATTTTGTCTGGAACCGTGAGTGCTTGCGGAAACATCTCCAACGGAGGCGAAAATCCTGAAGACATGTGCTTTCCATATTGGAAGCTGTCGTTGTTGAGGTGAACCACCACCAGGCTCCACTTGTCCCGAAGAACATCAAACACTTCAGGGTAAAACCAAGTGTGATGCCGGAATTCGACAAAGAAATCCACATCGGGATAATGCTCCTTGGTGAAACAGCACGCTTTTTCTACTCTTTGCATCGGCGTCAACCCATCCACTTTGCTCTTATTCTTGCTGTTTCCAAACATGGGAGGAAGTTGAATGAGAAATCCCAAGAGTTTGTCTCCTAAAAGACGTATCCTGTCGTAGAATTCCGGAAATAGTGTTTCCCATTCTATCAATTTCTTGTTGTGAGTGAGGTACTTGTTGACTTTGACCACAAACTTGAAGTCGTTTGGCGATTTTTCTTTCCACCCCTCCACCGCTTTTGCCGTGGGAACCTTGTAGAATGGGGCGTTCAACTCTACAAAGTTGAAATGTTCAGAGTATTCTTGTAGAGTGCACTTTTTTCCCTTGTAAAATCCTGCTTTATCGGGAATAAGTCCACTACACCAATATTTATAGTCATAACCACTGGTACCAACAAAAGACGTCGAGGGTATCATCATACTTCTATTATGATAGCAAATGATAAGTGAGTTATAAACCGATTGGTTTATAAAAATTTTCAATTTTTACTCTTTTTCAAGGACATCCATCAACAAAAAGCGGATCCGAGAGCTAATATCCGCATTTTCATCCTTTTGGAGCTTGGACAACCGTTGAAGATAAAGGTCCAACGATGTACGTGTTTTATCGTGAAGGTGCACTTTATCCCACACTCTCGGTAACATTACACACAGAGCCTCCATACTACTATCGCTTTCCTCGAAAAGCAATCTCGACATCACATCCCGAAAGAGGATCTCGCTCGGAAGCACATTGAGGTTGTAAAACTCGGAAATAACGGCAACACAACCCACCAATCGCTTGGTTCGCGTGTGGGATGTAGACTCCACAATATCTTGGAAAATCGTTTGGAGCGTTTTCAACAAAATGGGTTTGAACGTGGTTCGTTGTTCGGTCAAGTAAATACACAATTGTGTGTACAGTGCCGCATAATGAGGTTCTTTCATGGCCTTTTCGAGGATAGATTCGGCACATCCACGCATATCTGCCTCGCTCTCGATGCGTTCTTCAAAAAACGTACGTATTTCCAGAGAAAGCGGTAAGAATTTTTCTTCGGTGATTTTATTCAAGATCAACTTTAATTTCGAAAGAGGACAATCTCTTCGTTTCCGTCCTGGAATCCATGCATTTCCTTCCGACATTTTTTTGTTTTCAAAATGATATTTGAAAATGATTTTTTTAAAAACATTTTCGTGAGTTACTAAACTTTCTTGTTATTTCATTCTTATGAAATCATTCCCCACTCTCCCTGAAAAACGTTTAGAATTAGAAGACTTATTAGCTTTTTACCCCACTGTAGATGACAAAAACATACAAACCAAAATTACCATCAAAAAAGAGTTTAACGAATTGGCCTCAGAGCCTTCGGAAAAACTCCAAGGAAAATACTTTAAACATCAATTATTAGTACAACGATTGTTACAAGCATACGACGATTTATTTCTATTTCATGACACAGGGACAGGAAAATCCAGAATATTGGATTTGATCGGGGAACATTTCCGAAAGAATTGGAAAACAAACAAGAAAATACAGAAGGTGTTGGTGTTGGTGCGCAGCGACATCTTAAAATCGCAGATTGAACGCCAGATCGTTGAATCGTGCACCGATGGCACATACGACGTTGGTGGAGACTACCCTTCGTCCAGAAAAACCGCAGTGCGCAAAAAGATAAAGGAGTGGTATCGAATCGTAGGATACCAAAAACTTGCGCGCGAGTTGGAGAGAATGGATGACACGTGCATCGTAGACACGTTTTCTGGACATCTCATCTTTTTCGATGAAGTTCACAACATCCGCATTGACAGCGTCGATTCTTCAGGAAAGGGGGATAAAAAGATGGTCTATGAACAAATTTATAGATTGTTTCATCTCCCCAACAACATCAAAAGAGTGCTGGCCACAGCAACGCCGATGATCAATATCGTTAGAGAAATCGGTCCTTTGATGAACCTCATTCTTCCCAAAGAAAAACAATTTCCAATCGATTTTCCTTATGAAACCGCGAGTTACGAAGATTACGAACCCTATTTTCGAGGTAGAGTGTCCTATGTGCGCAGTTTGGATACAGGGATCAATATTCGTGAAATTGGGATACCTGTCAATGAGATCCCGGAATACCCGTATTCGGGAACCTTTGCAAATCCCCAAATTCGCGTTTTCCCCAATTACATGAGCGAATTTCAAAACGAAGCCTACCTTCGTGCATCCGACTCTGCAAGCACAGAACTGAAGAAAAAGAAAACATTTTACCATTCAGAACGTCAGGCGGCTAATTTTGTGTATCCGAATGGGATGTGGGGATCCAAAGGCTTTCGGAAATACACAGAAAAACTAGGCAATGTATATTATCCAACGCCCGATTTCAAGAAAGCGATTTCCTCAATCGAAGGCATTCGTAAACTTTCCGTCAAAGTGGCCAACATGATCGAAATTGCGGGAAAGGTGAAAAAGGGCGGCGTATATATCTACGACAATTTTGTCGAAGCATCCGGGGCCATCACCATCGCTTTGTGTTTTCAAGCGATGGGTTACGAGATCTTCAACGAGTCATCCTCCGTGTTTCGACGCGTTTCTACATCGAAAAGTAAAAGAGATGGTGTCAAAAAGGAGATCCGTCCACAATTCAAGCCGAAAATGAGGATTGGGTTGTTTACAGGAATGACTTCCACGTCCACCTTTGAGAGCATGATCGAGTTGATGAATTCCCCCGAAAATCGACACGGAGATTATCTCAAAGTGTTCATCACTTCACCCACGGGGAGTGAAGGTATTAGTCTCAATAATGTGGTCAGTATTCACATTGGCTCTGGAGATTGGAAATACGCCACTCCACACCAGGCCAAAAGCCGAGCAATCCGCGCCACAAGCCATGAACTCCTTTTGGAAGAAAAACAAAAGGAATTTCTTGCGGCAGGATTGGATCCGGCTCTTGCTCGTGTGGATGTGGACGTGTATTTTCATGGAGCTATTTCGCGGGGAAAACCTGCTCAATCCATCGATGCGTATCTGTATACCTTGGCGGAAACCAAAGATCGAGCTATCCGAAGAGTGCAACGCTTTATGAAACGAGTTGCCGTGGATTCTCAAATCCATTACGACCGGAATGTGCGTCCTGACGATCAGCCTGGAACGATTGAAAACGATTATTTGAGCGGAAAACCCTATGAGAAACACGTTCATTCCTCTGAAGAGACCGATTATAGCACCTATGATGTGTATTACATCCACGAACCCGTGTCCAAGATCATCGCATTTTTGACAACGTATTTTCAGAGTCATTTCTCCATCACCATAGAAGAAATGTTGTGTAAGATCGCTATGGAAACGGACATTCCGCCACGATTAAAATATCTCCATTTCGCCTTGAAACAGATGATCGTGGAAAGAATGCCGTTGACAGATCGCTATGGATACTCTTCTTATCTTGAAAAGGATGGCAATGTGGTGTTCATTACCAGAGATTTTGTACAGATGGACTATCCAACGTCTTCCATGAGTTATTATACACAGAATATTATTGCCAGTTGTACGAATCCGTTGCGCAAAATCAAGTCGAATGTGGCCTTGGAACTGCAAACGCAGCGTTTGCAAGAATTTAAAGAAAAATGTATGCGGACCACAGGGACGTTGTCGTTTGACGATGTGACTGTCGATATATGTGCAAAATTGTTGGAAGAAGAATTGTCCAACATCCATCAAAACCCGAAATTCAAGGACGACAGACTGGGATTCAAGGACGACAGACTGGGATTCAAGGAAACCAAGATCTCGACACATTTCAGCTTGCGCAACATGCCGCAAAACCGTAAACCCTCCAATTTTTACGTTTTACACGAACCGATCACAGAACTACGAAAACTCAAAGCGGAATTGATCAAAAAGGAGCAAGGGCGCGGTAGAAAGCCTAAATTCGGTATTCGAAAAGTCAAATTCAAACATTACGATCCAACACACACGTATGAATGGGATGAAGATACGGATAAAGTGTGCGTGCACACACTGTATACATTGCAACGCACCAAAACGCGATATGCCGACAAAACACGCTATTTCAAGGCCAATGGGCGTATCCGCATCCTAAAAACAGAAGGATCGCACCACTCCGCATCTCACTCCAACCCCAACTCCCCTCACTCCCCACGCTCCGACCCTCACTCTGTGAGGTGGCGTGATGCAACTCCAGAAGAAGCTGTCGTGTACAGTTTGTGGGTCCAAAAGGAATTGCATCGGTTCAAACGCTTTTTCGAGGAGAGGAGTTTGGTGTATGGCTATTATCTCGGCGATCACACCTTGACCATACGAAACAAAATCGACGAAGATCCACTGGCAAAAGAAGACAAACGCAAACTCAAAACAGGGCGTGTGTGCAACAACATCACACCACCAGTCTTGGTGAAAATATTGGAATATCTCGATGTAGATCCACCTAAAAAGATCCCTGAAGACATCGTTAAAGAAGAATTGCTAAAAACGATTGTAAAAACCAAAGGATTTCACGAACTCGAACTGGAAATTACTGAGTTTGACATCCATCGATTGCGGTATTTTGCCTCGTGGATCCTGGTTTCCAAATCCACGATGTGCAAAACGATCGAAAACACGTTGAAGGAGAGAGATCTCCTCTTCCGAACATTGTAAATATATATTTTAGAAATATATATGTGGTTGCACATTTAATGTGGGAACTGAACTACTTCCAACACTCTTTTTTCGGATGCCACTAGCCGACAGGCTTCGTTAACTTCTTTTGCGTACTCAGAAGTTTCATCAAGATCGTGAACGTCGTCGTTTTTTAGAAACTCTTCTTTGACATCAATAAACTCTTCATAAAATTCAGCATATATGATGCCAAACCGTTTGAAAAATTTCTTTTTCGTCCATGGAACAGCACCATCTTCAATACAGTTTTGGGTATAACTGGAATAGTAGTGTTGTAAACTTTCCAATGACATTTTTTTATGCTTAGATAGCTAAGCATAAAATATATATTTTTTAACAGTCAACAGCAGGATGCCCTGGATGTACGCGTTCAACATCAATTACCGGATGGTGCGACACATGATGAGACGGTGGATCACAGGGATCGTGCACAGGAACTACATCGATGTGCTTATGCTCTGGAAGTGCGTAACGATGGGATTGACCCGGTAATATAGTGTGTGCCAGAGGATGGCGCTCTAGATGATGCCGATCTAGATACTCCAACATGGTCGGGTCCATACGTGCTTTGGAAACGGAAGGAAGGCAATCTGGATCTTGGAGGTGCTTCTCCAACAAGGTCTTTGGGGAGGGGATGAAGAAGAGACAAATGCCCACTAACAGTGCAATGACTCCGATCACAATCAAAGCCCATACCCACCATTCAGACACCTTTTGATTGTTTTGGTCGAGACCCAAAACAACAATTCCTGCGATCAGTAAGACAATTCCAATAATAATGACAATTGTACCGCCTGTGCTATAATCAGTCCATACCATTTTTCAAGATACATATAAAAACATCTCATGATGTTTTTTACAATATTGTGGAGATGTTTCGTAAAGTTAAACTCGTCCAAAATCGTCCTCTATTCGCTCAATATCGTCTTCATCTAAATAATCCCCAATTTGAACTTCGATGAATTCCAGAGGTTCATCCCCCACATTTTCAATTCGATGCAGCGTTCCTGTTGGTATGTACACGGATTGATTTCTAGAGAGCATGTGTTCGTCATCCCCTACCCTCACTTTAGCTTTTCCGGTGAGAATAACCCAGTGTTCACTTCTCCGTCTGTGCTTTTGGAGAGATAAACGCTTATGTGGATGAACACCTATTTTCTTGACTTTAAACCCTGTGTACATACGCAAATCCGTGTAATAGTGTTCCTCTATCGTTTCATACCATCCCCACGGTCTATTTTCTCTCATTTTATTGTATACATGTAATATTTATATATTTATATATTTATAATTTTATGGGTCAGGAGGAGCACCGGTGTATATGGGCTGAGATCCAGGTCCACTTTTTGGAGGTGGAAATCCTGGAGTTGGGGTTGCCAGTATGGCGTTTCCTGTGAGTTGACCTGTATACTCGTAGATGTATGTGTAATACCACACTCCAATCAGAAGAACCAAAGCCACGAAAACGAGAATTGCAAGAACGACCCAACTTCCTGTGGCGCTTGTCATCTTTTAATTTTATATATATATCAGAAAAAATATGGGACTCTTCGATGACCTTTTCGGCAAGCCAGTAGCTGAGAATATTGTGAACGAAAATCTCTCGGCGATTGCCAGTGTGGTCAATGACGCTATCCAAAATTGCAGTCAGGAAGTGAACCAAAGCATTTATCAAAATGTGCTTGCAGACCATGTTCAGGTCGCCGAAAACCTAGTGCTAACCGCTGAGCAAACGTTGATTCTAAAACAAGATTGTATGCAATCCGAAAAAGCGGTGACCCAGTTGGATCAATCGTTGCAAGCCGTGGCTTCTCAAACGGCGAAATCCATCGCGCAAATGGTGCAACTAAGCGCTGCCAAGGCAAAAAATGTGATGAAGATCAATGCAGAAATTGCATCGAGTATCAAAAACCGGTTTGTGCAACACTGTTCCCAGGAATCCAAACAAATAATTTCGCAAAATGTAACGCTGCTCAGCTCCACGTTTGGCGGAAGTGTGATCATCCAAGCCGACAATTATGCAAAAGATATGATCAGTTGTTCCACCACAGGAAGTACGATCGCTGCCTTAAAAGCAAGCCTGATTAGCGAAATTACCCAAAACGCCACCGCCAAAGTCGAAAACCTTTTTGGTCCCTTTTTTATAGCAATTGTCGTTATTGTCGGTATTATAGCCTTGTTTTTGTTCTTACCGTCTTTGTTTCGAGGACGAACCACAGCAAAACAAGCCCCAGCACAGCAAGACGACGGAGCCCTGAGTTTGTTGGCTGCGTTTGGGAGTGAAGCTCCCGGTGCAGGTGGAGTTGCTGCACAAGCACTGTCCGCGAGAGCCACACCCTCCGCAACACCTACAAGCGCACCCAGACGAGCGATGCCTACAAGCGCACCCAGACGAGCGATGCCCACAAGCACTCCCAGACGGTCAATACCCACACCCTCAGCACGAGCGATGCCTTCGAGAGCAACATCTGCTAGCAGAGGAATGGGGAGTTTGAGAAGTCGTGCAATCGTCTCTAGACGCACATAAAGAACATATCAATCTATCTTTTATTGATTGATATACCAAGAAATTATTTATACACCTACACTAATGGCACCTACCTGCATTGCCTCGGTCGTAGAGGGGTCCGAGAGTTCAATAGCCCTGGTTTCGTGAGCGTGAACGTTGAGAAACTGCTTTCTGGCACTTGTTCCCCGACCTTTTCCATCTATAAAGAGATAATGGACCAGCAAAAGCGTGGCCACAGCAATCGCTGTCAAAGACACCGTAGTCCAAAATCCTCGTCCTGAGGGATCATTCTCGGTGAATTCATCTTGAAAGAGTGAATCCAAGTAGGCTACCCATATACCCACGGTGAAGAAGATGATGCCACCTTGTAAAAATGTGGCGTATTGACTCATTTATTTAGCGTTACATACTTTATTTCTGCAAAGTTTAAACCAGGGGTTTCCCACACAGCCTTCCCGACAATCGGTCAACGCGTAATACAACACATACACAACCAACGCCAACGCGAGGAAGAAGCTCAAAAAGGTGTAAATAGTCAGCGCTATCTCGTTTTCTTCCCCTGTGATGTTTTGAATAGGATATATCACAAACAACACGATAAACGCAATTAAATACGCTACAATGAAGCTGGAGAACCATTTTAACCCCAAACACGTGTAAAAACACACGAACAAAAACAAAAATAGCGCAAATGCTGCCGCAATCGCAATAGGCAGAGAATCGCGCATCGTATCTTTTAAACGGAAATTAAAAATATTCCCAATATTTGAAGAATCTTGAGAATTCAAGGATTTAATTCTTTTTAAAAATTCGTATTGAAATCTTTGAAAATACCACGCTTTAAAGGAAAATGTCCGGTGTTCGTTTTTTACGACAACTCAAAACACCTTCCGGAGAACCTTTGGTGTACATCTGTCACGATAACGAAGGTTGGTTTTCTCTACGACAACTCGCAGAATTGTTTTTTCCAAAGAAAACAGAGAAAGGATTGCAGCTGACGTTGTGGTGTGCTAAACATATTCAAAGTTGCAAATATTACGGCACCACATTGAACGCATGTACATGCAAACAACTTCGAGATCCAACACTGGTACGTATTTTATACGGACTCCATATCTCGGTGGAATGGATTGTCGATATGCAATCGGTGCAAGAAATCTTTCGTATCCTCGACCCACACGTCCGCGCGTCCGTCCTTTTGGCGTTTTACACGATTATCATAGAAATGCTCAAGAAGGGGGGAAGAAAACGTGCCGTGAGCGACAAAGAACGGATGAGAATTGCGGCGTCCCAGGAATGGAAGTGCAAGATGTGTAAAGAGCCTTTTGGGAAAAATCTCATCTTTGATATCGATCATATCTTTAAGTGGAGTGCCGGAGGAAGCAATCGAGCGATCAATTTGCAAGCGCTGTGCCCCACATGTCACACCGAAAAGACCGAACAGGACAAACAACAACTCTTTGAGGATATTGTGTGCCTTTCGATGAATTAATAGTTG
>SDBT01005763.1_pt1 | contig 20718 bp, 29 predicted proteins | sample 2277101 | NCBI WGS metagenome assembly SDBT01 (sample SAMN10404973, study PRJNA504765) | marine sediment metagenome | isolation source: marine sediment core GS10_PC15, 103 cmbsf | place: Arctic Ocean: Southern Knipovich Ridge | collected 2010 | reverse complement strand
GGAATGAATAGATTTAGTTGGCATCCTTTTGACATTCCATATGTGAATTGGAATGATGATTTTAATGTTTGGATGAAATTAATGTTGTCTAATAATCCAGGATGGGTTTCTCATTTATTTGATATGTATGTGGGTCCTGAGGGAGGAGAATTCGTTGATTATATAGGTAGAACAGAAAATCTAATTGACGATTTTCAAAAAATAATTAGAAATTTTGGACTTGCTAGTAGTGATATACAAAACATAGGCAAAAAAAATGTGTGCAATCCTAATATTAAGTGGGATAAGGGATTGAAAGAGGCTGTAATTGCAGCGGAGCCTGCAATTACAAGATTTTACGATAAAAATTTTGATAGAATTGAATTTTAAGGGATTGATCTATGGCTAAATATAAATATGGAAAAAGTTTAACTTTGGGTGGAATTCGTATTGAATGCAACATTACTCAGAGATGTAATGCTCGTTGTGATCACTGTAATAAGGCTGTAGGCTATGCTGATGGTCTTTTTGAAGATATGACTTTAGAGCAAATGAAACGTGCTGTAGATCAATTAATAGAGCAGGAAGTGTATGTCACTAAATTTACTTTTTGTGGTGGTGAACCTATTTTACATAAAGATTTACAGGAAATGGTTTATGAAGTAGGCAGATTGCCCACATTGAGACAGGGTAGGCTCTTGACTAATGGAATGAGTGTTTCACAGAAAACTAGAGATAAAATTATATTACCAGATAAGAGATTCAAATGGGTTGTCAATCCATTAGATGATATTAATGATCCTTTTAGTGGTAAAAGTGATCCTAAGGCACGTTCTAACAAACGAACACATAAACCATTTTGGATATCTCCTGATGATATGGGATTAGAATCTACATTTGAAAATTGTACTGTACGCGGATGGTGTGGTATAGGATTGGATTCTTCTGGTTGGTCTATGTGCGGTAAAGCTGTAATGTTTGGTGCTTTGTTGGGTGTTGATGGAGCAGCTATGAAAGAAGGGAACATTTTAGAACATACAAATATTCCCATCAATGACATTTGTAAGCATTGTCAGTATGGACTTCCCTCAAGAAAAGAAAAGAAAACTATTTGGAAGAAATACAGAGCAGGTCAAATAGAACCTGTTTCACCTACATTTGAAAAGATTTTTGAGGAGCATAAAGGTAATTTGGTGCAATTGGAGAGATAGATGATATTGTCATTAGAAGATGAATTTAGAAATGGAAAAACTGTATTTGATAAAGAAATTAGAGAAAAATTAGCGTTTAGAGTTCCTGGTGGTAGAGATATTCGTGATAATAAATTGTTAGTGCAGCAACACCCTGAAGAAGCCCATTGTTTTCTTGAATGGCTAAGAGATAATAACATTAAAAATTATTTAGAAGTGGGCGTGAGCAAGGGTGGATTTTTGTGTTTAGTGCATCAGTATTTGAGATCTCGATTTGATGATATTTTTTGTCATGGAGTTGACATTGAAAATAATTTATCTGATTATAAAGAATACCATTCATTTTATCCAGATTGTGTATTTGAAATAGTCGATTCAAATTGGATTCCGGATAGAAATTATGATTTTATCTTTATTGACAATAATTTACATTTTCAACATATGAATAAAGAATTGATCAAACTACGTCCATTTTCCAAGTACATAGGATTACACGACATCATACATGGAAGATGGGGAGCAAAGAGATTTTGGAAAGGTCATAAACAAAAGATAAAAGATTGGAAAGTAGTAGAAGAAATTAATTTTGATAGAGGCCCTGGTATCGGTATACTTGAATGTTAAATAGAGGAGAAGACAAATGAAATTTGGTGGTCTTTTAACTGAACAAAATCAGATTGTATCGTATGCTAGTTGTGATCATTGCAATACTGTATATCAGGATGATTGCAGATATGCAGGGTCATTGAAATGTCCATGCGGAAATACTGTAGTAGTTAGAGGATTGACTAGAGAACAAGCAAAAGAATTAGTAGATGATGAATATAAGGAATTGTTAGCATAATGTCTGGATTATTAGATAACTTTCCACATAAATGTTTGATTCGTAGAAGAGTGTCTGTAAACGGAGCTCTTGGTGGTAGAAGAAACGATCCCGTAACAGTCGCTTCTGATGTTGTGTGCTGGGAACAGCAAGCGTCAAATTCTGAAGTATTAGAATTTGAAAAACGAGGAATGCGTTTAGTTAAAAAGATATATTTCACAACAGATCCAGCAGTAGATGAGCACCATCAATTGCTAATCACAGAACGAAATGATGTTGTTGTTTCAAATCCTATTGAATATGATGTTCTTTCAGAGTCATTGCCAGACGCTACTGCTGGATTGGGTGTAGCATATAAAGTTATGATTGGTCAGAATCCAGGTAAATTTCAATAAAGAGAAGACAAATGAATGTAGTTTGTAATACTGTGGATGAGTTTTTGATATGTTTGAAAGATGAGCAAAACTTATTTCAAAACACTGTCAGAGTTAGCATAACAAAGAAACAAATTGATGAAGTTAGGGATAGTGTGATTTTTCAAGCTTCTGCTGTGGTTTTAGCGGAGTTAGAATCTCAATACTTACTAGAAGTAGGATGTAATTGTGGAAAAGATTATAATGATGCTACTGGAGAAATGGAGGGCACTAAATTTGCACAGTCGTTAAAAGAGAAGATACAAAAATATGCAGATCGTATGGATTTGAAAGTTTTACCAGGTATTATCAGTATTTAATTAGAAAAGAGAAGACAATGGAACAACACACTTCAGCAGAAGAGAGTGAACAATCATTTCGTGATCAATTTGATGAAGTTGTAAAAAGTGATTCATGGTTGACTGTAGCATGGACTTTTGATGGTTATGATGAGAATGGCAGTCCTATTATAACTGTTAGAAAAACAACTAATAGTTTTGATATGGTACATTACATGCAAGCGTTGTTTTCACTTAAAGCTATGATGGATCAAGAAATTGAAGCTAAATTAGCAGAAAGAAAACGAGAGCCTCTGCCTTTAGCTCCTCATTTGCAAGTGAAGGATTTAGCTGATATTACACAAATCGATGATGATCTAAAGACATCTCAGCAAGCATCGTTTGATCAAGGAAGATTTCCTGGATCTCTGAAAAAAAATGAATCAAACAATGAGAAAGAGAAGAACACAAATGAAGATGATAAATCTAATGAAAGCGATGTTTCAGTGGATTAGTGGATGGTTTAAGATTTCACAGAAAATATCTAATCTTGATAAGAAGATAGAAAAGCTCCGAAAGTCTAGTGACGTAGCGAGTATATCCTATCTCAATCATATAGAATCGTTAGACTTATATGAGATTCAATTCACAGAGAGATTAGAAAGAATGCGTTTGTCATTAAATGATGCAGAAAATAGAGAAAAAAAGTTATCGGAAGCTCTTGATTCGGCAAATGAAGAATTGAAAACAGCTAATGAAATTTTAATACCCGGATTGATAGCTGCAAACAAGGTTTTTATAGACCGTTGGGATGCTGAATCTGCTGTACATGCTATGAGAATGGCATCAATGGAACCCTCAAAGGACAGTGAATTATGACCTCTGCTATTTCAAAAGGTCTTTCGAGATCAAGACGAATGCATTCGATAGCTCATACTTATGCTTTGAATAATAAGGGAAGCATATCTGATATTAACTTTGATAGCACCTCTGGTTTATCTCAGTTAAATGCATTTGGTAATAGAGCAGCAAACAAGAAGATGTATGCATTGTACAGAGGGTGGGTGTACGCTGCTATCAATGCTATAGCTTTAGAGGGTTCTGCTCAATCACCTTGCGTAGGAAGAATCACTGGAGCAGCATCAAGAAACAGCAGTGAACGATCAAATATTTCACTAACAAAGGATTATATTTTAAGAAAAGCTCCGAAACACGTTCAAAGTAAAGCAGCCCGTCAAGAACTTGAAGTATTGCCAGATCATCCATTGCTGCATGCTTTAGAAACACCTAATTCGTTTCAACATAGCAGTGAGTTTGTATATTCTTTCATTGCTAATCTGTCTCTTACTGGTTGGGGTTTTATTGTTGGTGGAGAAACTGAAGATGGTGGATTAGAATTTTTCTCTCTGCCCACAACATGGGTAGAACCTTTGCATAAAAAGGGGCCCTTTTCGGAATTCAGAATTAAAAATCCTAATAATCCTTCAGATCAAGAAGGTGTGATTTTGAGCAGAGAGAATGTATCTTTTGCTTATTTTCCAAATCCTGCTGATCCATTGTCTGCATTAGCCCCTGCTCAAGCTCAATCTGCTGCTGTACAGATTGATGAGAACATTCAGTCCTCTCAAACAAGATTTTTTGCGAACGGCATGTTTCCTTCTGTTATTATAACAATTGGAAATAATCCCCATCCAGACGTAATGGGCGGTTCAACTCGACCTAGATTGACAGGATCGCAGAAAAGACAAGTCATTGGATCAATTTCCAAAATGACACGCGGAGTGGCTAATTATGGCAATCCCGCAATTATTGACGGCATGGTTGAAAAGATTGAACGATTATCAGCTACACAGGTTGAAATGGGTTGGGAGAAAAGTGAAAAAACTGTAAGAACTAGAATTTTATCTGCTTTCGGAGTTCATCCATTTATTCTTGGTGAAGAGATCGTTGGTTCGTATGCTCAAGCGTATGTCGTACAAGAGCGATTTTGTCAGAGAGTAAATGTATATCTGAATCTTCTCAGTACACTGATGTCAGATTTTGCAGGCAGCATGGTCGAAGAGTCAGATAGATTGTTAGTATGGTGGGAAACATGTAAAGCTGAAGATCCTCAATTAGATCTTAAAATGTGGGAGGGTGCTAGAAGTAGGGATGATATCACTCAAAACGAGTTTAGAGCACATATGGGACTTCCCCCTGATGCTGATAATAATGAAACACTCATCAATAGATCAGCTTTGAATTCTGTTTTAAGCGTAGCATCGCAAGCTACAGCAGGAAAAATATCTGTAGAACAAGCTCAAGGCATTTTAATTGGATTGGGAATGCCTACTCCTAATGCTGAGCAAATTGCTGGTGACGGTGTGATTGAAGATAATAATGTGGAAACTGAAGAAACAGAGGAAACAGAGGAAACTGAAGAAACAGATAATAGAGAAGAGATATAAATGGTAGCTAAAGCTCAAAATATTCATAGCAATATGTTACAACACAGTGATTTGGATATGATATGTCTTTGTGATGCGGTTGATCATAGATTCAAAAAATTATGTGAGATGTATTTCAGAGTTAATCATGAGCCATTATTTCCACCCGCACATCTTGATAAGGATATGATGTTATGGAGAACAATGTTTCTTAGACACGATGAAAAGGATTTCAGACATACAGAAGATGAGATGAAATCAGTCAGAAGAGTAGCAGAATGGACATTACAAGAAAAATGCAAACTTGTAAATGAAGAATACGTTCCTTTAGATTGGGGAGACGACAAATGATTTCTTGGGGATCTTTTCTTTTGGGTGGAATAGTTTTTGGTTTTGGTTTTTATCTAATGGGAGTTATACATGGAAGTTTTTATGCTCAAGTAAAACATTACAAAGAGATATTAGAATACGAAGAAACTGAAACTGATTTTGATTCTGATTCAAAATCAGAGGAATTAGAAGAATTCCATACACAGGGATTTTATGATGTAGACAATGATATAGATACAGAACAAAATTGGAGATGTCAGTGAAAGCCAAGCTGTTACTTTCAGATGTGCGAGTTTCTGGAATTACTGTAAATTCTGGAGATAGAATCTTAGTTAGAGTATCATCTGAATTGACATCTTATCAGGAAAGTAATATTAAAAGATCTGTATCCAAATTTTTTAATAATGAAGTTAGAATCTTGATCGTTAATTGCATCAGATCAAAATTGATGAAGAAAAGTAAAGAAGGAAAAATTGAGAGACTGGCAGATGTATCTTGGATTAAATCACAATCAAACAATCCTGGAGTTGCAAATATAAGCTGTTCAGTAATTGAATTTAATGATGGTGATCAATTGATTTACACATGTAAAGAAGTAGAAGATATTCAAAATCCTAACAATACACATTTGATTGTAAATCATTTGAAATGTTGGTTAAGAGAATGGGCTGGTCGAGACGTTGAAATTATTATAGCTAAGGAAATTTGAACATAGATGACTTTTGACGTTGAAAATATTGCTAAACATATTGATCATGAGGAATCTCTTTCTATTTTTTTGAGAAAGGTCGTAGAATTCAATACGTCATTTTGTAATTTAATGGTAAAGGGAAATGATTTTACTTTGCGATTGGAAGTCAGAGGAAACAAACAAGAACTTTTACATGCAAGAGTTTATTTTGATGAACGAGAAGCTCCAGATGGGGCTCAAAAAAGAATAGATGAAAAACTTGAAAAAAAATAAGAAATGGCATTGCAATAATATATGAGAAATCATATATTCATAATTAACGCATAAACAAACTTTGATGCGTTATTGATAAAACATCGTCTAAGTCTGCTAAACGGCGGCGATGCTTAGTAAATTTGGGAATTTTCCCGTACTAGGCATCGTCGCCGTTTTTATTGGAGATTTGAGTAATGACAATAAATGTAACATTTAATTTAGGTGTCGCAACAGGATTGGCGACAAGACAATTAACGATTACACGAATGCATCTTGCGGGAGATGATACGGCACCAGTCGCCTCACATGATGCTGATGCTGGTGCTGTAGCATCAGTAGTTGTGGAACTTGCAAACAGTACCATTTGGCAGGCTGTTCTTGTGGATACAATGACAGCCGGTGAAATCAGACCAAATCAAGTTATTCAGTTTCATACTGGCTCATTGCAGCATTTAGGACCAAAAGCAAGCCAACCAGATGGATCAGAATTTTTCATTCTTCACATGGAAGATTTATCTTCCAGTAGTTCCAGTTCTTCCGTGTCCAGTAGTTCCAGTTCTTCCGTGTCCAGTAGTTCCAGTTCTTCCGTGTCCAGTAGTTCCAGTTCTTCCGTGTCTAGCTCATCCAGTTCCAGTAGTTCCAGTAGTTCTAGCAGTTCCAGTAGCAGCCAGAGCTAATGAACAAATTAGTTAGTCTTTGGAATAAACACGAACAACGTAATAAATATGAAGGACCCGATACTGTTACAATTGACGGTCGAAAAATTCAAGTTGAGGGGATAGATGTAATGGCTGCGAGAAAGAAACCACACACTACAGCAGTTTTGGATAATGATGCTGTTAAAAAAGATAAAAACACGGAAAAATCATTGATTGTTCATGAACTGTCTAATCACGATTTTAACAGTCTCATTTCTTACATTCTTACGTCTACTTCTGATCGTTCTATGGAATTGCGAGTTGTAACACATGAAACTCTGAAGAGATTAAGAATCAAGAGGAATGAATCTAAAGCAAGAGTAAAAATCCCCAAGGGAGTCAGCATACAAGTAAATACTGGTTCAATTATTGCTTGGATGAGAAATATTGAACGCAAACATAAAAAGTCACTTGCTCAATTGGTTGTAATCGATGCTACTGTTGTGGTTAGGACTGAATAATAATGGCATATATATCACATGAATCTGTAATTGCTGCGGTTGGAGTGAAGACCGTTGCAGCATTGACAATTCCTGCTAATGCTACTCATGCTGAGTTGCAAGCTACTGTAGCAAATGTGAATTACACTATGGATGGTACAAGTGCTCCAACAGCAACTACTGTAGGTATGGTTTTGTTAGCCGCAGAACAACCTAAATTGTTTTTGGTTGAAGATCTTAGAAATATAATATTCATACGTGGATCTGGTGCAGACGGCAATTTGAACATTCATTACATTGCAGGTCGTGACGTTTAATATTTAGATTGAATTAAGGAATATAAACATGGCAAATCTCAATGATCTGCTTCTTGAAGCTGTTCGCAATAGAAAATCAAAATCAGAATTTAATTATGGCATTCTGACTGCTGATAGATATGTAAAAACTCTTCAAGAATGTGTGGGCAATGAAGCTTGTTATAAGTTTGCTTGCAAAGGGAATGTGAGTTTTGATGATGCAATGAAGAAAGCATCAAAAACTTTAACATACAACAATCCTGATATGGTTTTGGAAGATATTTACGATAAAGCAAAACAGTTGCAAGATAAAGATGGGATCGGTCTTGAACTTCCAAAAAGTACATTGATGGTATTTCGTCATACATTGACTACATCCAGAAAAGACAGAGATGGAGATATTATTAGAACAGAAGGTGTCACAGTAGATCCTAATATGCTTTTACTGTGGCAACATGTTCATACTTTACCAATTGGTAAAATGTTAGGAGTTGCAGAACATACAAAGGACAGTCTATCTCTTATTTCAGCAATTGTAGACATAAATGAATTGAGTCACGATGCTGCTGTAATGATAGAAAATAAGATGGGTCGTTTCAGTCATGGTTTTAGTGCTGATGAATTTGAAAAGATGGAAGGTGAAGAAGACAATCCATTTGGTGGATTTGATATTACAAAAGCTTCAATTATGGAAGAATCTTTAGTATCAATTCCCGCGAATACAGATGCAGAAATTGAGGATGTTCTTTTATCATTAGTTGAAGGTGGTAAATTGACAAGTGCTTTGATGAAGGGAGTTGGAACTTTCATCAGAGAAAAACGTCCTGCTACTTCAAGTATTAAATACAAACAAAAATTAGGTGAATTTGAAGAAACAATTGAAACGTCTAATGCAGCAGACTTTGAAAAAATCTATAAGGAAACCCGACCTGATGAGAACGAGCCCAGAAGTGGAAGCGATGAGACAAAAGGAATCGGAACAGAATCAACCGACGACACATCAAAAGAAACCAATGGAAACAAAGAAACGAAGAACGTACCCAAAACCGAGGAAGTAAAATCATTACTTGGTTTCACTTCATCTGACAGAGGACATGCACATCCTGTATTTTTGGATGATCATGGTGACGGGGAAACTGCTGTAGTTGATGGGCATTCACATCAAGTTGAAGAATTTGCAGTTGGCAGTGAAGGTGATCACATTCATACAATTAGTCAAGGGTCTCTTATCTTCAGTGGTTATGAAGGAATTGAAGCTAAAGATGCAATGGCTATATTCATTCAAAAATCTACGTCAGATGAACGTAAGAAGATGAGTGATATTTTGAAAGCTCTCGAAGATTCAGCAAAACAGTCTGTTAGGACTGAAGAATACAAGGCTCTTGTAGGGTCTTAAAACCATAGTGTTAAGTTGGTCTTTCCACATGGTATTTTTAGTGCGTGGTTTATATAAAGGTAAAAATAATGAACCTCACAGCTAAGATGAAAAAGTGGGCAATCGAGAACTGCGAAGTGAAAGCTACAGCAGACGATGCCGACTTCAGGAAGGCCATCGCTGCGGCTATGGCTAAGTCTGAAGATGAAAAAGGGTATCTCTCAATTGAGAAATACACTGAATTGTCAACAACTAAGGAAGACGAAAAAGCTAATTCTCTTGAGAATACGCTTAAAACTCTGACTGAAGCTGTTGTTAAACTGAGTTCTCCTGAAGAAAACAAAGTGGAGAAAACAGAAGAGAAAGCAGAAAAAACGGAAACCGAAAAGACTGTTGAAAAAACTGAAACAGTCAAAACCAAAACTCCCAGTCAGCTTGAAAAGATGATTGGTAATATGGGTGGTTATCACGACACGGATGATGAGGATAAGGGACTTGATGTCAGAGTCAAAGAAGCGGCTGAATCTTATTCAACCACTAAAACTGCTCTGATTTATCCGGAAAGAACTGGTAAGGGATCTAAACATCGTCTTGCTGGTACTCAAGTCAAAGATTTCTCTGATGGCGGTAAATTGCTAGATGAACCGTCTGATTTGGATAAGGCTGTTGCAGGATCTTGGGGCAAATTTATGGTAGATTGTACCGTAAAGAAATCCAAAACTCTTGCTTTTATGTCTCTTCCAACTCATGATAAAGAGCTTGTTTGCTATGCTCTTCAAAACATGAAGTGGAATGGTTCTACTACAGGAGACAATTTTGCGGATATCAAAGACCGCAAGCTTACTCCTACTGAACAGAAACAGTTGATCGATGATGCTGTATCGGGCGGCCTTGAGGCTGCTCCTATTGTGTTTGATGATCAAGTGATTCAGACTCCGTTGCTTCACGGCGAACTGTTCCCGCTTGTCAATATCGTTCCCATTGAACGTGGGCGACGTATTGAAGGTGTGGTGACTGGAACCGTGACAGGATCTTGGGGCGGTGTTGACGATACGGCAGTTGGTCTCTTTAACACTGGTGGATACGTCACCGCGTTTGATACGACTATCTTCCGTTGGGAAGGTGCTATTCGTATCGGTCTCGATTTCTTGAGTGATACGCCCATCGATTTTGGTGCTCATATCACTGCACAGTACGGTGAACGATTGCTTGAAGATTTGGACGATGTTCTCGCAACTGGCGATGGCACGACCCAGCCTGAAGGCGTCATGAATGCTACAGGAGTGACTACCATCAACTTTGGCGGTACAACTACTCTAGGTAACTATGAATCGCTTAGATTCGGTGTTGCTAAGCCTGAGCATCGTGCAGATCTCGTTTCTACTGCTGTGTTCTGCGGAACAGAGACAAGCTATCAGAGAGCACGGGCATTGCCTGTAGGTGCTGCTGATGCACGTCGTTTGTTTGGTATGGACTACAGTGGTTATCATGTTATGGAACGTGATTATGCTATTAACGAATCCTTGACCAATGCACAGATTTTCTATGCAATCATGGGACGTTATAGAATGTATCGACGTAAAGGATTTACTATGCGATCATCTACTGAAGGTGATACGCTGATTCGTCGAAATGAGTTGTTGCTTGTTGCGATGGCTCGATACGGCGGGCAGTTGGAGCGGGGTGCTGTAGCTGCTGTAACGACCACAGCCCCTGTATAATGCAGGGCTTCAATCCCTGCTGCTGGTTCACTGTATAGTGTCTTCTCGCCAGCAGCAGGGAATACTTTATAGAGAAGACATTATCATAAACCCTTTGAGGAGATTTTGCAATGGCAACCGCAGTGATTGAGAAGACAGTTGTACTACCATTTGGAATTGAAATCGATCATCCTAGAAATGCTGATGTTAAATTACAATGCATTCCTGGTGTTAGATTAAGAAGTGCTATTGATGGCACAAAAGCAATCATCAGTAAAAAAGACGATGATGAGACTAAAGTACCTGTAGATCAAGTCAGAGCTTTGGGTTCATTTCCAAAGACGCCGGGATTACAAGTACACGTCAATCCAGCAGAATTGACGTATATGATCATTGATCCTTTGCACAATAATGAAGAACTTTGCTTGAAAGTTCATAGATGGTTTTCAAGAAATTCTGCTTTTAGAACTTCAGATAAAATAAATGGATGTCCTCCACAAGAAGGTTCTTTAGACAAACATAGAATGAAAAGTCTGTGTAGAGAACTTTTTTGGCTAGTAGAAGCTGATGAGGCTAAAAAAGCAAAAGGTGTGATGCCTACTATGAAGGACATTGAAGAGCTTCCTGGTAATTTTCTGTTGAATCCTGGAAGTACTATTCGTAATTCTCAGCCAATGTTTGAAAAAGATCTGGAATCTTGGATTGATAAAATTGGTACTTTAGGTGGTTAAATGCCTTCTCTAGGACAAACAGCTTCAAAACGTCAATTTTTAGTACGTCGAGCACGAAAAGGTGTAGCTCAGACTCAATGGTTCATTGATGAAGTGAGTGATCATGTAAATATCACTTTACGACAACGAATGGGAACTGCTATTGGTTTTTTAAAGAACAAGATAATTCTGAATATCAGAATACCGGTTAGAAGAATAGTAGGGCCTAGGGGTGGAGTTCAAGTAATAAGAAGTAAACCAGGAGAATTTCCTAGGGCTGATACTGTCGAATTGATGCGTACTTTGATTACCGATGTTACAAGCATTACTCCCGCTATAGTTGATGGGTCAGTTGGAAGTCCTAAAGATTATAGTGTGTTTCTTGAATTGAATTTGAATCGTTCTTTTCTTAGAAGAACACTATTAGAAGAACGGGAAACAATAAAAAATATATTAGTGGGGCAATCAATAACTATAGGATAACCAGTTTTAATCTTTTCAGGATGATACAAGTGTGGCAGATTCTAAAGAAAAAATCGACTACAAATTTGATGAGAGGTTAAGACAAGTGGAACAAATATTGGCTTCACATCTTGCTAAGTGCAATGAAAGCACAGAAAATGTCAAGAAATCACTTGATAGTTTAACAGGACAAGTAATGTCGTTTGAAACTTCTGTCAATGAAATGAAAACAGAAGTTTCAAAAGCACAAGGAATGGCTATTGGTGGAAAACAAGTTCTTTTATTTTCTATTAGTTTAGTTACTGTAATTTCATTGATGTTTGGGATAATTCAATTTTTGGGTAATAACTAATGGCTGTTGCCTCAGCGGATTTGCATCAAGCGATAAATACGCTTTGGAACGCTCATAACTTAGATTGGAGATTTAAAGTTCAATGGGAAGAATCGTTAAGAACGCAATTCACATCATTGAATGATCAAGAAGCTCCTCCAAGTCAACCTTTTCCTTATTGTGTGTATGAAGTATCTCCTTCTTTTACTGCAACAAGAATGTCAGGAGCTGATGACGTAGAGGGCAGATTAGAAATACGAGACGTTCCTGTATCGTTTAGAGTACATTCAAAGCAAGTGGTAGGAAATAGTGACACAGCAAAAAAATTAGCGGCTGATTTAGTTGAACAAATATTGTTAATAATTGGCGGACATCCGACTATAAAACCCAAAAATTTGATTTTAGATAATGGCTCAGTTTTAATAGCTCAGTATCAAACAGATTTTGGTGTATTTACAGATGAACAAGAGTATAGTTGGGTTGTGAATTATATCTTTCGTTTAGATGTCCCCGTGGCAGCATAGCTACTGTGATAGTATAGGAATAAATAAATGGGTACACGATCATTACAAGGTACAAAAGTAACGTTAACCGTTTCAACGAATGTTAGAAATGCGTTGACTATCACAGGACCGCCTTCGGCTCAGGGTCCTGTGAACTTTGACGCCACGAAAACTATGGATGATGGCGTTAGTGCTAATGAAGCAAATAGAGCGTGGGAATACACATCTACTATTACAAGTGGAGCCAATCTTGATATCGATTTATTCGATTTAGCTGGATTAGATATTGGAGCTGGAGCTGGATTAGATATTCTTGGTCAAGCAATATCTCCATTTGAAGAACTTGCTGGCATATTCATTCAAAATACAAATGACATTGATGATCTTACAGGTTCGCTTGAAATTCAACCGGGACCCGCTAATGGATGGTCTCCTATTGGAATTCATACCGTAGCTCTTGGTGGAGCATTAGCAGGACAAGGCACTTTAATAAAATTTAATCCAGCGGAAGTCGGATTTAACATTACAGATGCTTCTAGTCATATACTCCGTTTGACTGCTAATGGAGGAGATGTTGGAGTTAAAGTGGTTTTACTTGCTAGACACGATGACAATGAATCGTCTAGTAGTAGCTCTGTGAGCAGTTCAAGTAGCAGTTCAAGTAGTTCAAGCTCTATCAGCAGTTCATCGAGCAGTTCTGTAAGTTCAAGTAGCAGTAGCAGTAGTCAAAGCTAATAGAAACAACTAATTTGTTTTTTGAAGGATAAATTACAATGAGTAGTGTTAATACCTTAACAGGACGGAACGGTAAATTCGTAGTTGGTACAACTTTAGTTGCTAGATGTACCACTTGGTCAGTAAATCCTACAATGGCTTCATCCAGTGAATGGGGTGACAGTGATTGTAATGGATTTACAGCAAGAGCGGCTGGCAGAAAGGATGCTACATTCGATGCTGAAGGAAAATATGATTCTACGAATGAAGTATTCGATCTGTTCCAACCAGAAGATATTCTTATCGCAGTTCTGTGGTTAGACAATGTGAGTCTATACTGGGACTTTCCTAGGGCATTGAACAGCGATTTCAATCTAACGGTAGATATCGACACAGAAGAAGTCATTGGATGGACCTCTAGTTGGGGTGCTGATGGCGTCTTTTACTTCCCAGGAGAAGCTGGAGCAACTGTTCGAGCTTTACCATAGAATTCTTTATAAGAGAAGACGTAATGAATTCCTCAAATCTACACGTCGTTTGCAAGGAAGAAATACACTATTTGCCCTCATGCCCGTGCGGGGAATGTATTAAGGAACGCAAACGACGTGAAAAACCACGTCAACGATCTCACCTCTCACTTCCCGCCACGACTGCATATCTCTTTGGCTTCATTCCAAGCCGTCAATCCCAAGGTTCGTTAGCAAGAGAGTTAATGGATAAGAAATAATCTTATCCCAACTGGTAACTTTTACAATCGGAGAAGATAATGGCAGATGACACATCTAGGGCTCTAGGTGCTAAGAGCGGTACGACTGTAACTATTGACGGTAAAGAATGCCAAATCAGACCTTTGACAATCGCAGAATTAGGCGAATTAGAACGCGATTGTCTCAAACGCTACAAGAGACAGTATCTCACTACGTTCTCTGATAACGCTGATTTGCTTCCTAATGGACAAAATTTAGTAAAAGAGAAGTTGGAAGAAGTTGCTAAATGGGATGTTTCTGATCTCCCCCCAAAAATGGTATATGATCCTACAAAATTAATTGCCAAGAAAAGTCTGAAAGATTGGCTAGTAGAAAATTATGATCTTTCAGATGAAGATGATGGTGTGAAACTTACAAAAGAGAAGCTAAAAGACAGGATAAGAATATATGCTGCATTGGCTCTAGATTCTGGGACATTGCAAGATGCTACTTACGAAAGTTTAGTGGGAGATGCACCTAAAAAGACGAAAGTTGGATACGTCAATTGGTGGATCACTGCTACATTTGATGGTATGATTTCAATGATTTATACTTGTTTCAGAGATAGTGGATTCACTAGAGATCAAATTGTAAAAGCTATCGGAGATAATCCAGCTTTGCTCAATGAAGCATCACGTCAGATAGAGGAATTGAGTGCACCAGACGCGGGAAATGGCTAAGACTCACTGAAGGAGATAGTGAGTCTAATGAAGATGAGTATGTCTACGATCTTATGTACGGAATTGGACCTGGACATATACATTCATTGTGCGTAGGTGAAATGGGTATCGGAATAACACCTAAACAAGTATCAGAAATGACGATTGATACAATTCTTTTTCTTTTGGCTGATAAAAAGATACTACGAAAATCTAAAAAACGTCGATCAATGACAGGTGCTGTTCCAATTGCAGATGAAGATGGAAATATAAAAGGCAGAACAAAAGATGGAAAGCCAATTCAAGGAAGAATTGCAGGAAAATCAGTAGCTCGACAATTGATGGAGCAGGAAGCAGAAAAGCGTAAATTGAAGCCAGAACCTGGTTGGAAGAGACGACAACGAAAACGATTAGAGCGTAGACAGAAGAAAGGAGTGTGATCTGGTGGGAATGGAATTGGCGAAGGCCTTTGTAACTGTACGTGCTGACGCTTCCAGATTACGCCCTGATCTTCTGGCTGCTCAAAGGATCGTCAGAGACAACGTCAAGAAGATGCAGGAGCTTCAAAATAAAGTTAAAACTTTACGTCAAGAAAGACAATTAAAGGGAAAAACAGGAGAAAATCGACAAGAAATTAAAGCTATTCAAGCCATTGATAATCAAATTCGTGCAAAAAAACAATTAGCTGCTCAGAATAAATTAAATACTAAACAGTTAGCTGATCAAGATAGCTTTTTGTTAGCTTTGGCTAAGAAAAGAGCTAAGATAATTATAGCTGGTATTAGAAGACGGCATAAAGTAGCACAGGATGCAGCAAAGGCAGAAGAATCATTAGCACAAAAAGCAGCAACAATTGTCCAGCAATTAGAAAGAAAGAAGCTTAAGTTATTTATTAGTATTCTCAAAAGAAAAAAATCGGCGGCGGAGAAAGCAGCAAAAGCAGAACAAAATGCGGCTGTGAAAGCTGCAAAAGCAATTGAAAATGCAGCAAAAGCATTAGAACGCAGAAGAGCACAAGCAATACGAAAACGCCAGCAAATGGAGAGAGCGTCAGAACGCAGAAAAGCACTAGCAATACGAATTCAACAGAAATTAGAACGTGCTGCCGAACGCCGCAAACTTCAAGGTATCAGAACAAGAGATAAAGCTGAACGTGCATCAGAACGTAAGCGTATGAGAGGAATAAGGGAGGCTAGAAAAGCCACTCAAGGTCTTGGATTGTTTATGACTGCTGGCTTGAGTGCTTTGGCTGGATTTGGTGCTGGAATCATCGCTGGATCTGTCAAAGCTGCTGGTGGATTTGAACAGCTTACAGTTTCACTCGAAACCATGCTCGGCGGTGCAGATGCCGCTCAGACTAAAATCTTAGAGCTTCAAGCATTTGCCGCTAAAACACCATTCACGATTCCCGGTGTTGAAGATGCTGCTAGAAGTTTGTTGGCTGTTGGTTTTAGGGCTGATGAATTACTTCCCACGTTGAAAAGTTTAGGTGATGTATCTTCTGGTTTGGGTCGTGGAGAAGAAGGCTTACGTCGTTTGATCTTGAATATGGGTCAAGTGCGAGCACAAGCTAAATTAACTGGTCGTGAATTACGGGACTTTGCTATTTTGGGTGTTCCGATCATTGAAGAACTTGGTAAGGTATTGGGAAAAACTGCTGCTGAAATACAAGATATGACTCAAGCGGGAGATATTTCTAGTGCATTAGTAACAGAAGCGTTCAGAAGAATGTCAAGTGCTGGTGGTCGTTTTGCTAATCTGATGGAAAAGCAAAATAGAACTATGCTTGGTTTGTTTAGTAACTTAAAAGATGAAATCATAATTTCTGCTAGAACATTAGGAAATGCATTTCTTCCTAAGACAAGAGAAATTATAGGTAGATTGATTTTGTTAGCTAGACAAATGAGAATAGTTATTGTGGATTCTGACGGACTGGCATCGTCAATGTTAGCTGGTGCGTCTGCTGCTACGTCATTATCTGCTGGAATAATGGGAGTTGTTGTTGCTGCCCGAATTTTAGGATTGACACTCAAAGGCGTGTTCATTGGAGTTGGTATTATTACAGCTATTGTAGCTTTAGGAACGGCTATAGGTGCTTTGATAAATAAAATTATCAAGTCTGAAGATGCGATGAAGAGAGTTGCTAAAGTATCTCAGAAACTTCAATTGATATGGATTCAATTGAAAAACACAGCAGAAGCTTCATTCACAGCTATAAATGAAATTTTTCAAGCCGTATTTGGTGTAAAATTTGCTGATACTGTAAAGATGTTTACAAATTCTTTATTTAATGCGATTGATAAAATTGCTGAGTTTGCATTAGATATGGCGGAATGGGCTCAAGCAATAGCTGAAAATTGGAAGGGTTTGTGGAAAGAACTTCCAAAGATATTAAAAGCTGGTGGATCATTCATGCTTGATGTTTTGAAAAATGTGCTTGTGGCTTTGAAAGATATGTGGTTGTTTCGATGGTCATTTATGGCAGATATTCTTAAAAATTTAGTCACGAAAGTATATCCTCAGTTAGTTGGTTTTGGTCTGAGAAAGATGTTTGATCTTGTAGTTAAGTTTGGTAAGCAGCTACCTAAACTTTGGGTTGGTATATGGAAAAGTCTTCCAGATCCTAAAAAGATTTTAACAGCATTAGCTACTGCTGGACCTGCTAGAGCAGCGGCTGTGGCTAGTGCTCTAGGAATTGATGCTGGAAAAGCAGTAGATCAGATGGCGACTAGATTTAAAAAGGGGTTCATTGATGATGAATTACCTAGTATGGATGAAGTACTAAAACCCAGTGATCGTACTTTGGGTTTGCTGGACAAAGCTAAGAAATCAATATCAAATATACTCAAACCAAGCGAACGAACAAAAAAATTGCTCAGTGAAATTGATGTGTTTAGGGATATTATAGCAGCTAAGAAAGAATTAGAGAAAAATAGAGCATTGCCACCAGTAGAAGCGAAGAAACCAAAAGAGGAAGAAGCCGCAGTACAAGGGAAAATTTTTGGTAAAGCCGCTGCCATAGAAATGAAATTTGAACGATCTGGATTTAGAGAAGTTGGACAGAAAATACAAGATGCTCTAATAAAGAGAGATGTTGACAAAGGAGTAGACAAAACAAATTCATTGTTGGGTCAAGTTAATAGTAAATTACAGGTGCAAATTGATCAACAAAAAGGTGCACCTAAACCTGGGTTAGGACCATAACAAATGGCAGGTAATCTTGAAGACAGTTCAAAATGGAGATTGAAAACAAGTACAGGAATTCCATACAAAGTTTTAAGTATGGATGGCAGTTTGGGTGTAGAAGACGCTAATATTTCTGTGACTATGTTGATTGAGGCTACAAATCTTTTAGCTTTTGCAGCGTTCTTGATGCCACCGCCAATTAGCGTTGGAAATATAGAGTATCCAACTTTTTCATCTTTAGCCGGTATTCCTCAAATAGCAGTCAAAAATATTCGATTTCGATCTTTTGATGATTCATTGCCAATTGATCCATTTTCAGCAGATTTTGCTGCTCCAGGTAGTACATATTTTCCTGTCATTCAGGTAGATATAAATTATCAATCAAGTAAAACTGATTCTGCTACTCAGCAAGATCCGTTCACATTTCTTGAGATATCGGGTAATGCTACAGGACAATTTTTGCATGTCAGTTTAGAGAATGCTAGATGGCAACCTCAAATAAATCCAGATATAGATGAAAACGATGAAACTTTCAATCTCGTAGATGCTGTGAATGGCATCGATATAGATACTAATGCAGCAAATTCTTGTGCTAAAAAGTTTCCTAATGATGACGATGCTTTTGCTGCTTGTCTATTAGCATTGGAAGACGGAGATGAAGAAGTAAACAGAGATCCTACTATTCCTGTTCCTATACTTGTACCACAGACAGAATGGACTGTTTCATGGCCGCAGATACGATTTGATTTATTTAGAGATGTTTACATTCACAGACTTAGAATTATATTAGGCAGAGTGAATTCAACGCCTTTTCCGCTTTTGTTTAATGCTGAGGCTGAAACTCTTTTGTTTATGGGATACTCGTACAAGCAAACAAATACATGGAGAGACGACCACATAAACGAACCAATAGCATCTTTAGAATTAAAATTTGTTGAAAAAAGAATTATGTGGAAAGGCGTTATTATAGGGCATAATCATTTCTGGCGTCCTGGAAAAGGCTGGCAATTGCTTTATCTGGATGAAGATAAAAATAGAGCATATCGCAGATGGGATTTTAATAACGTATTTAAGATTTGAATATTATGGCATTAAAGAAAGTAATATTTCCTAAAAAGCAAGAAGGCGACATATTAGGAGCAGGCCATGTAAACGATTTAAGTGATCATGTTCAACGTGTCTCTTCTGGTCTTGGCGGCTCCTTCAATATGGGGGATGGTAATAATACCTCTAATTTTGCTCCATTCATACAAATACCAGTTGTTGTCATTACTGAGGGATGTGAAGGTGATGCTGATCTTTACGAAGTTCAACCTCTATATTATGATTTTGATACAAATGAGTGGAAGACCAATGAAACAGGCACTAGATATTGCTTAGATCCAACTGCATTTGATTTGACATTCTCTGTTGATGATAGATTAGTAGCATGGTGGTATCCTCAGAGAAGTATGTTTTTACCATTTGTTAGTAGTGGGTGCACTGAAATTCATTTTACGATCATCTCAGCCAATTGTGGACTTAAAACAGCATTAGTGCAAATTGATTCTCGTACTTGTGGTTGCTCTAAAGCACCAGAAGAAGACAGCTATGGACAATTAACTGTTCACGATTCTATGGGATGTCATTTAGATGAACCTAATGCTGATCTTATAGATCGAAAGGGTGCCGCTACATATATGCAATTAAATGATGAATATGATACTTGTCAGTGGGAAATTGATGATATTTGTTGTGATCCAGATATATGTGTGCCCTAATTAAAGTTAATTGTTATGGCTAGATCAAAAAGTACTTGCGGTGGTTGCTGTTGTAATGACTGTGAACGCAAGCTACCCGTCGATCTGCATTGCTGTTGCAATTGCGTCTGTAAGACGCTCTGCGTCACGATCTCGATCCCCTACGACTCTGATTGTGATTGCGATGAAGTCTCTGCTGAGTTCGATTACGACTGTGTGACTGATTCATGGCATGGAACGATTGAATGTTCGGGATCTTCAGTTGATCTTGAGTTCATCGTCAAACAATGCGATGATAAATGTTACGTTTGTCTAGTGTCTGATTGTCTTGGGATGCCCTACGGGACGTGTCCGGGCGACTGTCAAGAGTTCACGGCAGGTCGGATAGACTGTCGTGGTATTTACAATATCAGAGAACGAACTGGCGGATTTGCGGCGACGTGGGACAACTTGGATTTCTCAGGTTGTGGTGATGCTTACTGTGGAACTGGCACGATCACGATTGGCTGTGCCGAGCGGGTTTTCCCAGGATGTCGAGATGATAATTGTGAAGAACCTCTTTGTGACGGATGTTCTTGTGCTTGCAGATGTATTTGCATCACGTATTCTGATGACGTGTGTAATGGAACAGTGCAAGCATGTTGGGATGAGTATATTGGGGGCTGGGAGGTTTTGATACCATGTGCATCTCAAGATGATGTTCTGATCACGATCATTATTCAAAAAAACGAATATACGGGTCTGTGCGAGCTTGCTATAACTACAAGTATAGGC
>SDBT01005762.1_pt1 | contig 20720 bp, 18 predicted proteins | sample 2277101 | NCBI WGS metagenome assembly SDBT01 (sample SAMN10404973, study PRJNA504765) | marine sediment metagenome | isolation source: marine sediment core GS10_PC15, 103 cmbsf | place: Arctic Ocean: Southern Knipovich Ridge | collected 2010 | reverse complement strand
CTCAAACTGAGTTGTAATCTTTTTCATATTTTCTTGTAACCGTTTATCCGCATCCTTATATGTTAACCAGGGTGGATTCGTAATAATCAAATCCATCTTCTTTTTCAATAGCAATATATGGATGCCTATAAGATTATTAAGGAGATATAACCAGATATGGTCTTTATCTTGTAGCTTTAATATATATAGCTCATTAAAGAATTTCTCAATTACTTGCGCTACTTTTTCATTTGACTTGAAAAAAGTAGTCTTAAGCTGAGGATCCAATGAATGTGTTGCGGCCTCCCAGGTGTCTTTATAATTATCAAAGGATTCCCATACTCTATAGAGAGCATCTACAATGCTGTGAAAGAAATCTATGTTTTTTTTGGACAACGCTTCGCCAGGGATTCGTAATTCTCTTTCTTCTTCTAATAGATCAACACAAAATGAATAATAATTTCCTAACTCAAGATCTTGATAGGAAGAAAATTCAATTGGATCAATAGAATTACATAAGTATACATTTATTGAAATATCTTCGATATATCTTTCTTGGGCTTTAAAATATAATATTAAATTAGCTTTTGAAGTTAAAACTGCAATGGGATTAATATCAAAACCAAAAATATTGTTAACAGCATTAAACCATTCTTTTGGCGGTTTTTCATTTGTTTTAAGGGCAAAATGCGAATCAATTTTTTTGCATATTTCTATGAGGAATGTTCCGGAACCACAGGACGAATCTAACACGCGATCACCAATTGTGTAGGATTTCTCAACCATCTTTTTACAGAGGATTTCAGGTGTGTAATATTCTCCTAAACGATGGCGCACACCCGCTATTATCATTTCCTGATAAATTGTCCGAAAAATATCAGTTGCTTCGAAATCCATTATTTTTAATTTTTCGAAATAGTCATCGCAGAAGTCTTGAACATTAACAACCCAGCGAAAAAAATCGTAATGAAATAAGGAAATTCCCCTTTTCTCAAAATAACTCTCTAAATCTTTGAAATAATCTCGTGAATATTCCTCTGGGTTCATGAATTCTTTATACAAAATCAGTTTTAGAAGTGTGCTAAGGTACGAATGTCTAAGAAAAAGTTCTTTACCCACTTCATCGTCATGATAGGCTAATCTAAAGTGTCGCTTCCATTGATCAAAACAAACTGTCTTTTCTCCATGATGTTCTTCGAAATGGTGTTCTAATCTTGAGAATGCTAATATGTATAATGGAGAATTAATTCCAAAAAGTATCGCAAATTGCTCAGAATTTACCGATTTTGGCTCAAAAAGACACTCTATCAAAGAAATAATGGATTCTCGGTTCAATTCTCTCTCGTTTCTTAAAATTACATCCTTATCATAATAAAAGATATATTTTTCTGAGATAACTATTAAAAGGGATGGATATTTGCCATTAGCTTGATAATATTCCTGAATGTATTGTTTGCCTTTATTTGTCGCCCAAATATTAATTTCCTTTTTTTTAAAATTATATTTAAAATCGATAATAATATCTCCAATCAAACAATCAGGTTTTCCGTTTAATATTCTTAGCTGTGGTTGATAATTCAATTCCAATTTATCAAATAAGCTATTAAACCAATGCTCTATTTGATGCTCACTTGTAGAACGCTTAATGGGATTTATGTCGATTTCAATGTCTTTTAGCAAGACCATAGTAATATAATTATTTCCCATTTATTTAAAATATGGTCTCAAAAATCAGAAAACCAGTAATGTCTAATAATTTAAATGATTTCCATTAAATTTAATCCCCATAACCGACTTGTGTCGTTAAGAAAGATAAGGCGGCTTCTAGGTCAAGGAAATTAAAAGTAAAAAGTGAAAATCTTACGGAAAAGACAAAATATCCTAATATGAAAATTGGATTGCTTAAATTAGCAAGAGAAGCAGGAGAAGAAGAAGATCCTAATATTCAGTTATTAGAAGAAATTGGTATTTGGATTAGTAAAGAGGAATTTGTAAACTTCAATTGTCGACAAAGAGGTTTTTTCATTATTGAACCATTTCAAGAGCAGAAATGCAAAGAATTAAGAAAAGAGTTAGAGAATTTGTTTCTCTACAATAAACCAGAAGAATTAATAAGTGTAATGTGGGAAAATGGAATAAAACTTATGAAATATCCTTGTTTAATTGAAGATTATGTTATTACTGATAACATTTATGAGGATTTAGAGGAAGAACACGAAATAAATTGTACGAATTATACCGAAAAAGATTGGGAAGAAATTAAGAAACTGGAATCATGGAAAAAATGTGAAGTCCAAGTTACAAGGGAAATTATTGCCTTAAATATATGTGATGAGTTAAATATTTCGTCATAATATTAAAACCAATTGTAATTTTTTTTCATTTCTGAATAATATCTTCTTTTAATATCTTAATCTTTATAATAATATGTTTAAGTCAATTAATTATTTCTAGAAATATGAATTAGTGAAATTTAATGTCTGAGTGGGAATCGGTTTTTGGCATATGGAAAGAATACTCACCTTTTTTAAGTCGAAATCTTATAATTAGAAAAGAAATATTGAAATGGGTTGAAGTTTTGGGTTTTACTACCCTTTCCAGTGAGGAAAATGTCATGGATATTTTAATGGATTATTTAGAGGAGATTAACTTATTCCATCCAATTCATATTGATAAAAAGGATTCAAAATTCGCACAAAATATGAAGAAAAATTCTAGAATTTCTTGTTTCTCAGTACATTCAGAAGAAGATTTGAATGATATCTTGAAATTTTACCATCCTTTCCAATTCTTTCAATTCATCTTATACTGGGATTGTTATAAAAATAATTTCTCAAAAGAATCACGCTTTTATTATTATTTAAGAAAGGAAAGAGTTAAACGATACGAAAGGAATGAAAGAAAGAAAAAAAAACTTATTTTAAAAATTGAAAAAGAAGAGAGAAAATGGATTGAAAAGACTAACAAAGAGATCTTCAAGGGGTTCAACAAAAATGTTCAAAGATCAGAGAATACAATTAGAAGTGAGAAAAAAAAAAAGAAAAAGAAAAATTTAAGGGATTTAAAAGAGGTCAATAAACAAAAAAAAGCATATCAAGATAATTTTTACATAAAATTAATCCATTCTAAATGGCTGAATCCTGATTTTTTAAAAATTTGGGTAAAGCTGGATTCTTTGTCATTATTTGGGGAGCATATAATAACTCCAAGTGAGATTTCTGTTCAACTTTTGTTAAAATGCCAATCTCGAAATGATAAAAAGGAACGAGATGAAGTTCTAATAAATTATAATAATTGGAGAGATAATAAAATCAAGGATAAGAAGAATTTTTTTACTGCTGAAGAACAAGAAATTTTTAAACAGTTTTATGCAACAATTCGTAGAGAATTTATAGATTACTCTAAAAATCGTCTTTATGGTCTGGAAAAATGGGAGGATCTAATTGATATGATCCCAATGGATAAATTATCAAAACTTAGTGGCAATTTAAGCATATCTGTAAATATTTTATCAATATTGAGATATCTAACGAGAGTAGCATGGGAAATGTTTGAGTTAAATTTGTTACAATGGCCTAAAAATAAAGAAAACGAAAAACCATATTGTTGTCTAAATGAGGAGAAGGAGGTCATAGAATTCAGAAGATCTGTATTAGCAGATTTTGGTTTATTCGTCTCAAGTCCTTTTATATTATATGTGGAAGGTGAAACAGAAAAACAAATTATCAGCTTTTATATTCAAAATAAAAGAGGGTGGTTCCCGTATATAATCGAAAATATTCAAGGGATTGATAAAACTATTCAAGTATTAACTGTTAACAAACCTATAAAGGAAAGACATTATTACTTTTTCTTGGATTACGAAAGCTCACAAAATTATAAGAATAAAAAGGAAAAGATCGGAGATAATGGCGCATTCTTCTTTCCAGACTTTGTAACTGAAAATTTCAAACCTGAGGAAATATTAGAATTATTCGCTAAATGGTTTAATAAAATTGGTGTAACCTTAACTAAGATGGATAGAGAAGGTTTATCGAAGGAATTAAATAAATGTAAGACAGAATCTGACATATTAATCCAAATGGAAGAGAAAGAAGGCAATCCAAAATCTTATGAAAAAGTTTTGATTAACTTTTCTCTAAAAAATTATCCTGATTTCTTAATAAGGGCTTATCCAGAAATAATTAATGACAAAAATCCTCAACATCTAATTAAAAAGAAGTTTAAACAAAAATTCAAGAAAAATTTCACTGAAAACTATTTGATTTTGTTGATAAAAAAGGCTCTAGAAACTGATCCTAAAAGGAAAGGAAACAGATTTGCATTTGAAACTAAAATATCTCCATTTTATACCACAATAAATCAATACATCCATAGAAATGATATAGTGCGATATGATCTTAAGATCTGAATAATATTAATGAATAAAAATTGAATCAAATTATTGTAATTTAAGAAAATACAATAGTCCAACTATCAGCATCTAATGCTTGAGCTGCAAGTCTTCTAATCCGATTCTTTTCCTCTGATGTAATGTCCTCTGAAATTATGTTTTGTGAATTAGCGGGATCTGCAATTTTTCTTGTAAGAATATTGTTACTTATAAACTTAAAAGTTGCATCTAACTGAGGTTCTAGCGTATTTCGCTTTAATCCTCTACAACCCTCAATAATCATATGTTCCAAGATAAAAGTTTTTATTGGAACATTTTTTCTCTTTTTCCACAATTTCATTAGTCGTATTACATTCTGGCGCTTTGAGTTTTTTACAAAGGACACATGTTTTTTTACGTTCGTTTGAAAAAGACAATTTTGATCTTTGTTATATAGATAAGCATAGTCTGTTTTGTTTATGATTTTTTTACCTGGAATAACATCTATGTGAAAATCTCCTGGGAACGGTATTTCCCAACCTACTTTCTTCGATTTCGGATGTTTACCTTTACTTTGTAGAACATGTCCTACTTCACTATAAAGATTTCGTGGATTATGCTGAAAAGTATTTGCCCAATACATGACAATATCCAAATCGTAGGAAGTTTGAATCATAGTTCCCTTTGCGTAAGAACCAGCATTGAATACTGTTGGGTTTCCGTTAATTGCATTTAATATGTCTTCAATGATAGCATCGCGTTGATTTTTTATATTTTGAATTTGATTCCGTGTTAGATTTTGATTTGCAAGTAACTTTTTTAAATACTCTTCATTATTCATATAGATTTTCCTCCAATATTATACTTCTTTGGTATCGAGGAGAATTTGCTCTATTATATTCATAGAGTTGAATAATAGGTGTCATCCTTGGATTGATTTGTCGACCTATAGCAATTGCGCCTGCCGTCGGACCAGCATAAAATAAATGAATCTTATTTAGATTGGGGAGTTTTTCCCTTAGATTTGCTAAAATGTATCTAAATTTTTTACTGATATCAGTAATCTGCGATTTTGAAATAAGCCAATCCTCTGATGGCTTAATCACAGCGAGTTCAATTTTATTATTAATATCTAAACCTAACTCTCTTATATCATCATCTAGAATTTTCGCTGAAATTGATATTTTAATTACAGTCTCTGTGATTTTTTTTTTCTTCTTCTCAAATAATCCGGTGATCCCTAAAATCGAATACCCAGATCCAAATATGGGGGCTCCAATCCATTTCCAGGCTTGTAAGTCTCGATTGTACTGTGAATATCTTATCTTGACTTGATTTGTAAGCAGATAACCTAAATAGATTGCATATGATATTCTTGCCAAAGAAAATATAGCAAATTTGTAATTGTAATAGCCTTCCACATCAAACACCTCATCTATTACAAACTCCAAAGTTTTTTTTGGATTATCCCAATTATTTTTTTCAATTCCACAATTTATTCTAATAATATTCCCATCAACAATATCGGGGAGAATTGACTGAACTACTGCCCTTTCGTCAATTTGAATTATATCCTCTTGTATTATGAGCTTCCATGCTAAAATTCCTGATTCTTGTTCCCTTTTCCCTGCCAATTTCTTTTGTTTCTTTTTCTCTGTCAGTCCAAGAGCCTTATTAATCTTATCAATTGTAGCTATATTATTTATTACTAAATTTTTTTTTTGAATTGTTTTGAAAAAAACCAATAAAGCTAATAATATTCTATTGACCTTTTCTTTCATTTTATCTGTAAAATCTCTATCGACTTGCCTTATAATTTGATGAACTGATAAATTTCCGAACTTCTGAATTTCTTTCAAAACCTCAATTACACTCTGATTAATAGAGTTCTTGTGATATGGCCTGAATTCCTTGTCTTTCAGAATATTTATTAATGCTATTAACTGAGAAAAATCCCTTGCTCTTCCTTGACTCTTCAAAAATATGAAATCAGTATGTTTTTTATCAAGAGCTGTTTGAAAAATATCATAAAGTAGATTTTCAAAAACGCATCGCAGGAGATTTGGTAAAATGATATAGAAATCCTTATGATAAGCAATACCATTTATTACATTGAGATAGGAGTCATAATGGATTAAACCATAATCCTGAAAACTGTAGGCTATAAATTTCTTAATATTTTGATCTATCTGATCTACTATCAATTTATTAAAATTCTCAATTCGAAAACTTTCTACTCTTTCTACGATCGGATCTAACTGAGGCAGGATTGTATCTCTTAAATAATAACCGTGCTCATAATGATTATAATTCTTGGTAATTGAATCAATATCAAAATTATTAAAATTGCTTTCTTTAATCTCATATAACAAGGGATAAATTTCTGGTATACTAAGGGGATCATCTAGAAATTCTTCCTTAAGCTGGTTTAATTTTCTATAGTTTTTCCTGTAATTTATGTTGGCAAAATCAATTATATCGAAATATTCTTTTATTTCCCCCTGAATTATATCCCAAAGGTTTCCTATTTCACTATTAATAATATTTCGGAATTCTTCTATAATATGCATCTAATAATAAACCATATGCAGTTTTTAAAATCAATATTTTTAACTTAGAGTATTTCGCTTTAAAGAGGTAATTTATATATGATTTTATAGAGGGGAAATATAAAAATTTTACCTAATTAATGACTTTTGAAGAAATTAAATTTCCCTTACATGCAATTCTATTTTTTTAATAAATTTGGAAATAATTTTTATCAAATCATCTAAATCTTCTTTAGTAATAGGAAATTCTTCGCCTTCCTTAGTTTTTCCATTTCTATGAATAATATCGTGTCGAATTGATATAGCTCTATATATCTTCCCTAACTTCTCCGGGAATTCGATTTTTAGAATATTCTTGTACATGTTTTGAACTATTGAAAGATTATGAAATGAAAATCTTGTAAGAACATCAAAAATATTATCATCTAATTTCTCGAACCATTCATAGGCCTTCTTAAGATCTTTAAACTTTTTTTTTTTTAATTCTGGAATAAATTCAAGAAGTTTTGGAATATATTCCTTATTATTAATTATTTTTCGAATAAAACAGTCAGAGAGATAGGTTTCCATAGCGGTAATTATATTTGCATATAAAATTCGAATTATAAAATCTTTTATCCGTTTTTCATCAACATTCAATTTCAATCTCAAAGTTTCTTTGATATTTTTAATGCTTAATTGGAACTCTTTATAATAATCTGTTTTTAAATCTTCCTTAAAGTAATCGTAAATAATTTTCTGTTGAGGATCCTTCAAATAAAATTCTGTAGTAAATCGTCTATCATAGAGAACTTCACTCATTGAAGTACTTCCTAAAGAGCGTGATGATGTCATTATTATTTGATTATGTTGCCCTAAATCAGATAGATATTGGAAATACTGAAATCCATGAGCCACATCTAGGCTTAAATCTAGACCATTGACCAGAATAAGGCTATTTTCAAAATATTTTGTCGTTTCCAAAAATAAATCCCAAATTCGTTCAGCTATACTTAAATACGTAAGATCTTCTCGATTCAATGAATAAATATTATCAAAATTAAAATATTGTATATTTAATTTTTGGATTATTTGTTCAATTTCATGGGAGGAAAAAGGGGGTTCTGAAGTGATTTCGATATCATTATCCTCTGTAATATGAATGCAAATAATAACAGGATGATCATATTTTAGAAACATCGGATTAAGCTCGTATTTAAAAATAAGAGATTTATCTTTGTCTTTTTTATTTCTAAATAAATGCTTGAAAAAATCAAAATCTATATTTTCCTTATCATCAGTCAAAAGTTTTATTATTTTTAGTAAAGAAGATTTTCCAGTTCCATTATTTCCATAAAATATATTTAAATTATAATTGAATTGAATATCCAAATCAGAGAAAAATGTATTTGGTCCTAAAATGAGTCTTTGTAGTATTATTGGAGTTTTCATTTGGTCTCACAAGAATATTATCATAAGATCTTACCTTTTAATAATTATTTATGAATTTAATTTTATTTATTTTAATTTCTCTATATTAATTTGTTTCTACTTTAATAGTTCATATTATAAGAATGAAAGATATTTTATATCTTGGTGATAACCATTTCCGAATTAGTGCAATTATCTAACGCTTTTGAAGAAGCATTTGGATTTCTAGAAGGGTATAAAGATAAGCCAGCTTTGAAAATATTAACATCTGATAATAAAGAACCAAAAATAACAATTGAAGTAAAAATAGTCATCGGAGGGTTCTTTAAGGTGGTAAAATGTTCTTTAGATAAAATCAAATCTAATTTAGTTATCCTAATCAGCAAACTTTCTAACGAACAAATATCAAAAACTTGGAAAGATTGGCTTGTAAAGAAAATAAATGAAGTTTATGAAGACTTCCAGAATATAATGAAAGGGTTGATTAGTCTGACATCAATTGATATTGGTTATAGTAGTGAGAAAATTCCTCTTCTTAATCGTATTTTTGAATTCAAAGTGACTTTTAATGCGTCAAAACCAAGTTAATTAGAGAGTATAATATTAGAATTATTGAATTTCTTTGATTAAAAAAAAAATTTCTTTAACATTTAATAAGGTTCTTCCTTGGAAACCAACTAAGATGAACAGATTATGTTCAGATCCTTTATCTATTAGTTTGATTAGACCTAAATATATATAAAAATGGTTCTGTTTAATTACAAAATTTGGATCATTGTTATTTAAATATAGTTACAAATAAAGCGGAAAAATACCGATAGTAATAAAAAAAATATAATCCCGGAACACACTCCCACTAAAACTCCACTCAACTTCGAAACATCGAAATTTTAACATGTGTCAGAAACAGGAATACTCTACAGAAAAAAAAATAGGTATAATTTCTAGTGGATTCATAGCCAAATCCAGATGTGATTTATTATTTAATCTACATCTGGCTTATTTTTGTTTATTTCTTGTTCCAGTTTTATAATTCGGTCGATTAAAGGTTCACCTTCAACAAACATATGGCATTTCATCATAACCTTACATTTTTTACCCCAAACACCACAATATTCAGTATATAATTCGGGGGATTTGGTGTTTTTAACCCTATAGACACATTTAAAACATTGTTTCATATTAATACCTTTTTAATAAGTTTGGTACTTAAAACCCATCTATAACAGTATTTTCTCAATTATTTTTAAATATTTTTAATATAATAAAAAAAGATAGAAAATAAAAATAAAAAGTGTGGAGTAAAAACTCCGGAACACAACCCCTACTACTAAATAACTAATGTTTTTCTACGTCATATAATGATTGAAAAAACTCTCTTAATTCAGTGAAAGATACTCCTTTTGGAACAGGGTTTTTATTTATAAATTTAGCTTTAAAATATTGATTAAGATAAGCTTCACCCGTTCGTCGAGGATGGTTAGCCATCCAAGAATCAAAAAAATCGTTATGGACTTCCCAATGGTGTGAAAAAATGAAATCACTCCAAGTTTTTTTAAGTAATTCTCTACTCTTAATATCAATAATTTCAATCTGTTCCATATCTCTTTCCTTTATTTGTCCCCACGCTAATTTCATGAGTTCGATAGCTCCCGTGTCATATTTTGGAGCACTACAACCAAAAAAAGTGATCCAAAATGCAGATTTAATGTAGTTCTGTAAGGTTTTCCATTGAACGCTCAAAAAGTCATTCATAAAGTAATCTTTTTTTAATATTGGATATAGAAGTGGAGTTGGCTCCAGCTTTTTTCCACATGAGTTACAAGGAAATTGTTTTAATGTCGTCTGAAAACATTTATTACAGTAGCCTACTCCTACATTGCCATGAAGAAAAAGTAGATTTGGTGAATCAAAATTCCTATTTTTCCATGCTGCTTGAACTAATAAAGGATCCCAATTAAAAGTAGCAATCACATCCTTTTTTCTTAAGGAGAGAATTAAATAATCATAAATCGTTGGAGATTCTGGCATTAATATATTCTCAAAATATTTATAAATTTGTTGTTCAATAGATTTTCTTCTCACACTAAATTCCTCGCTATCGCAAAGATGACTGTAGATAACTTCAAAATTAGAATTACTGTCAAATCCAAGATCATCTAAATCTTTTAATCCAACGCATTGAATAAAATCATTCATTAAAGGCAACTTTTTGCCATTAACATCTCCTTTAGGACAAGCTGCTCGACTTGCTCCAGCACCTAAAATTACAACATGTGGTGCCTTCATTTTGATTTGACTAATTTCTTCTTCAGCAGTAACTTCATTCATGTTATTAATCATCTTATAATTCTTTTTCAAGATATAAATAAAAAAGGAGACCTCTAATTTTTAACAGAATTCTTATTTACAGACGAAAAAAAATAAGGATTACTTTAAAATTAAAAAGTTTGGAGTAAAAACTCCGGAACACAACCCCATTGCGTTAAGCAATTAGTGAACTAAGAAATACTATTAAAACAAAAAAAATTAAATTCAGGAACACAACTTCTCAATCTCGATAGTGTACTTTAAGGTATCGATTTATTCTTGAATAGAATTCTTCGTAGCTGATGAAATAATTACTTTTTCTGCAAGAAACTTGACTAATGGAATTTCCTTTTTAACAATTTCAGTACTTTCTGAAAAAGGAATATGTGTTTCACGCCGTTCGTAGCGATCTGATGAATGGACTAAAGCATTTCGAACTGTAGTAATACATTTCGCAACATTACCAAAGATATGTCTCTCGTCTGGTTTTAACTCCTCTCCAAAAACTGTTCTTGGTTTAGTGTATAGGTTATCATCTAGGTAAGTTTCATAACGATCAATGAAGTTCCTTAAATCAGGTTCGTTTACAAAATTTTTTATAACATTTTTTAGCATTTCAGGCCCTTTTATATTTCTTTTATGATCTTCTACGATTGTTATAATTCGATCCAAATCGGATGTGCTCACAGTTTTAAATTTTGGATCATTTAATTTAGCTGATATAGCTTGATAAAGTAATTCATCGGAAACTTTTATAAAATAATATTCTAATACTTGGTAGAAAGTTAAGAATTTAAGAATCGGAATATCTGTACTCATACCGAGTTGATAGAATTTTAGAGTATTAGAATTATATAGTACGGAAGGTAATGAAAAATTATAACCTTCTACTCTCTTGTCATATTCAAATATTTCTCTTTTTTGTGTTTTAGAATATCTAGGTAATTCTTCGACAATTCCTAAGGGTATTTTTTTTAAATAGGATAAATCGAAGAAGCACGATTCAATTATTTGATCCGATTTTTTAATTGCTTGTTCGATATTCGGTTCATTGATATTAAATACTTTGATTGTAACTGGATTATATAATGTTTCACCTATATCAATACCTTTATCTTTAGATTCAAATCTAAGATGAGGACGTCTAATCCGCTCTTTCCAAAACACCACGTATTGCTCGTTAAAGCGAGTGAAATTTTTGAAATGTTTAGAAGCCTTTCCGATCGTAACATATATCTCCTTATCATTTATTTTACCAAAAACTGCTTTACGCTTCTCACGGAAAAGGAATCTTGATCTACGATCAAGAGATTTTACAGCCTGCTCTCGATAATTAATCCCACAGATAGAACATTCATTAGGTCTATTTTGCATATTCAATGTATATCTAATTGATTCACAATAATTATCAATATCTTCTTTATGCAATCTAAAGGTGAATCCATTATACTCAAAAATTACCGCATTTTTTTGTTCCCCAACTAGTTTTAAAAGATCATTTTCAGTATATTTCTCTATCAGTTGTTTTTTTGCATCTTCAAATTCCATAGTTAATTTCACCTCTAATATTAGAAATAGAATTCATTTTATAAAATGTTGTCTTTGTCTAAAAATAATTTCTAATCTTTTAATATAAGTTTAGACACTACTAAGATTTTCTAATTGTCGTAATGCAATCAACTTAATGATAAGAACATCAAATAAAAAAAAGTAATTTCAGGAACACAACCCAACTTACTTACTTATCATCTCACTTCTTAATCTCGAAATAAACAAAAGGAACACAACGAAACACAAACTCGACAAATACGATAAAAACAAAAAGAAAGAAAATTAAAATTAAAATAAAAAATGGAGTAAAAACTCCGGAACACAACCCCAACTCAATACAAAATACATCATCTCGCTTCTTAATTTCACAAATATTGGAGGTGTTTTTATTGAGATTAAAGGAAAATCATAAATCATAGAGTTTTTGTTGATTCTCGTTTAATTTAATCTCTTCTTTTCTTTGTATATTATTAACATCAATTTCTCTAAGATAACGAATCCCTTCTTGAAGAGAATTATTAAGATCAACTAAAATTTCTTTTAATAGGTTAGTAGAATGGTTTTTCAGAATTTCCTGAACAATTGATAACGGAATTTTCAACGATTTTAGTTCCTTATTATCCCAGATACGAATTAACTTTGGACCTTTGGATAATTGTATTAAATGATCATCCCAAACATTATTTTCAGCATAAATAATAATTCTCTTCTCATGTGTTATAATAGATGGTTCATATTGTAAGAGAATAACCACATTTTTACCAATGGTTTCTTCATACCATACTCCCATAATCTCAGGAAAATTCCAACGACCTTTTCTCCATTCAATTCTATTGCTGTACTCACATTCATTAAAACTTTCTTTTATAGCTGGTTCAATTAAATCCAAAAATTTATAGAGTTTTTTAAGATCCTGTTCTGCTTTTTCAACATTTATTTCTTCTGGCATTAGTTAAAACCTATAACTATTATTATTCATATCATATACTCCAAAAATATGGATTCTCCCCTTTATAGCAACTTCAATTCCTCCTCCAGCATGACCATGTGCTGGAACTGCAATTCTAAAATGAACCATTAAATCAGGGAACTCCGCTGTTGAAAATGGACCAACACGGTAAATTGGTATGTCAGGGAGTGACAATTTCCGTTGAGCAATTATAGGCCTATTTTCACGTAAAGTCGTAAAATAAGTTTTCTGAGCGTGTGGCTTTGTAGTTCGTACTGTTCTTTCATTTAATACTTGTCTAATTTCTGTTGGATGTGATATATATCGATAAAAATCAAGTTTAACCATAATATTATTTTCACAACGATATTAATAAAGTTGAAGTTTATACGAAAAATTAATCAATTAAAGTGTTCTTTCATCAAGTAATGTCTTTCAACTTCAAGATTTAATGTCAGTTATTCAGAGCCCGTTGAGGGGGCACCACGGGGGAGTAAAGGGGAACATGATTAATAATATAATAATTTTTAACATTGTTTTATAAATTTATCTTTCAATCTATCTGATAGAAATCATAGTTTCAGCAAATTACGGGTCGATCATCTAATGCCTTTATCTGTTTAGCAAGTAAAACAGCTGAATAAAAAAGATAGCCCATACCTTCAATTAATAATTCAAAAAAAGGATACAATTTTATTGTTAGGTCTTTTATTATTTCGATATTAAATTTCAAATCATCTCCTAAATGTTTTATATATAAACTCAAATTTTCCTTTAAATTAATAAGGAAATCTTTTAATTTATTACGAGATTTTTCTGAAAAAATTAAAATTAAAGTAGGAATTGTTATGGCTATAACAGGGATACCTACTTGTAGCCATGTGGGTAAATTAGAATACTTATCATGCATTGAAATAAAAGCAGCTTTAATAGCAGAATAAAGTACATGGCAAAACTCAAGAAACCCTTGAAAAATAATAAAGATCCACTTCGCTAGAGTGGATAGAATTTTATTAAAGCTATAATCTAAAATATAGAGAGAAAAAACACCTCTTGAGATTGTAGAGGCTATTTTACCACTTTCTCCTAATTTCCAGACGCTCATATCTTCTTGTCTATTGAAATGTTTGTCCTTAGTGATTATTCCATGTGCATTTAGAGAAATCGCTAATGCTAAAAAAGGTATATCGTCCTTATCATATTGTTTTAATAAGATATGAGCTTTTACCCAAGTCTCTTCACTTTCCTGGTCTAAAATACTAATTTTTTCGAGAAAAGAATTAGCTAAGGAATAAGCATTGTCCTTATCTAAATTAAGTGGCAGATCTTCATCTATTGTCCTGAATAATTCTTCTTTGATTTTATTTGGAGCAAATAGTTTTAAAAATGGAAGTTTAATTATATTACTTAAAAATGAAGATTTATCCATTAGGATTGCTCTTATTTCACTGAAAATAATATTTGTATCGATAACTAATTTTAGCCTAAATTTAAAACCATCAGCGAGATGATTTAATATATCCAAATAAAAATCATTCAATCGTTCTAAAATCGGTGGAGTTAATTCATCTCTTATCTTATCTAATTGGAGTTTAAAACGATCATTTAAGTTTTTAAACTGTTCCAACTTGCGTTCATTTAATTCTTTAATAATTTCCTCAAAATTTATATCTGGTTCCATCAATAAGTTACATAATAAATCTTCCTAAAAAATTTATGCTCAAAGTATTTCTTTTTTATTTTAGATTTAAATCTTCCTTAATCGATTTCAATCAAAATTGTGACGAAATCATATTTAAGTACCTCTAAAAACCACTCCTGCACTCAACCTGTTTTAAATAATGAATCTTTTTACAACCAATTGATTTTATTCAACATCTTCTTTTTTAGGAGGGGGCACCACGGGGGAGGGATATAATAATGAAAAAGATAAGAAATAAAAGGAATAATATTAGGATTTTAAAAATTATATAATTTTATTTAATTACGTTTGACAATGATTTCCTTTAGGACTTGTTCTCTTTATTTTTTAATATTAGGTATAAGATATTTCCCTACAATTTTGTTCAAATATTCGCAATTTTTTCCTGTAGCTTTTCTTGACCAATGTGCATGAGAGAATTGAACCTCAACACTCATTCGTGAAGTTTCTGCTGCTATATCTAAATTAAAATCTTTTTTATCAATTTCAATAAAATAAATATCTTTTTTTAAGGATGTGATAATAAAAGACTCTTTAGCAAGAAAATTTGGATTTGATACTAAATAATTCTCCGAGAAAAAACTGATTCCTAAAAACTCTCTCATATTATCCTTATTCATAATATCTTCCACGAAAATATCGATGAAATCTTCTGGGCTAATTTTACAAAAAGTTTCATATATTTCCTCGATTTTATTAATAAGTGTTTCAGTAGTGATTCCAATTTCATTAAGATAATTTACAAATTCAATTTTCATAAAATTTCCTCCTTTTTTATTCTTTCTCTTATATCCATAATCATTCCTTCAATATAATGTAATATGTGCCCCAAATAATTTGTAGCAAATTCATTACTCCTATAATTCCATTGCCATTTAATTTCTTCATTAGAGTTTTTTCTTAATCGGTTTTTTTCATAGTATCTGTGTAAAAATCTCTTAATTAACTCTTGTAATTGTGTAGTTATTTGAATTTCTATAGACATCTCTATTAATTCAGTGTCAAAATCGATGGATGGAACCTCAAACACATGTTTAAAATAAATGTGTGCTGCATAATAGCCTTCTTCTCTTGCCTCTAAATCAATTTTGCATTTTTTATTACAATTTTGTTCAAGAAATGATTTTAATTTTTCTTTGATGAATTCAACTCCATCTAAATACTTAACTATTATTGTTGTACGTATTATATCATTAACTCTCGTAAGCCAATTGGTAGGGAGTATCCATCCTGCTGATGGTGGATTCTCAAAATCTTTATTTTTTAAAATATTTTTTCGAAAACTTTTATCTAATAAAGAATCGAAAGGTTTTATTAAAATATTTATTGATTCTGGGCTTTTTAAAAATAGTAAATATCCTTTACTTTTTATTAGATATTCATCATGATATTCTTTAAGATTATTAATTAGTTGTAACCAGAAATCTGATGATTCAAAGTTATTCTTAACCAAAGTAGTTACCGTTTCATAATAGTTACTCATTCTCTTATCAATTTTGATATTATGTTGTTCCTTTAACCATTTGGTATATTCCTCAATGTTTTTTGGTTGCTCTAAATTTGTCAACTAAGTTCCCTAAGATTTACAAAAGAGTATGATTATATGTTTAATATTGAAAGATAAGAATAGTATTTATCTTTTTATTATAACTATTTAAAAATTTATCGGGAACATATAATATATAATTGAAACATGATGAAAAAGAAAAGAATATCATTAAAATTGAATTTAAAACCGAATTTCAAACAGACCAAAAGTTATTTTATTCACCGTTCTCACAAATTTGTATAATAGAGACTAATATTCAATTTTATAACTCAATATTCGTTCTCGCTCTCGCCATTAATAAAACTCACACTATCTTATAAGAAAAAGAAGAACAAAGAAAATAAAAAAGGGAGTAAAACTCCGGAACACACTCCCACCAAAATAAAAACTTCTCACTTCACTTCTCAATTTTGCTCCAAGTTCTACCTTTTACGCCTACTTTTTTAGGAGGGGGAATCATGTATGAGATGATGGAGAGAAAAGATTAGTTGATTATAAAATCAAGGTATTTATTAATTAATTCTCCAAAAATTACTAATTTATCATTAATATTAGCGAGATCATATCCAAAATATCTTAAAACTTCTTTTAGGATACTAGTTATTAGGATACTTAAGGAATCTCGTTCTGATAAATCACTCGAATTAATTGTTATTTCTACTTTTATATCATTGGTATGGCTTAAAGGTGAATAATCACCTAACCCTAAAGCAATTTCACTTTTATATTTAATTTTCGATGTTAGATTAAATCTACCGTTAAAATTACCTTTCTCAAAAATTAATTTTATCAATTTTATCCAACAAGCGTAGATATAAACTAATAAATCACCCATTAAATACGGAGCATTTTTAAATTTTATTTTTTCGGATTCTTTCATACCAAAGAGATTGTTTGAATAAGGATGAAGAGTAGCAATAGGAACTGTTTGATATATAATGTTATGTTTAACTATTCCATTTCCAAAGATGCTTAATTCTGAATTATTATATCTAGTCTTTTTTTCATCTTCATCAATATATGAAGTTTTAAAAGAATCTCCTAAATAATTAAAGTTTTGTAAAAAATTTGAAAATTTTACCATTAATTGAAAGGGATTTTTCATATTTAGAGAGTTATATAGATTCTGGATAAAACTTTCAACATCTTCAGAATTAAGATCAAGAATCTGTAAGTTTTTGTTGATTGGAATTACAATTAGACCTAGCGATATATATTTCCGTCCTTGTCGCCCTGCTTCATAAATTTTGTAGGTGTCATTTTGATATTCAAATTCAGCTCTTTGGATTTTATAGATTTCTTCATAAAATGGTCTATAAGTAAAGAGTTTTTTTAATAGGGGTTGATCAGCAGGCTCTATTTTGTCATTTATTCTAATAAAAAATTTATTACTATCTTTATCATTAGCGTGATAATACATTATGGGTTCTACAGCTTCAGATATCTTAATAATAACAATATCTTTGTCTTGTGAAAGCTCAAAGAAATGAATTAGCGGGATTATTTTGGGTTGTGTGTGGGCTAAAATTATTTGAGTTATTTTAATTGAATGATCTCCTTTACTAATTCCAATTATCTTTTCAGGTAAACCAGTATTCTTTTCTCGACCTGAGTTTGGATCGGTAACTCTTTTCTCTTTTATTCCTAATATGATATACCCTCCTGATGCGTTTGCAAATGCAATCATTAATTTTGCTAATTTCTTATTATCAGGATAATCTTGTTTATAATCTATATCGTAAGATTCTGGAATTTGATTATCTACTAGAGATTGGATATCGTGAATGTTAATATCTTTTAATAATTTTTGAGAAATTGGAGAAATCATCTTATCTTCATTGTCTTTTACAATTTTTGGGATTTGATTAAAATCCCTTTGATAATTAAATATTTATCTTACGCATATTAATTTTTTGGAGTAAATCAAATTACTGGAAATTTAACAAATGTTCCACGAGTAATGAGGAGGGCAACAAGGGGGAGGGAGATATTAGAGAAAAAGAAATTTAAATGATTTTGCTTAATCTGTTTTATTCGAATCAATTTTATAAAAACTTAGAGCGAAATTTAAATTCGGTTTTTCTTCTAAAAAACAATTCTTTTATCAATCCTCTAATAGTGTTCTTTTTATTTCAAAATGTATATTTTATATACAAATTTATATGGAGGCGATTAAAGATTAAAATAAGATATGGTTTTGTAAGTAATTCCTCGTCAATGAGCTTCATTGTAGCATTTCCATTTGAACCTCAAAATGAAAGTGATTTAAAAGAACTACTGTTTCAAAATGTATCGTCTTTACCCGATGAGGGAGGAGAAGAGATTGGCGTAGAAGAGATCATTAGAGAATTATTTAAACAGATTAAAAATCAAAAATCTAACAATAAAGAAATGGTCACAGGTCGATTAGAAGGTTTTCTAATAATTCCTTTCGATGAGGCACAAAAAAATTATAATTTTAAGGTCGTATTAGAACCAGATAGTATTACACACGAAGAAGCTCAAAATATTTTTGAAGAGATAGATAAACCAGAAAATTTTATTTATGTATTTATCTTAGACTCTATTGACTATGTACATCAAACACTCGTAGTTAATAGTGTTTTCAAAAATCTAGATCATAGATTAGTCGTAAATCATTAAATTTAATCTAAAATTATGTTATTCAACCCCCAATTGCCATTAGATTTTCACAAAGTTCTTTCATTCAATCCTGAAATGTGGAAAGGGTCTTTACGGTTTATGGTTAGTAAGAAATATAATTATATTTTTAATCGAGATAATGGAATGTTTGCTCGATGGGGAAATGAGATAAAAGATGACCCTAATTTTTCTCCAATTGGTCCTGAAATAATGGATATAGAAATAAGCACTATCTGTGAGGGTGTAAATGGAAAACCATGTAAATTTTGCTATAAATCCAATACACAATCTGGAGAAAATATGAAATTTAGTGTTTTTAAAAAAATCTTTCATAAAATCCCCCGAACACTCACACAGATCGCATTTGGAATAGGAACTATGAATGGAAATCCTGATATTTGGAAAATATTAAGATATTGTCGCCAAAATACTTACAATATGGTAATTCCAAATATTACAATTAACGGAGGGGATTTAAAAGATGTTGATGCTAAAAATCTTGCTAATTTTTGTGGATCTGTTGCTGTTTCGCATTATGATGAGGAATTATGCTTATCTGCTATAAAAAAACTTTATAAATTTGGTGTGAAACAAATAAATATACACCAAGTACTAACAGATGAGACCTATTATGAAGCCTTGAATTTAATTGAAAGTATTAAATCAAGAAAGCTTTCCAAGATTATTCATGCTATAGTGTTTCTTAGTCTTAAACAAAAAGGGAGAGGAAAAACATACAAACCTTTATTACAAAAAAAATTCGACATATTGGTAAAAAATGCGCTTAATTCTAAAATAAAATTTGGCTTTGACAGTTGTTCCGCTTTAAAAGTTAATAAAGTTTTATTCGCAAATTCTTCTAATAGCCTATTGAAAATGATGGTTGAATCATGTGAGGCATGTCTCTTCAGTGGTTATATCAATTGTCAAGGTGAATTTTTTCCATGTTCCTTCATTGAGGGAGAAAAAGATTTTTCAAAGGGTATTAATATTTTGAAAGTTAATGATTTTTTAAAAGATATTTGGTTTTCGCAAAGAATCCAAAATTTTCGTCAATCTCTTATTATCTCTTCAAAAATAAATGATTATAACTGTCGTGAGTGTCCTATATTTACAATTTAGCTTAACCTCGCAGAGAATTGATAATTACTACTTCTAAATAAGATTGGTTAACATTCATAAAACTGTTTATTCAATGGTATAATTACGGCCAATTTTACTCACTCGATTTCTTACTTTTATGATTCTTCCTTCAATTTTCGAAAATTTTGTACTTTTTATCTATATCATGAGAAAACTACAATATAAAGAAATTATTATCGGGAACACATTCCCACAAAAACAGTTCTCAACTCAAATCACAGCTCATATCGCAATACCACTCAGATATTGACGAGAAAACAAAATAAAAAATAGTAGAGTTAAAAACTGGATTTTATACGCTATGATCCTAAAAAATAATATTTAATAAAATTATAGTCAGCTTCTATTCAAATTCGTGTTACAATATCTAAAAACAAATACTTTAATCATTTTTAATTTTGTCGAGTGTGGTAATAGTGTAATAACTGCGATTTCTCATATTAAGTGAACGATATATTTATTAGCGTGAATTATCTTCCCCAATTTAATGCTATTAAAATTATTTATAGAAAAATAAATAAATCAATGAATTACGATGAAAGATAATAATAAAAAAACTGAGC
>SDBT01005761.1_pt1 | contig 20720 bp, 18 predicted proteins | sample 2277101 | NCBI WGS metagenome assembly SDBT01 (sample SAMN10404973, study PRJNA504765) | marine sediment metagenome | isolation source: marine sediment core GS10_PC15, 103 cmbsf | place: Arctic Ocean: Southern Knipovich Ridge | collected 2010 | reverse complement strand
AAACCAGTATACCCGTAAGCAGCATGATTGATCCTGTCAATAAATGTACGTAATTTCACCACGATGGTTTCAAGGTCATCAAGATAAGCCAGATCACCCCGGTCAACAAATTCAGTTTGAATTCCAGTAAGTTTATCCAGCAGTTCCTGGAAGCGGGCTGTGATGACTTCCCTCAGCAGTTTGTCTGCTGTACGGCGGTCTTCCATTTCTATGTAGCCCTTAAATCCGGGAACTTTGAGGAGCAATTCCTTTAGTTTGCCCCGTCCGGATTCAATTTGTCCCTGAAAATCAGTCATTTTTCCTCCTGTTTGGGAAAACTTTTTACACAAATTTATTATACATGATTAAGAAGAATGATTATCATCTGTAAATTCATTTTTAATAGATATCTGATAAGCGATTCCAACAGGTTGTCCAATAACTCCAGTCCCTTCCCTTGCGGTCGGTTAGGGAAGGTTTATAATGTCCTTGATAAGGATTTTTTAAAGCCTAGGAGAAATCATGTATCAGGAAAAACAAGCTGAGTTATTAAACCTATTAGAGGGCTCTGTAACCTTTGAAAACGATCAGGTAGTGATTATTGATGAATCTAAACTGCAGCTGAAGATAGAGAATCTCGTTAAAGCTGCTGTTTTGGAAGAAGATGAACTCAAGCGGTATATTGCCCGTTACCTGGTGAGGGTAGTCGCTGCCGCCGCAGGTGTATATCCAAGCTCCATTCATGATCTTTACCTGGCCTGCGGTCGGGGCGAGGTTCCCAATAATTTCACCGTTCCTGCCATCAACCTGCGCTGCCTGACCTTTTATGCTGCCAGGATCATTTTCCAGATTGCCGGAGAAGTCAATGCCGGAGCATTTATCTTAGAACTTGCCCGCTCCGAAACCGGCTATACAGATCAGCGCCCATCTGAATATGCTGCCAATATCCTTGGTGGAGCTGTCGCTGCCGGCTACAAAGGCCCGGTCTTTATCCAGGGAGATCATTACCAGATATCCGCCAGCAGGTATCACGATAACCAGGACCCCGAAATCCAGGCTTTGAAAGACCTCACCAGGGAAGCCTTGGAAGCTGGATTTTTCAATATTGACGTTGATGCTTCCACTCTAGTGGATCTCAGCCAGGAAAGTGTGGTTGAACAGCAGATATTAAATTCTGAGTGGACAGCCTTTTTTACAAAATACATCCGTGACCTCGAACCCGAAGGAATTACCGTATCCATAGGTGGAGAAATCGGTGAAGTCGGTGAGGAAAATTCAACAGTGAAAGAACTGCGGGCTTACCTCGACAACTATCAGGTTGACCTGGAGAAAACTGCCCCCGGTGAAATTGGAATAAGCAAAATCAGTGTACTTACTGGGACCTCTCACGGTGGTGTGGTCCTACCAGACGGTAGTATTAAAGAAGTCGCGGTCGATTTTGAACTTTTAAAGAATCTGGGAAAGGTTTCCCGGGAAGATTATGGTTTGGGCGGCGCTGTGCAGCATGGTGCTTCCACTTTGCCGGAAACAGCCTTCAGTAAATTCCCTGAATATGAAACCCTGGAAGTCCATCTGGCTACCAACTTCCAGAATATCCTTTATAACGAACTTCCTGAAGACCTTAAAAAAGAAATTTATGTTTACCTTGATCAAAACCACGCCCATGAACGCAAAGAAGGTCAGACTGACGAACAGTTCTATTACAAAACCCGCAAACGGGCATTGGGTGAATTTAAAAATAAAATCTGGGGCATCTCCAAGGATCAGCTGGAAAAAATCACTACTGCCTGGGACCAGCAGTTCCGGGACTTATTTGACCGGCTTGGCGTGGCTGATACCCGCCCCTATGTGGACAAATTCATCAGACCAGTTCCGGTTGAGCCAGTGTTTAATAATTATCTGTTAGGCAATGTTCAGGCGGAAGACACTTCGGATCTGGCCGATTGATATGCCCGCCTCTGATCAAGGTGTAAGCCAGGATCGTTATCAGCTGATTCCCCGCACGTTAATATTTCTCATCCGCGGGGAATCAGTTTTGCTTTTAAAGGGAGCACCTTCCAAGCGCCTTTGGGCCAATCGTTATAACGGCGTTGGCGGACACATAGAAAAGGGTGAAGACGTACTCACTGCCGCCCGGCGTGAGCTTCAGGAAGAAACTGGTCTGATAACGGAGGGTCTCTGGCTGGCCGGAACTGTGACCGTGAATACCGGAGAGCCGGCTGGTATCGGAATATTTGTAATGAAAGGAACTTGTTCGGACGGAGAGCTCCGCCCCTCACAGGAAGGTGAACTGGAATGGGTACCCTTTAAGGAGATCCAGAATAGAGACCTTGTTGAGGATCTACCAGTTCTTCTACCAAGGGTCATCCAGCAATCACCAGGAGATCCCCCGTTTTCAGCCAGGTATTATTATAATGAAGAGGATCAACTTGTAGTGGAATTTGCTGAATAGAACAAGGATGCAAGATCTTTATCAATTAACTCACAATCCTATCTTCTACCATATAAAACACCAATTCTGTACTGCCGTAGGAACGGCGGTCAAAAAGCTTGAGGTTGTCCAGCTGGAGTGCCTGGTATTCGACTTTATCGATCTGAACAATGATCCAACTGTCATCTTTTAACCAGCCGGGGTTCTGATCCAGGGATTTTAAAGCATGGGACCAGATGTCTTTAAATTGGGGGGGAGCGATATACAGGAAATCAAACTGCCTATCTGCCATATTATCCAGAACTGAAAAAACGGACCTCTGCCAGACCTCAGCCTGTTCAACAAACCCGGTGTGCTCCAGATTTGCCCGAATGGTTTTAACTGCAGCAGTCTTGTTCTCAACAAAGCGGGCTTGAGCTGCCCCCCGGCTGAGGGCTTCAATACCCACACTGCCGGTTCCCGCAAACAGATCCAGCCAGGTAGATTCCAGGACATAAGGGGAAACAATGTTAAACAAAGCAGCTTTGACCTTCGACATGATTGGTCTGGTCCCGCTGCCCGGTACTGACTGCAGACTGAATCCTTTGGCTTTCCCGCCAATAACTGATAAGTTTCCCATGACTTAATCTTCCTGCTTTATATCTTGTGTTGGAATCAACTTAATAATGGTATTTTCCAACAGCTCGGTTTCAGAACTCTGATCAGCCAGGTACTGCTCGATAAAGCTTGAACGGCGCAGGCGCAGCGCCATAGGAGCCACTATTCGGAGGTCTTCTAAGTTTACGTTCTCCCTGGCATCTGCCGCAGCATGAGCCCTGGCAGCTTCAAACAAAGTGATCTCAGCCCGCAAAGAATCCAGCTCCAGTTCCTCGATTAATTCCAGGCCGGTCTGGGCAATTTCATCGGAAAGCTCCACCTGGGAGATATTCTCACGGCTGGCCTGGATTTCATCCTTAAATGTTCTCGTAGCAGGGGCATATTGGGCAGAAAAAGCCCTATTATTTTCTTTATATGCCCTGGTTCTTTGGTAGGCCTCAAGGCGGTCCTCTTTACTTTCCAATCCTTTGACCAGCACCCGCAGGCCAAATCTATCCATAATCTGGGGACGTAAATGGCCCTCTTCAGGATTCATGGATCCGATCAGGGTGAAATTCGAGCGATAAGTGGCGGATAAAGAGCCCCGCCGAACGGTATATTTGCCCTGGGCTGCCGCATCCAGGATGGCATCTACAATCTGGTCATTGAGCAGGTTAACTTCATCCACATAAAGCAGATTCTGGTCAGCTCGTGACAAAATGCCCCGTTTCAGCTGCCGGCGGGAATTGGCTTTTGCCCGGGAATCCAGACCTCCCACAACGTCTTCCAAAGTTGCGTTAAGTGGCAGTTCTACCAGGCGCACATTTTCAAGTCGTGAGAGAGGATCACCCTGCCCATATTTTTTTGCACAATCCGGACAAACGGCGTCAATTCCTCCGGATTCAATCTCTTCCTCCAGGCAGCCGTAATAACACAAACTTCGTCTCACATCTGGAAGTAGATCGATCAGACTGCGAACTGCGGTGGATTTTCCAGTTCCGCGGGGACCGATCAGCAGCACTCCGTCCAGGTTGGGATTAAGCAAAGAAAGCACCAGAGAAAGTTTCATTTGGTTTTGTCCCACCAGCGCCAGGAATGGGAATGGCACACTGTCGGCCAGTCCAGAATCTTCCGGATTATAATCCAGCACAGCCCTGACACCTGAGGCTTTTTCAAGCAATTCCTGGAGGGATCCCACCTTGGTGATCAGTTCCGGTTCACCTTGAGGGATTTTAATCTCTTTCTCATCCATAATTGATCCTTTTATTTTGATTTCTGCCTCCATTATACTCAATCTGAAACTTTTTCACTTGCACAGACTCCTTTTCTGATCTAGGATTAAAAAGGTGACAAATGATCACATCCACCAGGGAGATAATATGATCGGTGCAATCGCAGGCGACATCATTGGGTCAGTTTATGAACATAATCCCCTGAAAAGCGAGGATTTTCCCCTTTTTAGCGACTTTTCCCGGATCACAGACGATACAGTCATGTCCCTGGCAGTTGCCCAGGCAATTCTTGAGGGAGGTAATTACGGACATGAGATGAAATCATTAGGCAGGATTTTTCCGAATGCAGGATATGGAGGTAATTTCATGCTCTGGATCGCAGAGGATGAAATTCGGCCTTACGACAGCTGGGGAAATGGTTCTGCCATGCGCGTCAATCCCATTGGATTTGCATTTGATACCGAACAGGATGTACTTCGTGAAGCCAGAAATAGCGCCGTGGTTTCTCATGATCATCCCGAAGGTGTTAAGGGTGCCCAGGCGGTAGCCCTGGCTATCCTGCTTGCCCGGCAGGGCGCATCCAAAAAGCAAATCAGGGAAAGGATCTCAACCGAATTCATCTATGATCTAGACCGCACAATTGATCAGATTCGCCCCGGTTACAGCTTTGACGTTTCCTGCCAGGGATCTGTACCAGAAGGCATCATTGCTTTTTTGGATTCTACGGATTATACAAGCGCCGTCCGTAAAGCAGTTTCTCTGGGGGGTGACAGCGATACCCTGGCTTGTATCGCCGGAGCTATTGCAGAGTCTTATTATAAAGAAATTCCCGCTCTGATCCAAACTGAGACTGAGAACCGGGTGCCTGATTTATTATGGAAGATCCAGGAAAAATTTGAGAAGAGATTTCCCTGCTGTGGATTGGGAGATTAGACCTTTAGGTAACTTGATATATTGAGAAATTCTTATTCCACGTCGTTGTAAGTCCAGATGCGGTTGATCAGGAAGTTCCAGAACATCACCACCACCACCGCGACGCCCAGGGCAAAAGTATATCCCAGCCTGTCAGCATCGATAATCCCAATCGGCAAGAATGAGAATCCTTCAAAAAGCCGCCTGAAAGGAGCTTCCAAACCTGTAAAAATCGGAGTTCTGATACCCAGCCCAATCAGGTTAACAATGAAATAACTCACCAATTGATTTCGCAGTGGTTTTGATCTGGAATCAGGATAGGTCCATAATCGATTCCAGATGAAATTGCTGATAATCGCCAGAGTGAATGATCCTGTCTGAGCCCATTTCGGTTCAATTCCCAGTAAACTCATCAGCAAGTGAAAAGAAGCAAAATCCACCAGCGCGCCAATTGCACCTACCACACTGAATTTTAGGAACCTGTTCCTCTCCCGGGGGTTTTTAAGGATTGATTTCAATTTCATGGTTTTTTAGATGTATTCCTGAAAATAGGGGATGGTCCGGGTTAATCCTTCTTCAAGATCAATACTTGGGTTCCAATCCAGGACCTGTTGGGCCCGGGTAATATCCGGTCTGCGGCGTTGGGGATCCCCCTCTCCTCTTTTATCCGGATGCATTACAACCTCGGCATGATTATCAGTCAGCCGGTTTATGATATTTGCCAGCTCCAGGATAGTCATCTCTGTGGGATTACCAATATTCACAGGTTGGTGTTCCTCAGACATGAACAAACGATAAATGCCCTCGATCAAATCATCCACGTAGCAAAAACTCCTCGTCTGGGATCCATCGCCATAGATAGACAAGGATTCCCCGGTCAAAGCTTGATTGAGAAAGTTTGGTACTGCTCGGCCGTCATCCAATCTCATCCGGGGTCCGTAAGTATTAAATATACGAACAATACTTGTATTAATTCCGTGAAAGCGGTGATAAGCCATGGTCAGCGCTTCTGCGAATCTTTTAGCTTCGTCGTAAACAGATCTTTCGCCGATAGGATTTACATGACCCCAGTAGGATTCCGGCTGGGGGTGAACCTGGGGGTCTCCATAAATTTCGCTGGTTGATGCCAATAGGAATTTTGCGTCGTATACCCGGGCGACTCCCAGTGTATTCAATGTTCCCAGTCCCCCGGCTTTCATAGTCTGAATGGGCAGGTTGACATAACCATAGGGAGAGCTGGGATTTGGGGAAGCTGGAGAAGCAAAATGCATCACTCCGTCCAGGCGGTCTCCCGGAACTTCAATAAACTTGGATACATCATGCTCAATAAAACTGAATAGTTTCTGTTTATTGAGGTGCTCCAGGTTCTCCGGGCGGCCGGTAATAAAATTATCCATTCCGATAACTTCATGTCCTTCCTGAATCAGCCGATCACATAAATGGGAGCCTAAAAAACCCGCTGCCCCTGTAATAAGTATTTTCATCATTTCTCCTCAATTACCAATCCAATCTCGATACCCCATTATCGCCAGTTACCTGCCAGGCATCCCCACTTTCTGGAACCAGGATCCAGATATTGCCTTCATAAATCACTGCCAGTGGATATGTTCCGCTGGCTTCTGTTGGTCTGGGAGACCATGCTCCCCAACCCCTGGATGGCTGCAAACCCGGCTTATCCTGAGCGGGGAAAACCAGGTATCGATTTGAACCATCCCGATCCATCAGGGCAACCCGGTAATTGCTTGTTGCACTCTGATCGGGGAAGATTGCCTGCAAAAAAGCAACCTGGTAAGATGCTTCTCCGGATGGTTTAGCCGTCACCGGAGATACCATGGGGTAGGCAAACATACCCACATTCTGAACAATGGTTCGCACACCCCCACCCGTTAATGGAATCGCAATTAAATCAAAAACCGGGGAATCCTCAGTCATTGGAGATCCCTCTGGAGCTGAATGGTTAACTGAAAAGATCACATTTCCCAACGGTCCAATGCTCAGACCTGGCATCCAGGCCCAATCACCCTGGGTTTGGTAGGGAATTACTTCCAGGAATACCTGTTTTTCCGGTTCATCGTATGGAATAACTCCGATTTGGTCGGGGCTCGCATAAGCAGCCAAATCACCATCAGGGAAAAACTGGAAATTTGTCCCCCACCATCCGTACACTCCACTGTAATTTGTTTCCTGGAGGGTATTTACCAGGGATGTCCAGCCGTTATTACTGAAGATACTTACAATCAGATCGTTATTTGCCTGCCAACCCGGCGCAGACAGGCGGGGCTCGACCGTGGAAAAACTAAACTTCTCTTCTGATCCGGGAAACCAATCCGCATAATGGATCACATTTTCAACATCCAGTGAAATCAAAGAATCCTCTGGGGAAGATAAATTGACTGTCCAGAGTGAGTTAATGACGTCTTCATCTTCCTCTGTTCGGGTGAACAGCAGCCAATTTCCATCTCCTGAGAGGCTGAATACTCTGCCGTCAAGATCACCGGTTGGCACAATCAGATAGCGGTTGGCTGTGGATTGATCCATCAGCCAGGCATTTCCGTTCGATAGGTAAACCAATGGACTGGGTAATGCCAGTGGAGCGATCGAGGATTGCACCCCAACCAGGATAATTTCGTCTACGGTTTCTTCCAATTCCAGGCTGCTTACCTCATTAAAGGATATTTCTTCTCCATTCTCAAAGAGGCGAATTGATATGATCTCTTTTATGCCATTTTTTCCTGCCTGGAGCAGTTTTTCTTGGCCGGCAGGCAAATTCTCGGTAGGTTGGCGGATTACTTCGAATGGTATGATTACCTGTTCTGTTTCTATGCGCTCTTCAACCCGAATAACACGGATCAATCCATCTTCCAGCAGGGAAATCATCTGGGCAGGTTCAGTACGGTCACTGCCTGCAAGAATGATCTCGGCCGTAGTTAATACTTCCCCTACTGTGCTGCCAGCCGGGACTTGAAGAGAAAGAGTTTCATTATCGACCTCGATCTGGATAGTAATATCCTCAGGAGGGGGTGTTTGAGATAGGGAAGAACAGGCTGTACCAAGCAGGAACAGCAAACTGGCAATCAAACCTAATTTAATAAAATGGTATAATCTCATGGCAGCTATCAAAATGACAAATTTACCTTGAAGAGGATATAAAAAATCCTCCCAAATTGCTCTAAATGCAAATTATAGCATGACAGAAGAAAAATTCTCCCAAACCAATCAAAAACAAGATCTCGGATTAACTGCTCTGGTAGAAGCAATTTTATTCGTCTCACCTGAGCCGATCAGTGCCAATCAGATTGCCAGCCTGATGGATATACCCCCCCGGGAGATAAAGAACGCTTTTAACGAGTTGGATCAGCTATATGCAGGGCGGGGAATCCGGCTCCAGTATCATAAGAACAAAGTGCAGATCACCTCGGCTCCGGAAGCAGCCTCAGTCCTTGAGAATATGCTCAATCTGGAAACGACCAGCACACTCAGCCGGGCTGCCCTGGAAACTCTCTCAATCGTTGCCTATCAGCAGTCTATTACCAGACCTCAGATCGATTCCATCCGGGGTGTGAACAGCGATGGTGTGTTGAAAACACTGCTCAACAAAGGCCTGATAGATGACGTGGGTCGGGCAGAAGGACCAGGTCGACCAATTCTTTACAGCACAACCACGGAATTTCTGAAATATTTTGGGCTGAGTTCCTACGAGGAACTCCCCCCACTTGATTTTGATGAGATCCAGGAGTCAATCGACCCCAAGGTGCTTAAAGGCTAAACCTTTCAACTAATACTTCAATTGATAATCATCTCACCTAACTGATGAAATCTCGCCTTCAAAAAATCCTTGCTCAAGCCGGATATGGATCCCGACGCAGCTGTGAGGAGTTAATCCGGCAGGGTCGGGTGCATGTGAATGGCAGCCCGGCATCATTAGGATTTCAGGCAGATCCCCTGACTGATATCATCCTGATTGACGGAAAACAACTATCTCCCCCGGAAACTCTCAACTATATCATGCTGCACAAACCCCGGGGTGTGCTTTCTACTGTAAGTTCACCAGATTTGAGACCCACTGTCAGATCTTTGATTGATCTACCCGGACGGCTTTATCCTGTCGGCAGACTGGATGTCAGCAGTGAAGGGCTAATTCTGATGACAAATGATGGTGAGTTGACCAACCGTCTCACCCACCCTCGCTATCAACATGAAAAAGAATACCGGGTGCTGGTTGTTGGTCGTCCCAGCGATCAGCAGCTAACTGGTTGGCGGAAAGGTTTGATCCTCGATGACGGAACTCTCACCCGCCCAGCGAAGGCATGGATAGAAGACAAGGATTCCAACGGAACCTGGTTGGGGGTTATACTTAAGGAAGGCAAAAAACGCCAGATTCACAGAATGGCAGAGGCCTCAGGATTGGTGGTGACACGCCTGATCCGGATCAGAATTGCCAATCTGGTCCTGGGAGATTTGCTTCCGGGTGAATGGCGTGAGCTTAATCAACAGGAGATCCATGATCTGAGTAGTTTAATGGGAAAAAAGGGATAATGATGGAAAAGAGCATTGAACAAAACAAAAAGACCTGGCTGGATACCGCAGCCTTGTCCAATATCAACATTTCCTGGGAAATGATCCTGTTTGGGATCATTTTGATCCTGGCAGTCCTGTCCCGTTTTTATGACCTGGGAGCCCGGGTGATCAGCCATGATGAAACCTCCCATGTTTATTACTCCTGGAGGCTGTTTAAAGGTATGGGCTACAACCATGATCCCATCACCCATGGTCCCTTCCAATTTCTTTTCCTGGCCTTCGTTTATTTCCTGTTTGGTGACAGCGATTATACTGCCAGGATTCCGGCAGCCATAACCAGTGTGATCACGATCCTTTTCCTCTGGAAATACCGACGTTATCTTGGAAAATGGGGCACCCTGGCAGCTGCTCTGATGTTTTTGATATCACCCTTTATGCTTTATTACGGCCGATATGTGCGCAACGAATCTTTTGTAGCTTTATTTGGAATAGTATCCCTCTGGGCCATATTGCGTTATCTGGAAACCAGTACTCCCAAATACCTGTACTGGTTGACTGCTGCAACTGTGCTGCACTTTGCCACCAAAGAAACTGCTTTCATTTATACCGCCCAGGCTATGATATTCCTCGGCCTGGTTTTCATCATGGATGTCATTAAGGATAAATGGCATAACCCCTCACTCAAGAGACTTTTCATGGCTGGGATCATAGGTGCAGGTTTATTCCTGGGTCTCGGTCTGCTGGCAGGAACCTTGACACCTGAATTCCCCATCCCGGATCAGGCACCTGCTGGACCAAATCCCATGACAGCCATCCCGATGGCCCTCGCAGGATTATTCTTACTGGGATCACTGTTATCCGCCATTTTTGGCTACACCTGGAAAAAACTTAAACAGCTGCCTTCCTTCAGTGCCCTGCTGGTGCTGGGAACTCTGGTCTTGCCCCAGCTGGCTCCTTTCCCGGCAAATTTCCTCAATTTCAATTCTCTCGATTATTCTGCCGACGGAATGCTGAGAACCGGCGCGATCATCCTGGTCCTGACAGCTCTTGCAGTCGTCGCGGGTCTGTCCTGGAACCGGCGGGAATGGCTGATCAATGTTGCTATTTTTTATATACCCTTCATAATTTTTTACACCACTGTTTTCACCAATGGCATTGGCTTTTTTACCGGTCTGGTGGGTTCACTGGGTTACTGGCTGGGACAGCAGGTTGTTGAACGGGGAAGCCAGCCCTGGTACTACTACTGGTTGATCCAGATCCCAATTTATGAATACTTGCCTGCTCTGGGCGGCCTGGCCACACTCATTGGCGTCGGTGTTAAAAGGCTTAGGAGGAAAACTGTCCCAGAGATCGATCAGGATATCCCGGCGGCAGAGCCGGCAGAAAAAAAAGCGCCTGTGTTTGCTTTGTTGGCGTTCTGGGCTCTGACCAGTTTGATCGCTTATCCACTCGCCGGGGAAAAGATGCCCTGGCTGACAGTACATATTGCCTTCCCCTTAATCCTGTTGACTGCCTGGGGTTTCCAGCAAATGATGTTGAAATTTGACTGGAAATCCTTCAAAGATAAACACGGCTGGCTGGTGTTAATTCTCATCCTGACCTTCCTGGCGGGAATTTTTGGCAGCCTTGGTTCACTGCTTTCCTCCAATCCGCCCTTCCAGGGACAGGATCTCCATCAGCTGCGGGCTTCAGGAAACTTCTTATCAGCACTGGTGGTCGCTGGAGTGACCGGTTACCTGATCTGGTCGCTGGTGCGTGATTGGAAATCTATCCAGGTCTGGATTTCTACCGCTCTGGCGATTTGCCTTGTGCTGGTTACTCTCACTTCTCATACCTCAATCCAGGCTGCCTTTATCAATTATGATGACCCTACAGAATACCTGGTTTATGCACATGGCGGCAGAGGAATTAAGGAAGCTCTGGCCCAAATAGAAGAGCTTTCCTACCGGACCAGTGATGGCTTGTCCATGGAGGTTGCCTTCGACAATGAAACCACCTATCCCTTCTGGTGGTACCTCAGAAATTATGAAAACCAGCGTTATTATGGTGAAAATCCCACCCGGGATTTACGCAACGCCCCGGTAATCCTGGTAGGAAACAATAACTACGCCAAACTGGAACCTGTTGTTGGAAATGCCTATTATGAATTCACATATAACCGGATTGTTTGGCCCAACCAGGATTATTACAACTTGACCTGGGAACGAATAGGCAATGCCCTCACCAACCCCGATATCAGGGAGGGAATATTCAGGATCTGGCTGCAGCGGGATTACCAGAAGTATGCTCAAGCTACTAACAAGAGCATCAGTCTCGCGAATTGGAATCCGGCGGACCAGATGAAGCTATATGTCCGCAAAGATGTTGCTGCCCGGGTCTGGAATTATGGCTCAATGGACCTGGTTTATGCTGACATCTCAGATCCATACGAAGGAAAAGAATTAACTCTGGAAGCGGCTATCAGCCTGAATCAATTAAATCTAGTTTCACCCCGCAACCTGGAGATCGCGCCTGATGGCTCTCTTTACCTGCTGGATACCGGCAATAACCAGGTTCTGCATCTCTCTGCAAAGGGTGATTTGATCCATTCCTGGGGGGAATACGGGGCTTCCGATACAGGCAGTGCGCCTCCGGGAAGTTTTAATGAACCCTGGGGCATTGCCATCAACAGCGAAGGGTATGTCTTTGTCGCTGATACCTGGAACCACAGAATTCAGAAATTTTCCCCTGATGGGAAATACTTGACGAGTTGGGGGCAATTCGGCCAAATGGAAACACCGGATTCTTTCTGGGGACCAAGAGATGTCGCAGTTGATGATAACGGGCATGTATATGTCTCTGATACTGGAAATAAACGAATTGTAATATTTGATGAGAGGGGAAATTTTATCTCGGAATTTGGTGAAATCGGTCTGGGTGAGGCTCAATTTGATGAACCATCCGGCCTGGCTTTAGATCAGGTAGGCAATCTCTATGTTGCCGATACCTGGAATCAGCGCATCCAGGTATTTTCTCCGGATATCGACGGAATCGCGCAAAACTACCTTAACCAGTGGGATGTGGAAGGTTGGTATGGTCAATCACTCGACAATAAACCCTATCTGAGTATCGGACCTGATGGCTTTGTCTATACCAGTGATCCCGAACTTTCCAGGATAATTGTCTTCACTCCCTTAGGAGAAGTTATCGCCGCCTGGGGAACCCAGGGGCCGGAAAGCTTTAATCTCAATTTCCCCACAGGTCTGGCGGTGGATGCTGAGGGTGGAATTTGGGTAACTGATACCAAAAACAACCGGGTCCAATATTTCAGCAGTCCTTTCCAGAGTGATGAATAAAGGTAAAAAATCCCATTTTATACCTTCCCCTAATCCGGAAAAATAAGTAAGGATTTGCCCTGTAAAATCATCTAAACTCAAGTAAATATTTGAGGATTGAATCATGCCTGGAGAAGCCATGTCTAATAACCTTGTATCTGAAATAACTTCCAGAAAAACTTACGCCACCAGGAAAGAATTTCTGAAAGCAATAGGTGTTGCCGGGGTCAGTGCTGCTGTGCTGGCTGCCTGCCAGAATAAACCCTTCCTGGCTGGAGAGGATATATCTGCTGGAAGTGAGGGAGCGATAGACTCCGGTGGAGCGCCGGCAGCAGCCGGTCAGGTTGATGAATTAGGAGATGTGCTGACATCTTATGATGACATCATCAGCTATAATAATTTTTATGAATTCACCACCGATAAAGAAGGTGTTGCCAGGTTGGCAAAAGATTTTCAGACCTCCCCCTGGGAAGTTAAGATCGGGGGACTGGCTGCAAATCCCCTGACCTTATCCATGGATCAGATCCGCAGACGATATACCACCGAAGAACGTATTTATCGAATGCGCTGCGTGGAAGGCTGGTCCATGGTAATTCCCTGGCAGGGATTCCCCCTGGCAAATCTGTTGGAGGATGTAAAACCCACTTCGTCCGCAAAATATGTTCGATTTGAATCCATCTATGACCCCAAGCAGCTTCCAGGTCAAAAAAACCGATATTATCCCTGGCCATATATTGAAGGACTGCGTATGGATGAGGCTTATCACGATCTCACCCTGATAGCCACAGGTCTTTACGGTGAAGATTTGCTGCCCCAGAGCGGCGCTCCTATTCGGCTGGTAGTACCTTGGAAATATGGATTTAAGAGTATTAAATCGATCGTAAAAATAGATCTGGTGGAAGAAATGCCGGAATCATTATGGATGGAATCTGCTCCTAACGAATACGGCTTTTTCGCTAATGTTAACCCAGAAGTGGATCATCCCCGCTGGTCTCAGGCGACTGAACGGCGCATAGGAGATCTTTCCCGCCGGCCCAGTCTGAAATTTAATGGCTATGAAAAAGAGGTAGGATCATTGTATGAAGGCATGGATCTTACAAAATATTTCTAAACCCTGGAAAAAATATAGAAGAAATCTGGCATCCATACTCCATCCACTCTCCCATGCTGGCGCTCTGGTGCCTCTATCAGTTGGTTTATGGGATTTTTGGCAGGTCAATCTTAGTGCAAATCCGATCCTGGAAATCACCCAACGGACAGGTAAAACAGCTATCACCTTGCTGCTGCTAACCCTGGCTATCTCGCCCCTCAGACAGCTATTAAATTGGCCGCAAGTAAATAAACTTCGCCGGCCGTTGGGTTTATATGCTGGTTTTTATGCCTTAATCCATTTTTTAATCTTCATCTGGCTGGATTATGGTTTCCAATGGAATCTAATTCTGAATTATATATTGACCAATAAGTTCATCCTGCTTGGATTTACTACCGGTTTAATTTTACTGACACTGTCAATAACATCCCTGAATTTATTCCTTAAAAAAATGGGTAAACGCTGGAAACAACTTCACAGGTTGGTTTACGGGGCCGGAATTTTATCTGCGCTGCACTTTATCCTGGCTGTAAAACCAGGAGTTCTCCGACCCTGGCCATACGTGATTATCATGGCAATATTACTTTTGTTCCGGCTTCCGCTGGTCCATACCTGGGTGAAAAAGACTTTCTTTGGGTACTCCAAAAAGACCAGATTATAAACCCGGGCTTTATTCGTCACAATTTTGACAGGATGCTCATCACAATTCCTTTTTGGGATCCGAAAAAGGAATATTTCACATGGTATAATCTCCGCGCAATTGGATTGTTCACGCCCCAATTCAATTCCGGGAGCTGATTGAAATATGAAACTTCATGAGTTTTATTCCAAAAAGATCTTCGAAAAATATGGAATCCCCATCCCCGAGGGTGAACTAGCCCATACTCCAGCTGAAGCCCAAAAAATTGCTAAAAAACTGAATGGACCCGTGGTCATAAAATCCCAGGTTCTGGTTGGCGGACGCGGCAAAGCTGGTGGAATTAAAGTAGCTCAAACAGCTAAGGAAGCCGCCCAGCATGCTGAAGAAATCCTGGCGCTGACCATCAAGGGCTTACCGGTTCGTATGGTTCTGGTGGATCAGGCAGCAGATATCAAAACAGAAATTTACCTGGGCATCACCAATGACCGCTCAGCCAGAAAACCTGTAATCATGGCGTCTGCATCCGGCGGCGTTGATATTGAAGAGGTCGCCCACAAGACTCCCGAAAAGATCATCAAATGCCATATCGATCCTCTGATGGGACTGCAAAGTTATCAATCCCGGGACCTGGCAGCAGGCATAGATCTGCCGCGGGAACACTGGCGCGCTTTTGGGAAAATAGCCTCTGGCTTGTGGCAGGCTTACAGCGACAGCGACGCCACCCTGGCAGAAATAAATCCCCTGGTTATTACAGGAGAGGGAAAGCTGCTGGCTGTCGATGGAAAAATGGTCCTTGATGACAATGCCCTTTTCCGGCATCCTGATTTAGAAGAACTCAGGGATCTTGATGTTGATCAGGAAGGTGAAATTCAAGCCCGGGAGCACGGTTTGTCATTTATTAAATTAGGCGGGGATATTGGCTGCATGGTAAACGGTGCCGGTCTGGCAATGACTACCATGGATATCATCAAACTATTTGGCGGTGAGCCGGCCAATTTCCTGGATATCGGCGGTGGGGCAAGCGCTGAAAAGGTTGCCGCTGCCCTGGAGATCATTCTCTCAGACCCCAGTGTCAAAGCTGTTCTTTTTAACATATTTGGCGGTATCACCCGCTGTGACCTGGTTGCCAAAGGCATCCTGGAGGCTCTGGATGAAGTCAAGACCGATGTCCCCATGGTTGTCAGGCTGGTTGGAACCAATGCGGCTGAAGGACGCCATCTTCTCAAAGATGCCCAGATGGAAACCGCTGATACATTAGCAGAAGCTGCCAAACTTGCAGTAGCGGCAGCCAGGGCGTGAAATGAATAGTTTTGGGAGATATTCATGAGTATTTTAGTGAATCAGAATACCCGTTTATTAGTCCAGGGAATTACCGGGCAGGAAGGTTTATTCCACACTGAAAAAATGCTTGCCTATGGAACCCGGGTGGTAGCTGGCGTAACTCCTGGCAAAGGCGGCGAATGGGTTTTGAACGGCAAGATCCCCGTATTTGATTCTGTAAAAATTGGACGAAATGCTACCGGCGCCAATACTTCTTTGATCTTTGTGCCAGCCCGGTTCGCCGCTGATGCTATGTTTGAAGCCGCTGACGCGGGTATCGAATTAATCATCTGCATCACTGAGGGTGTACCTGTCGCTGATATGATGCGGGTTAGAAATTACCTGGACCAAAAAGACGTCCGACTGGTTGGACCCAACTCCCCAGGTTTGCTAACTCCTGGAGAAGCCAAGGTTGGCATTATCCCCGGGAATATAGCCATCCCCGGTAAGATCGGCGTTGTCTCCCGCTCTGGAACACTCACCTATGAAATTCTTTATGCCCTCAAGAACCTGGGTATGGGCGTTTCGACCTGTGTGGGTATTGGGGGAGATCCTGTGAATGGAACCAATTTCATTGATACTCTGGAAATGTTCCAGGAGGATCCAGGGACCGAGAAGATCGTCCTGATCGGAGAAATCGGGGGCACTGACGAGGAACAGGCAGCTGAATATATTACCCGGCATGTCACCAAACCAGTGGTTTCGTTCATCGCCGGCCGAACTGCCCCTCCGGGTAAACGCATGGGACACGCCGGTGCCATTGTCCAGGGGGGCACAGGATTGGCGGAGGATAAAATCAAAGCCCTGGAAAATGCCGGGGTCAAAATTGCCCAGCATCCTGAAGAAATACCTGGATTGTTGTAAATAAAAAAAATAGTCACTAAATTAAACAAATAAGCCCGCCAGGATTTAGGCAGGCTTTTTGTATTGTTACCTGAATTTATTTACATTTTCTTTTCCAGGTAAGCCACAGCATCGCCAACAGTAGTGATCTTCTGAGCGTCTTCATCGGAGATTTCACCCCCGAACTTATCCTCGAATTCCATGATCATTTCGACCAGATCGAGGGAATCGGCTTCCAAATCTTCCCGGAAGCGGGCTTCCTTGGTCACTTTGTCTGGATCCACTGCCAGTAAATCTACAATAATTATCTTAACCTGCTCAAATGTGTCGGCCATTCTGGCTCCTCCTTGAGAACAAAATCTTAATTTCTATGATATCTTACTAAACAAGTTTTAATGATTTTGGTTTCGTTTATTGATGTGTGAGTATTGTAACCTCAGGGGATATGTTGTCAAGGTTCAGGCAGGGTAAGCTAGATTTTGTTGACAGGGGTGTACCAGACTGTTACCATACCCTCAGCCAGAGGAATATCTATGCCCTTGCAAACACCCTCCATCAGCGCCAGAAAAGAAGACCACATCCGCATTAATTTAGATCAGGATGTGCAATCGGGGTTAAGCACAGGGCTGGAACGCTACCGGTTTATTCATCAGGCTCTGCCGGAACTGGATCTGGAAGATATTAAGCTGGATCTGAACCTCTTTGAAAAGAAAATCTCTGCTCCCCTTTTTATATCTTCCATGACCGGCGGGACAGAAGGCGCCAGACTCATCAATCAGAACCTGGCCCTGGCTGCCCAGCAAACCGGGATCCCCATGGGATTGGGATCACAGCGGGCTGCAATCGAAAAACCTGAACTTGCTGATACTTTTCAGATCCGGGAATTTGCTCCGGATATTACCCTCTTTGCCAACCTGGGAGCTGTCCAGCTCAATTACGGATTATCCACCGCTGACTGTCAGAGTGCAGTTGATATGGTTGAAGCTGATGCTTTGGTCCTGCATCTTAATCCGCTCATGGAAGCCGTCATGACAGAAGGAGACACCCGTTTTAGCGGATTGATAGGAAAAATTGGCGAGGTTTGCCATCAACTGGAAGTTCCGGTCATCGTCAAAGAGGTTGGCTGGGGAATTTCCAGACAGGCAGCTGAGATGTTGGCAGAAGCTGGAGTCGCCGCGATAGATGTTGCTGGAGCTGGAGGAACTTCCTGGACTGAAGTGGAAATGCACCGGGCAGAAAATGACCATGGGCGCCAGGTCGCCTCAACTTTTGTGAATTGGGGAATACCCACTGCAAAAAGCATCCAGATAATCAGGGAAACACTGCCTGATATGCTCATCCTGGCATCTGGCGGATTAAGAAACGGTCTGGATATAAGCAAAACAATAGCACTCGGGGCGGCCATGGGAGGCCTGGCTGGTCCTTTCCTGAAAGCTGCCTTGATCTCAGCAGATGCTGTGGTTGCTGAGATCAATCGTATCAAACGAGAAATTCAGATCAGCATGTTCGGGGCGGGTGCGGGGAATTTGAAAGCCCTGGCTGAAATCCAATTACACAAAGAATAATACCCATGAGCACATCCACCGGATTTTCATCCTTTGCTGATTTGGCGAAACCTGCTCTGCGAGAGCAGCTCCAACAGACGGTCTCTTTAACTGCAGATCACGGCACCCCAGAACTGCAGGATATGATCACCTACCAGCTGGGCTGGACCGGTGAAAACGCCGGGTCCAAGGCGGAAGGCAAACAAATTCGCCCCCTGTTGGCACTGCTGGCATCAGAGGCAGGCGGCGGGGATTGGAAAAAAGCTCTGCCGGCAGCTGCAGCAGTGGAACTAATACATAACTTCTCCCTGATCCACGACGATCTTGAAGACCAGGGCGAAATACGCCGGGGAAGGCCAACTGTCTGGAAGATCTGGGGTCAAGCCCAGGCCATCAATACCGGAGATGCCATGTTTGCCCTGGCAAATATAGCTTTGACGAACCTGGAAAACACCTTATCCGCTGAGAAAGCCCTTGAAGCAGGAAAGTTATTTCATGCCACCGGCTTAAGATTAACCCAGGGACAGCACCTGGATATCGCATTTGAATCCCAGGACGAGGTTGAGTTGGAAAATTACTGGAAAATGGTAGGAGGAAAAACTGCTGCCCTGCTGGCTTTCAGCCTCGAGGTTGGCGCTTTGTGTGCTGCAGTGTCCCCTGAAATCCAATCCAATTTCCGCGACTTCGGTCACTACCTGGGCCTGGCATTCCAGGTCCAGGATGACATCCTGGGAATCTGGGGAGATGAGGAAATCATCGGAAAATCCAGCACAGGGGATCTGGTAGTGCGCAAAAAGACCCTTCCTGTGCTCTTTGGATTGGGTCAGAAAAAAGCCTTCTATGAAACCTGGATGGCGGGACCAATTACGCCTGAAGCAGCTGTAGGTTTAAGCCAGGTGCTCGAAGCAGAAGGGGGACGTGCCTATGCGCAAAGCACTGCTGACAAGCTGACAGATCTGGCATTAACCGCCCTTGAGGGTGCCCAACCCCAGGAAAATGCTGGCGAAATCCTGCGGGATTTAGCAAAAAAATTGCTCAACCGGGAGGAATAATACCCTCAAAATTCTCCCTCTTTCCTAAAAATCTCCTAGATTTGAGATAATTTCTGGTGTTTTCTCTTTAACTATCCTTACTCCCAGCTTCTGGTATAATTGCCGCTGTCAAGTGACTAAAATATCTACAAAGAGTTACCTTATGGCACAAACAAACACCAAAATCTGCCCCACCTGCGGCACCCGCGTCAAGGATGGCGCTGAGCGCTGCCTGGTATGCGGCAGCGGCCTTAGCGGAGCGAAAAAAGACGCCCAGGTAGTCAGCGGCGGACGTATGCCTGAAATTACCGTCGGTCTGCCGATCGCGATCGGCCTGGTAGTTTTATTCCTGGCAATTGGCGCAGGAATGGTGTATCTGGCCCTGCAACAGACTGGGGCCATGGTGGATACCACCATAACCCCGACATTGACCGAAACAGTCACCGTAACACCCACTACCACCCCGGAACCTCCCACGATAACACCTTCGCCAATGCCCAGCCCAACCCCATTAACCTATATCGTCGCTCCCAATGATACCTGTCTAGCCATTGCTGTCAGGTTTGAGGTATCTATTAAATCGATTGTGCTGCTCAATAATATTACTGCCTCCTGCGATACGCTCTACGAAGGTCAGGAATTATACATCCCCCACCCGACTCCAACGGCTACATCCTTCCCGACTGCAACATTAAGTGGAATTGAAGGTACCCAAGCGGCCTGCGACAAGGTTGCCTATGAAGTTGGAGAAGGCGACACACTCAGCAGCATCTCCCTGAATTACAATGTACCGGAAGCTGCCATTAAATCCTACAACGGCATGGTCAGCAATACAGTCTACGAAGGCTTAACCCTGATCATCCCTCTTTGTGAACGGGCAGCAACTCCCGGTCCTTCCCCCACCCCCACACCACCGCCGCCTTACCCGGCGCCCAATCTGCTGCTTCCTCCGGATGGCGGGGTATTTTCACTGAGCGACAACCAGGTTACCTTGCAGTGGTCTTCTGTGGGATTAATCAATGCCAATGAAGCTTATCAGGTTTCGGTAATGGACCTGACTGAAGGCACCGGACGTAAACTCGTGGATTATGTAACCGATACCAAGTTCATTGTTCCCGGATCCTTCCGGTCCAACGATGATTCCCCCCATATTTATCGCTGGACCATCAGCACGGTCCGTCAAGTGGATGTGGACGAAAATGGCATCTCCATCTGGGAAGCTGCCGGCAGCGAAAGCGAAACCCGGGTCTTCATCTGGACCGGCGAAGCCGCTATCGAAGCAACACCGAC
>SDBT01005760.1_pt1 | contig 20720 bp, 17 predicted proteins | sample 2277101 | NCBI WGS metagenome assembly SDBT01 (sample SAMN10404973, study PRJNA504765) | marine sediment metagenome | isolation source: marine sediment core GS10_PC15, 103 cmbsf | place: Arctic Ocean: Southern Knipovich Ridge | collected 2010 | reverse complement strand
CTATCGGCATGAACTGGCGAGAGCTTCGCAACATTTCGCAAACGGTTCGAGTTGAACAGATTCGCTCCCGAATTGTCGACGTAAGCAACGTCGGCAGGGCCGATGCTACCGTAGAGGTCGATCCAGAGTACAAGTTGCCGGCCTGGTCGAATTGAAAGCGAACCGGTAGAATTCTCGCCGCCAATCGGCTGAAGTTTGTCATAAATCCACCTGGCCTTAGCGGGCCTTTCCGGCAGGCGAATGTGCCACGGCGGAATTGGTGGACTCTCGACCGGCAGTACTCGGAAAGTTTTGATCCGATCGGCTTTGATTGTTCCCGGACCGGTGAGGTCCGACCAGCTGAAAGTTACTGACCCGGTAGCTGAAGGGGCAGGGTCTATGACCAGTTGAAAACAAACGGTTTCGTTTGCAGCAGAGGCTAGCGTGATCGCCTGTCCGCCCGGGGCGAAGAGCATGGGATCGGCCCAGGCCGCTGTGGTATCGGTCAGGGCTGTCATCTCCGGAGCTACCCAGATATCGAACTGCTGGGGGTTTTGGCATCCGGTAAGTATCGCAAGGTATGCGATCCAGGCCAGGCCAAGTAGTTGTGTTGATAGACGCTTCATTTACAGGCGGGTTATTGTAGCGATGTGACCGGCCTGACAAAAGAACCTAGTCGGGAAGCTTTTTTTAAAGAAGTTCTATCGCCCTTGGCCTGAGCATAATAACTTAGTTTGCGTAGAACAGACTCAGCCGGGGATTTTGTAAATAGTAACGGCAGGCCAAGGCTTGGGGCGATCTGCCGGTTGCGTTGCCGTCTCTGGCGGGACGGTTGGAAAGTTCAGGTGCTTATAAACTTGAAGGCCAAGCCGATCAAAGGTATCCGCCCCCACCGGCCCGCCGGCCCGGGTCCGTTCGTAAGTGTCGCCCAGAAGTTCAGGCGGGTATCCATAAGTGCCGGCCAGGCGCAACATCTCGAACCAACTGACCCAGAGATGCGTTATCCCTTGCTCCCTCAGTTGGGCGAGAATCTCATCGGCCTGAAGGTCGGCCTGGAGCATCTCCGCCAGCGGATGGGCATCGAAGGCCGTCGCATAGACAGTGCCGTCGGGGAAGTAGAAACCCCTTGCCTCACCGACAAGCATAACCCGCGAACCACTGGGCAGTTGATTAGCCTCATCCCATGGCCAGATGTTCTGGGCGACGTAAGTGCCGCCAAGGCCGTGGCCGGGGGGTATCCGCTGCGTGGAGTACTTGTACCACATCCCGCATACCAGCAGGTTAACGATCGCCCCAGCCAGAAGTGCCGTCATCGCCGGCGCCGCACCCCACGGGCCGGTAGAAACTGGTTTAGTCAACGGCCTAAGTGGGCTCTGTCTTACCCGCGAAAGGTCGGCCAGGACCCCGCCGGCAAGAATCGCAAGCGGTGCGGTGATCGGCACTAAAAACCTCGCTGGCATGCCCTTGGTAAGGGTTATCCAAACAGCGAACTGAACTGCTACGATAACCAGCATTGCTGCGTTGAAAAGATCTGTCGGCCCTGCCCGAGCGACCCATACACAAAACGCCAACCCAGCCAGGGCCATGGTGATATGGCCGAACTTTTCATTGGCCAGGAAATTCTTCACGAACAGGTTCAGCCTTGTAGGGCTGGCGGCAGGTTCGTACCAATCTGGGACCGGGACGGGGGGCTTGGCCTGGGTCCCATGGCCGTCAATCCATCGCTGCTGGGTTTGGCTGTCCCAGTCGCCCGCCCCGAGAACATTACTAGCCAAGGGGAAAACCGGATTGCCGGTAAGGCTTACGTTGCGCAATAGCCACGGACTAAACATTAGTAAAGTGGTCACGATTGCTAAGCCCACGCCGGCGAGGGCCTTGGCGGATTTAAGCGAGACCAGGGTCATCGCAATAAATACGGGCAGGGCCACAAAGCCGACGGCCAGGTATTTCGTCGCACAGGCGGCACCCAGCATCAGCCCTATGATCGCAGCTAAGCGCAATGACCTGCCTTTCAGCCAGAGCCTCAGCCACCCGGCAGCGATTACCAGGCAGGCGACCTGTGCAAGTTCAACCATCGCCAACCAGCTCAGATAAACAATAAACGGGGTAGTTGCCAGCAGCCCCGCTGCGAATCGGCCGCGAACCTGATCATCCTTTTTGAAGGCGGCATAGACTCCAGCGACAGCCAGTGCCCCATAGATCAGGTGCATGAACTTGGCCAGGTACATCCCCTCGTAAGCTCCGCCGCGGAGGCACATTCCCAGCAAAAACAACATCTCCACGCCGAGCGGATAGTGGCTGTAGACATTGCCATCGATAGCGCCGATGTGCCCGTCGACGTAGAATTGCCTGGGAATCTGCAGGTGATATTCGAGCACGTCGTATTCGTCGGTCAGCCCCGCCCACCAGGCGGGCGGGTGAAGTGCCCCGACCAGTGCAATAGCCCCGGCTGCTGCTATCAGCATCCAGATAATAACCGCCGCCGGTGTAGAGCCGGTCAGTTTAGTTGCCTCCAGTTTTCGCCGGACCAGCCACGCTGTAAGGGCGACTCCGCCAGCAATGATCGGCCAGAACAGCCATTGCCTGAGCAACCCGGACGAAAACGACCCTATTGCAAGCACCCCCGTCGCCAGAATCCACAGCCCCGACACACAAGAGGTAACAAGGGCCAGTAAAGTGGGGCAGTCCCTGGGCATCAGAGGCTTCAGTACCAGGTAGCCCAAACCGCCAGCCGCTATCACAATCGCAACAGCTGCGATGCCTTCGGTTACAGCGGTTATCAAAAGTAGCAACCAGGTGCCACTGGTGCCGATAAGAAGGACTATCGGCCCGACGAGAGCGAGTATGATCAGAATAAAGACGGTGGATGGATTTACTTGAGATAGGCTCTGGCCCCGGCCTGGTTCCATAGCTTAGTTAACCTCGATGAACTGCGTCTGACAGAGGTGTTGGTATATCTGGCAGCGGGTTATCAGTTCTTTGTGTTTGCCGGTGTCGATAATCTTGCCGGCATCCATTACCACGATAAGGTCCGCTGACTTAATCAAAGCGAAACGGTGGGCGACCATCAGCGTGGTCCTGCCTTGGATGAACTCTGACATCGCTTGGTGAATACGCTGCTCACTGTGCGAATCGATCTGACTCATCGCCTCATCGAAGATCAGGATTGCCGGGTCGCGCAGAATTGCCCTGGCGATAGAAATCCGCTGCTTCTGCCCGCCTGAGAGGGTAGCTCCGTGCTCTCCTACGATCGTGTCATATCCATCGGGCATTTCTTTGACGAATTCATCCACGAAAGCCTTTTTTGCCGCTTCGAGAATGGCTTCCTTCCTGGGCCTTCTCAGGCCGTAAGAAATGTTCTCGGCAATCGTAGCGTTGAACAGGACCGAGTCCTGGGTTACCAGTCCGATCTGCCTTCGCACAGATCGCATTGAAAAGTCAGCGATGTCCTTTCCGTCTATCAGAATCTGTCCGCCGCTGGGATCGAAAAGCCTTGGTATCATCGAGACGAGAGTTGTCTTGCCGCATCCATTGGGCCCGACGATGGCAACGGTCTGACCGGCGGAGATTTTCAAGTTTACATCGCTTAGGGTGTCTTCGCCTGCGCTGGGATAACGGAACTTAATCTCGCGGAATTCGAGGTCTCTTTCGTGCCTGGCCAGCTTTGGTGCGCCAGGATTGGTTTTTTCCTGAGGCCAATCTTGCAGTTCGAATATCCTGGTAGCGGCAGATTCAGCCCGCTGGAATCGTGTGACTACTTTCGCCAGTTTGCGGACCGGGTCGAACGCTGCGAACAGGGCGATCATCCAGGCCAGGAATCGTTCCGAGTCCATCTCGCCGCTGAATACAAGGTAACCTGCACCGGCCGCTGCGGCCATGCCTGCTGTGACGCCTATTGCTTCGATAGCCGGCGAGGTCGCAGCCTCGATTGCAGTCATCTTGAACTTCTGGGCGAGGAACTGGCGATTGACCTTGAAGAAACGCTTGCGCTCCGAGCCTTCCATCGTGTAGGCCTTGACCACACGGATGCCGGTTAAGGTCTCCTCTAATACTGCCAGCATATCCGAAAGACTTTTAAGCGCTCGCATGGAGGCGCGTCGCATTCGCTTTGCGAGTTTGCGAATCAGTATCGCCGAAGGCGGGCCTGCAATCATCGCAATAAGAGTCAGCTTCCAGGAAAACGTCATCGCCACAGCCAGCGAAGCAATCGCCTTGGCCGGTTCGACCATGGTCTTGCCAAACAGCGTGGATTGGCCTCGTGCAAGTTCGTTACAGTCGAACAGGAAGCGGCTCATTGTGTCTGAACTGCCCCGGCTGGCAAAGAACGTCAGCGGCAGATGAAGCGCAACAGTGTAGTTGTCGCACCGAAGGTCCATAATCCCCCGCCAAACAGCTGAGATTACCAGATACTCCTGGCAGAACCTCAGCAGGTTCCTGACGACCGTCAGGGCCAGGCCAATTACCAACAACCCGATGAATATCTGGAATCTGTCGGAGAACTTCGCCGGAGGTGGAATTTTCCCGACGACCCATCTCAGGATGCTATTGATCCGGCTTGGCTTATCCAGTTGAACTGTAACTTGACGTTGCTGGTCGGTCTGGGGGTTTTTGACCGAGACAGTTACCGATTCACCCAGGCCGGCTTCGGTTATTTCCCGGGCGATCTGCGCAGGCCAGGCAGCGATTGGGGGCGAATCTTCCGCCGCGATGGAGACGATCCAATCGCCTTTATTGATTTGAGCTTTGCCGGCCGGGCCGTCGGGGTCGACATTTCCGACGATCATGGCCGTAGAGTCTATTGTTACTGTCGCGCCCAGACGATCTTCGGCAATTTCGTTCCACACCCAGTTGTGCAGGCCTTCGTCGCTAACGAGAATCTTCGCACCCGGAAGAACGATCGCTAACCCGCCGCCCCATAAGACCATGATCAGAAGTACACAGACAATCGAAACCCCAAGCCGCTTTCGGTAGGGTTTGAGGTAACGTAGCGAACGTATGAAATTTTCCAGTTTAGCCATTCGATTTTGCCTGTGATTATCGCTGGGACGTTATACGTCCGCCAAACGCCGGCGTCAATGATACAGAAGGTTAAGTTACACTGGAAGCGGGGCAGCCGATCTGCATGTAATAGCTACGTTATCCCAGACAGTCTTGGGATTTACGTTCCGCCATAGCAGGGATTCATATCTTCCAAGCTGCTGGAGGATTTCCGCCAGTTGAGTTTTGTCAAATCTCCCAGCCAGTAGGTTAATAGCTTCCCCCTGATCGGTATTGGTTTGCGGGAGATCTGACCCGACTGCAACGGACATCGCATCGGCGAAGGCCCGCCCAATCAGCCGGAGCATGACGCCACCAGCCCGCCGGGTGGCGAGAAGTTTGGATAGTTCTGCCTTATCGACCTTCTTTGCCTGCTTGACGTAAGTATCCGCAAGTTTATCAGCGCATCCGGCCAGGTAAGCGCCTAGCTCGGCCTGGCCGGGGGAATCAAATGAGGCGATCTTGGCGATCATCTCCTTCTTTACCTCGTAGAGATCTTGGCCAGCCAGCCGGGTTGCTTCGCCAATCGACCCGTTAGAAAACGTCGCCCAGAAGCTAGCCTCTGCGCTTTCGGAACCGCTGGCCCTTAAGCAATCAGCGACATAGGCCGTCGGAAGTGGGTTGAAGTGAACCGTACAGCAGCGGCTGACGGTTGTTGGAAGCATCTGGTCTACGTTATTGCTTATCAGGATGATCGTCACGCCGGGCGGGGGTTCTTCCAGTGTTTTCAGAAGCGAGTTCTGGGCAGGGATGCTCATTAGTTCAGCTTCGGTGACGACGAAAACCTTACCCTTCCCGCGAGTTGAACTTCGCTGGGCCTGGGCTATCAGGAAACTACGGATCACGCCGATGGACATATCCTGCATCTTGCGGTCGCGGACGCTGGCATCGCTGTGATAGCGGGCCAGCTCTTTGTAGACCAGCACAAAGTCCGGGTGAGTACCGGCGTTGAACATTTGGCAATCTTCGCACTGGTTACACGCCTGGTTAATTTCAGCGGGGCCTGCGGCGGTGCCGGCTTTTTCGTCGGCAGGGGTCTGCGATTTGACCGGCGAGCCGCACAGCAGCATCTTTGCAAAAGCCGTCGCAGTTGTTCGCCTGCCTACGCCGGTAGGCCCTACGAACAGAAACGCATGCGGCAGTCGCTTGGCCTGGAAGGTGCGGGCAAGCTGACTTAGCGCAGCCGACTGGCCGACGATTTCAGTTAGCTCAACCATCCCAGTTCTCCAGGGCGGTGATTATGCGCTGGTTTACCTGATCTACCGAGCCGGAGGCGTCGATAACACAGAACCGATCTGGAGCCTCGGCCGCCTGGGCTAGGAAAAGCTCGCGAACTTTTTCGTGGAAGTTAAGTGCCTTTGCTTCCATCCGATCAGGGGTGCCCGGCAGGCGGGCTAGGCCCATCTCAGCCGGTAGGTCCAGGATTATTGTCAGGTCGGGCCAGAGCCCTCCGACCGCTACCTCGCCGACGTTGCGAATGTGACTTGTGTCGATCCCGCCGGCGCCCTGGTAGGCGATAGTGGCTGAGATGTACCTGTCGCACAGCACGCACGCCTGGGCAGACAGGGCGGGGCGAATGACTTGGTTAGCCAGTTGAGCCCGGCTGGCCATGTAAAGCATCGTCTCGCATGCTGGGGTCATCTTCGAGTGGTTGATATCGAGCAGCAGTTGGCGGATCTTATCGCCGATTACCGTCCCGCCGGGGTCGCGAGTTGTTACAACCTCGATTCCTGCCCCGGTCAGCAACTCGGCTGTGCGGGTAAGTTGCGTGCTCTTTCCGCAGCCGTCGGGGCCGTCGAAGACGATGAACTTCCCTTTGAATTTTTTGCCAGAATCATCCATGGGTTTGCTTGTGTTTGGGGCCATTAACTTGGCAAGTCGATAGTATCGTGGCCTTTTCGGCTGTTTTCCAGCCTTTTTGATCCTTTTCAACTAAGGCTTCTTGCAGAAGACGGCCCGGGGCGATAGAAACTAAAAAACAGCTATTTTACTGGTTTGTGTCCTCCTAATAACTGGAGCGGTCTAAATATGGCTATCAAGGTTGCATTTATCGGTGCCGGCAGTGTCGGCTTCACGCGCAGGATCTTCCGCGACATTCTCACCGTGCCGGAATTTAACGGAACTACCTTCACCTTCAACGATATCTCCAAGACGAATCTGGATATGGTCGTCAAGCTATGCAAGAAGGATCTGGCCAATAATAAACACGTCTCAGCCAAGGTCGAAGCTTCCACCAACCGCAAGCGGATGCTGGAAGGCGCGGACTATGTAATCAACTGCAGCCGGATCGGCGGGATCGAAGCCTTCAAGACCGATATCGAAATTCCGCTGAAGTTCGGGATCGACCAGTGCGTTGGCGATACGCTCTGCATCGGCGGGATCATGTACGGCCAGAGGAATATCCCAGCCTTGATGGACTTCTGCGAAGACATGCACGAAGTTTCCAACGACGGCGTATTGCTGCTGAACTACGCCAACCCCAATGCCATTAACACCTGGGCGGTTACCGAATTCGGCGGGATCGACTGCGTAGGCCTCTGTCACGGCGTGTTCAATACCGCAAAGATGCTCGCCGCAGCACTCGGCGTAAAGGACATGAGTCAGTTCGACTTCTTTGCAGCCGGCATAAACCACCAGACATGGTTCCTCAACCTGGCCTACAAGGGCAAGACAATATCGGCTGAGAAATTACTGAAAGCTCTTGAGGCCGATGCTGCACTAGCCAGCAGCCAGAAGATTCGCATCGATATTCTCAAGCGGTTCGGCTACTTCTCCACCGAATCCAACGGCCATCTCAGCGAGTATCTGCCGTGGTATCGCAAGCGGCCGGGCGATCTGAGAAAGTGGATAGACCTGAAGAGTTGGGGCAACGGCGAAACTGCCGGCTATTTGCGTCACTGCACCCAAAAGCGTAACTGGTTCGAGACCGACTTCCCCGAATGGCTCAAGGCCGCCGACCCGCCAATCGCGCCCGAAATCCGCAGCCACGAGCATGGCAGCTATATTATCGAATCGCTCGAGACGGGCCGGCCTTATCGCGGGCACTTTAACCTTCAGAACAACGGCTGCATTACCAACCTGCCGAAAGACTGCATCGTTGAGGTTCCCTGCTTCGTTGATCGCAACGGCATCCAGCCGGTATCGGTGGGGGATCTGCCCCTGGCGTGCGCAGCTACACTGTCAGCCAGCGTTAATGTACAGAGAATGGCGATGCTGGCAGGCGTTACCGGCGACGTTACGCTTCTCAAGCAGGCAGCGCTGCACGATCCGCTGACAGGTGCTGTTTGCAACCCGCCGGAGATCTGGCAGATGGTCGATGAGATGCTTATCGCCCAGGCCAAGTGGCTGCCGCAGTACAAGCGCGAGATACCCAAAGCGCGCAAACGCCTTGCCTGTGAAAAGTATCTCGGCACGCGCATGGTCAAAGGTGCTCGCCTGAAAACAAAGACCGTCAAGGAGCTTCGCGCCACGGGCAACATTGCAGATATCATGAAGGTAGCTGCGAAGACGGCTGAGGATTGACGCCCCGGCCGAGACGATAACGAATTAGTTTTGCATCAGTGCGGTCTGTTAACCCAGGTCGCACTGTTTTTTTGCAGGGGCGGTGCGTTACAATGGGTTGGATAGTCGATGAGTACCAACCCTATAAAACGTGTGCAGCTTGAAATTACCGGCCAGGTCCAGGGCGTTGGCTTTCGGCCATTCGTCTATCGACTGGCCGTGGCAGCTGAGCTTACGGGCTTTGTACTCAATGACGCCAGCGGCGTTACCATCGAAATTCAGGGACCGGCCGGGGCTTGCGAGCAATTCCTCGCTGATTTAAACGAGCAACTTCCACCGCTGGCCCAGATCATGCGCTGCCGGCAGACGGACCTGAACCTAGTCGACGGCGAAACCCGCTTCGAGATCAAACCTTCAGTTGGTGGCGAATTTACAGATGCACAGGTAACAGTCGATACCGCTACTTGCAGCGACTGCCTTAAAGAGCTCGCCGACCCCGCTGACCCGCGATACCGCTACCCGTTCATAAACTGCACCAATTGCGGCCCGCGGTACAGCATCATCCAACAAATACCCTACGACCGGCCCGGTACAACCATGAGCGAGTTCGAGATGTGCCCGCTGTGCCGGTCTGAGTACGAAGACCCTGCAAGCAGAAGGTTCCACGCCCAGCCTGTTGCGTGTCCGGCGTGCGGGCCGGTGGTCTGGCTTACAGATACCAAAGGCATGCGGATCGAAAGCGGGGACCCGATAGCAACAGCTGCCGAGTTTCTCAAAGACGGAAAAATTGTAGCCATCAAGGGCCTTGGCGGCTTTCACCTTGGGTGTCGGGCAGATGATGAACATGCGGTAGGCCGGCTTAGAAGGCGGAAGCGGCGCGACGCCAAACCATTTGCGGTTATGGTTGCCGGCCTGGACGAAGCGCGCCGATTATGTGAGGTTACAGAAGCTGCGGCTGAGTTACTGGCTGGCGCGGTTCGCCCGATTGTTATCTTGCCAAAGCGCACTGATGCGGCCGTAGCGCCGTCGGTAGCAGCCGGGCTGAATACTCTCGGGGTGATGCTGGCCTACACGCCATTGCACCAACTGCTGATGGGCTTTGACACCGGCCCGTTGGTGATGACCAGTGGTAACTATTCCGACGAGCCGCTGGTAACTGATAACGATTCCGCCGTCGCCAATTTAGGCCAGATTGCCGATGCGCTGTTGCTGCACAATCGGAAAATCGAACGGCCGTTGGATGATAGCGTTGTCCAACTGCACACCGACGGGACACTCTGCGCGATCCGCCGGGCGCGCGGCTATGCGCCTCAGCCAATCCAGATGGCCCAGCCAAGTGCTGGCGAGCCAAAGGCACCGGCTATCCTGGCCGTCGGTGCGGAACTCAAGGGCGCGTTTTGTCTGTTCAAGGACGGCAGGGCAGTGCTTTCGGAGCATATGGGCGACCTGAAGGGCGGGCCGACTTACCGCCACTTCATCGATCAGATCGCCAGATTAACTGAGCTATTCGACGTCCAGCCGGGGCTGATCGTCTGCGATAAGCATCCGATGTATTTATCGAGCGAATATGCAAGCAGTTGGGCTCGGGGAGAGCTTGCAGGCCGGGACGCGGTTAAACTGCTGACCGTTCAGCACCATCATGCGCATATCGCCTCGTGCCTCGCCGAAAACGGACTCACCGGCCCTGCCATTGGCTTAGCGTGCGATGGTGTGGGTTACGGCGAGGATGGCGCCATCTGGGGCTGCGAGGTTTTAGTTGCCGACGTAAAGCAGTACAGCCGTGTCGGGCATCTGCGGTACTTGCCCCTGCCTGGCGGCGATGCCGCAGCCCTCGATACATACAGGCCCGCTGTTGGTGCGCTGTTTGAAGCTTTCGGCCCCGAGGCTGGGCAGATAGCGGCCGATTGTAAACTTCCGGCGAGCACCGAGCAGATCGCCTCAGCCATCGCCCAGCTTCAGCGCAATGTTAACTGTCCCCTGACAAGTTCTCTTGGCAGATGGTTCGATGCTGTTGCTGGGCTAACAGGGGTCGCCGTCCGAAACGGCTACGAGGGCCAGGCTCCGATGCTACTTGAGGCTGGAATCTCACCCGGGGTTGATGAAAGTTACGACTTTGTAATCGATGGGGCAGGCCCATTTACTATCGACCTTCGGCCTATGGTCAAAGGTATCGTTGCCGACAAAACCGTTGGCATAGCGGCGGGGGTAATCGCTACGAAGTTCCATAACACAGTAGCTGCTTTTCTTTTTGCCTCGGCTCGGCGGGTAAGACAGGAAACAGGTCTGTCTAAGGTCGCACTTTCGGGAGGTTGTTTCGCCAACCGATACCTGACGGCCCGGCTTGTCGATCAGTTGACCGATGACGGGTTCGAGGTTTTGCGTCATCGAGTAATTCCCTGCAACGACGGCGGGGTAGCGCTTGGCCAGGCGATAATTGCGGCGGCACAAGTATCTTTTATTGATAGACTCTCTACCGGCAGTGATGACTGAGAGCTTTTTTGATATACTGGCCGCCGGCAGCAATTGCTGAAGGCGAGTTTTTGTGCAACAGGTCGTTTTTTCCGGAGAAAAAAACGCACTAACTACCTGTAGGTCCGTACAAAAAAGGATACTTCCCTGGTGAGCCAGATAAGCAAAAGGAATCAAATATGTGCTTAGCAGTACCGGCCCAGATCGAGAAGATGGATGGCCAATCCGGCACGGTGGCACTGGATGGAAACCGAGCGGACGTTATCCTGGCCCTGGTGCCCGAGGCAGTAGTGGGGGACTGGGTTCTGGTCCATGCAGGATATGCAATTACGACCCTCGATGAGACCGAAGCTCGTGAAACTTACGAACTTCTCAAAGAGGCGGAAAAGTATATGAGCCCGGCTGAGGGTGACAAATAGATGGGCCCTTTAGACATGCCCTTTTTTGAAATAGCGAATTAGGTAGTTTTGGGCGGGGCGGTTACTAGAGCGGGTTGCGATAGCATGTAGCGGATTGGACCGAGCGCCGGCGAGGCTGGCAAGGAAGGCGAAGCAGGCAATGCCTTTGCATTGTTGATGCAGCCTGACGCCGCCAGCCGAAGCCGCTGCCGGTAATAGACGCTACAGGCTGATGTAATACGCTATAGGTGCTCTTTTTGCTTAGAGAGGGGATTCACCGTATGGCCTTTGAGGATATCGACGTGTTTTGCACCCCCGGCGTATTTTCGGTGATAATTTTCAAAATAGATGGCCCAAAAGTCTGTTATTGATTTCACAAATTTGCTACAATGACGAAGGAAATGACGGAAGCATTTGTTTTTAGCTGTTTCCGTCCCGAGCGGCCAAGAAGCATGATGGCTGCCGAAAACCCCAACAGGAGAAAGGTTCTGAGATGGGGAAATTATTCGACCATAATTGTGAAAAGATTCACAATTTAGCAGATAAGCTCGTTGCTGCTCACGGACGCATCCAGATTATGGAGGTCTGTGGAACTCATACGATGTCGATCGCAAGGGCCGGTATTAAGTCGCTCCTGCCGGAGTCGGTGAAGCTGATTTCAGGCCCGGGCTGTCCGGTTTGTGTTACTGATCAGTCGTATATTGATCAGGCCATCGGCCTTGCCCGAAGCGATAGTGATATTATTATTGTCACATACGGCGACATGGTTCGCGTGCCGGGTCGGGTTGGCACTTTAGCCCAGGCCCGAGCGGATGGCGGGCAGATTGAAGTGATTTACTCGGCTGACTATGCGGTCGAGGTTGCAAAGGCCAGGCCTGACAAGCAGGTGGTTTTCTTGGCTGTAGGGTTTGAAACGACTGCCCCTGGTGCGGCCTTGGCTGTTTTAAAGGCGAAGAATGAGGGCGTGGGTAACTTCAGTATCTTCACCGCCCATAAGCTGGTGGTTCCGATAATGGATGCTCTGCTGGGTGGGGGCGATGTGCAGGTAAACGCGTTTTTGTGTCCTGGGCACGTTTCAGTGATCCTCGGCTACGACGCATACAAGAATATCGCCAGCCAATATCGCCGGCCTTGCGTTGTAGCTGGGTTCGATCCCGGCCAGATTGTCGCTGGTATTGCAGAGATACTTAAACAGCTAGCAGAAGACGCCCCGAAGGCATGTTCGGTTTACCCGGCGGTAAAAGCTGAAGGAAACCTTGCAGCCCTGAAGCTGCTGGATGATGTTTTCAAGCCGGCTGACGCGGTCTGGCGAGCGGTTGGTGTTGTAGCCCAAAGCGGTCTTGAACTGCGAAGCGAGTACGCCGAATTTGACACTGCAAAACGGTTTGATTTGCCCCAGGCCCGCAGCTACGAGTTGCCAGGCTGTCGTTGCGGCGATGTGATTTGCGGCCGGATCGATCCGGTGGATTGTCCGCTGTTTAGTAATAGTTGCACGCCGATCGATCCAATCGGCCCTTGCATGGTTTCATCCGAGGGTGCCTGTGCAGCTGCGTATAAATATCGCACGCCGGCGCAGGTCAGATCCGGCGAGGTCGTAGATGGCTAGTAACGACCGCATACAGTTGGCACACGGTGGTGGCGGACAGTTAACCGTTGAACTGATCGAGCGGGTTATCCTGCCGGCGATCGGGTCTACCCCACCCGGCGGTTTGACCGACTCGGCGGTGCTGTCGTTGGAAGCGTCCAAGATAGCTTTTACCACGGACAGTTACGTGGTTCAGCCGTTGGAGTTTCCGGGATCGGATATCGGCAAGTTAGCGGTTTGCGGAACGGTTAACGACCTGGCGGTGGCTGGGGCAGTGCCGAAGGTGATAAGCCTGGCCCTGGTTATTGCCGAGGGCTTTGAGATAGACAGATTGAGGCGGATTCTGTCCTCTCTTGGCGAAACAGCCCGCTTAACCGGCGTGGCCGTTGTAACAGGTGATACGAAAGTCGTCGGCCGAAATGCCTGCGACGGACTGATGATAAACACAGCCGGAATTGGCTCGATGCACCCAGCGGCTGAGCTTGGTTTCCAGCGGATTCAAGAAGGCGACCAGATTGTCCTTTCCGGTCCGCTTGGCGAGCACGGCATGGCAGTTATGAGTCAGCGAGAAGGTTTGAGCTTCTCGGCGGATTTGGAAAGTGATTGTGCTCCGATCCATGAATTGACGGCTGCGATGCTTGATGCGTTGGGCTCGGCAGTGAAGTTTATGCGAGATCCGACGCGAGGCGGGTTGGCTGCGACCTTGGTTGAAATTGCCACCTCGGCCGGGCGAGACATGGAAATTGACGAGAAGTCAATCCCCATCAACCGAACAGCCCGCGGGGTCGCCGAGATGCTGGGGTTGGATTTGCTCTCGGCTGCCAATGAAGGCAAGTTGGTTGCCGTTGTTGCCTCGGGTGCAGGTAAAAGGGCAGTTGAGATACTCACAGCTTTTGATATTGCCCGCAGCGCCGCAGTCATCGGACAGGTCGGGCCTGCCGCTGACAATGCGTTGGTGGAACTGGTTACCAGCGTCGGAGGCCGGCGAGTGTTGCAAATGCCTTACGGCGAGCAGTTGCCGAGGATTTGTTAACTCTCGGCAGGCACAGACAAATTAAAAACCGATACGCTCATCATCGTTCGTTCGATGGGGCGATAAATATAAAATGTTTGGAAACGTTGGCTTGGCTGTGATTGGGCCGGGCTGCCAAAAGAAGTAATTAGGAAAGGATGGGTTGAATGGTAGCACATATACTGCCAAAGGAAAAGTTCGACTCTTTCGCCAAGGGCCTGTTGGACGGCCGCCGTCTGATGGCCCCGGTGGCGAAGGGCCCGCAGTTCGCGTTTGCCCAGATCGAGTCGCAAAATGAAGTCGGCCGGATTCGGATGGACTACGACGTCTCGATGCTCTCGCCGAAGAAGTACCTCCTGCCGGCCCATGAGAAGCTTTTGAGCTTCACTGGTCGCAGCCCCGAGGGCGTCAGCTATGAACTCCAGGCCGACCCGACCGTGATTCTGGGCGTACATCCGTACGACCTGGTAGCAATGTCGACTCTGGACGCTGCGATGCTTTCGCCCCCAGCCGACCGCAACTACGCCGAGCGGCGTAAGGTTACGACGGTCATTGGCATGAACATTCAGGAATACGCCAACGAGTATCAGTTCATGGCTGATGTTGGATCGAGCGAAGCCCCCGCCGATTCCTGCGATCTGTTCCTGACGGACCTGGGCGACCGCTACTACGTTGAGGTCGGCTCTGAAAATGGCGAAAAGCTAATTGCTGACAGTGGCGTTTTCGCCCTTGCCGGTGACGGCGACGCCAAGGCCAAGGATGACTTTGATGCCGTCAAACAAGCCAATCTGGTTAAACGCCTTCCTTATGCCAAGGAAAAACTTCCTGCCCTGTTGGATGCCAGCTACGACTCGCTGCTTTGGGATGCCCTGGCGACCCGCTGTTTCAGCTGTGGTACATGCACCAATGTCTGCCCGACCTGCTACTGCTTCGATGTCACTGATAAGCTGAACATGGATGCGACATCAGGAGTGCGGCAGCGGAAGTGGGACTCTTGCCAGCTTGAGGTTTTTGCCGAAGTTACCGGCGGAGAGAATTTCCGCCAAGAACGTTCTTCCCGCGTGCGGCACCGCATGTTCCGCAAGGGCAAGTTTATCCAGGAACGAACCGGTTGGCCCGGATGCGTTGGGTGTGGGCGTTGCAGTTTCCACTGCGTAGCCAAGATCTCGATCCTCGAAGCCTTTCAGCAGATCGCCGATGAGGTCGCTGAGGTCCAGGTCTAAAAGGTACTAAGGAGACGTGATGAATATAGAAGCGATTGAACAGGCTGTTGCGGTTGACTCGCCATACTTACCCCGCGTGGGCAAGATTGTGGGCATCGAAAAGTTCACAGACAATGAAACCTGGTACAGGTTCGAGTTTGCCGACGGCAAGCCCATTGAATACAAGGCCGGCCAGTTTGTGGAAGTCAGTATTTTTGGCATTGGCGAAGCCCCGATCTCTATCTGCAGCGGTGCCGGAATCAGAAACGATCTGGAAATGTGCGTCAGATCCGTAGGCGACGTCACCGGTGCTATGGCGAACCTGGGTGTCGGTGATACCATCGGTTTGCGAGGCGCTTTTGGCAACGGCTTTGACATGGAAAAGGTTGCCGGCATGGACCTGCTGTTCGTAGCAGGTGGCCTGGGCCTGGCGCCTTGCAGGAGCTTCATCCAGACAGCACTCGCCGAGCCGGACAAGTATGGCAAGATCACCATCCTTTACGGTGCACGTTCACCGCAGGAGGCGCTGTTCACCAAGGATCTGGAAGCCTGGGATAAGTCCGATGACTGCGAGTTCCTGATGACGGTGGATCGACCTGATGATGCCTGGACCGGATATACCGGAGTGATCACCAAGCTGTTCAAAAAGATCGAAAAGCCGGATCCCGCAACGACGGCGGCATTTATCATCGGCCCGCCGGTGATGTTCAAGTTCGCAGTCCTTGAAGCTCTTATGATGAAGCTTCGCAAGGCTAATATCCTTTGCTCGCTCGAGCGTCGGATGAAGTGTGGGCTCGGAAAGTGCGGCCACTGCCAGATTCGTGACGTATACGTCTGCCAGGAAGGTCCGATTTTCAGTTACGCCGAAGTGATGAAGCTGCGAGAAGGCATTTAGCGGCCTCTGGCCGATTGGAGTTAGAAGCGATGTCTGACAAACCAAGAATTTCATTCCACGACTTTACGAGCTGCGAAGGCTGCCAGCTTCAGGTTCTCAACTGTGAGGACGAGATGCTGGACATCCTATCGACGTTCGAGATTGTTAACTTCCGTGAAGCCACCGACCGGAGGGAAGATGATTGCCTCATCGCCTTCATCGAAGGTGCTTTCACACGCGAGTCGGATCGCCCCCGCCTCGAGCACATTCGCAAGCATGCGACGCTGGTCGTTGCTTTGGGTGCTTGTGCATGCACGGGCGGCCTGAACGTACTGAAAAACTATCGCGGTGTTGAGCAGTCCATGAAGACAGTTTACGGCGACCAGGCTGACTGGTACGAGACGTCAACGGCCCTGCCGATCGAAGCTGCCATCAAGGTCGACCTAAAGATCCCCGGCTGCCCGATCCACAAGGAAGAGTTCCTCGATGTTGTCAAGTGCCTGCTGGCCGGCAGGACCCCGCAGATACCCAACTATCCGGTCTGCGTAGAATGTAAGCTGAAAGAAAATGTCTGCCTGTTCCATAAGGGGCAGTACTGCATGGGCATTGTCGCCAGGGCAGGTTGCGGCTCGTGGTGCCCCAGCTACGGCGGAAGGTGCTACGCCTGCCGCGGTTTGATTAGCGACCCGAACAACAACGCCGCCAAGGAAATACTTGAAGAGTATGGCCTGACGCTGGAGCAGATAACCGACGAGTTTCGGCTGTTCAATGGTGTCTACGACGTGGCCGAGCCGCCCGCCGATGCCCGGGCCGACGCATAACAATTTTATTGGAGCTTTAATACGGATCGGAAAGGTTTAACCGATGGCGAAAGACCTTGATATTAATATTCATCACCTGACCCGAGTGGAAGGCCATGGCAATATCGTTGTCAGGGCTTCAGATGGTAAGGTTCAAAAGTGCGTGCTCGAGATCGTCGAGACCCCCAGGGTATTCGAATCGATGATCGAGGGCCTGAGTTGGCGGGACACCTCGATGTTGACCTGTCGTATTTGCGGCATCTGCTCTGTCGGCCATACGCTGGCGTCGATTCAGGCAACTGACGATGCTTTCGGGACGCAGTTGACCGAACAGACCGTAGCGATGCGGAAGTTGATGTGCATGGCTGAGCAGATTCAAAGCCACATCCTGCACACTTACTTCCTGACTGCACCGGATGCTTTCGCAGCCCCCAGCGTAATCCCGCTGGCTGCGTCGCACCCGGAGGTAGTCGTTCGTGCCCTTAAGCTAAAAAAGCTTGGCAACCATGCATGTGCGATTCTCTGCGGCCGGCACGTTCACCCGATCTCGCTCAAGCCGGGCGGGTTCACCTACGTGCCGCCAAAGAAGGATCTGGTCAAACTTAAAGAGTTCTTCATCGACTGCAACGATGATATGGACGCCACTGTCGAGTTGTTCGCGTCAGTGCTGGATAAATTCCCCGCCTTCGAACGTGAGCGTGAGGATATCTCGCTTACGCACCCCGATGAGTACGCTTTTTACAACGGCCAGCTGAAGAGTTCCAAGGCCGGTGTGATCGACCATCACGACTATGAGCAGTTCGTCAAAGAAAAGAACGTCGAGCATTCGACTTCCAAGCACTGCTACAACGTCGAAGATTCTTACGCCGTCGGTGCACTGTCTCGTTTCAACAATAACTACGACCAACTTAACGAGCGGGGCAAGGCAGCAGCCAAGGCCCTCAAGCTCGAAGCGCCGAACTACAACCCCTACATGAATAACATCGCCCAGGTCGTCGAGGCGGTCCACTGCTACGACGAAGCCGTCAAGCTTCTCGATCTGTTGATCTCGATGGACCTTTCCGAAGCGACGTTGGCACCGAGTGTAACCCCCAAGGCCGGCAGGGGTATCGGCCTGACGGAAGTACCCAGAGGCCTGCTGGTTCACGATTACACTTACGATGCCGACGGCATCTGCACCAACGCTGACCTGATTATCCCGACCGGGATGAACCTGGGAAATATCGACCTGGACATGCAGAAGTACGTTCCCGAAGTTATCGCCGACAGGACGCAGGATCAGATCGGCCACGACCTTGAGATGCTTGTTAGGGCATATGACCCGTGCATTTCGTGTTCGGTCCACCTGCTGAAGGTTGATTGGGTATAACAGAAGAAAAAGCCCGTTAGCCAGCAGCGGTCCAAATGTTTGTGTCGGATACGAAATGGTGAGGGCTGGGCGGCACTGGATTCGCCGTCAGTTCAATCGCAACAAAGAAGTTGAAAAGGCTCCTAACAGCCTCGAGTTAACTCTCGGGGCTGTTTTCTTATTGTGCGGAATGATGGTGTTACTTCTCTAACGCCGTCCTGAAAGCTTCTGCGGCTTTTTTGCAGTTCTCGACGCTGTCGCGGAGAAATGGCTTGAGAGCTTCTATTCGCTTGAGGTCACCTGATTCCAGTTCATTTAATAAATGTTGGTTGAGCTGCATCTGGGCTTCGGCGTTCTTGGTGACCATCTGGAAAGTCGTCTGCCTGAAATAGCCCCTGCCGGCAAAAACCGCAATGCCCAGGCAGACGTTCAAAAGCAATGACAGCACCAGTATAATTTTGATCCATTTTTTCATCTGTGTGTTCCCTGGCCTTGCCTTGAGATTACAGTTACTCTGTTTTCAGCATCACTGCCGTGCCGTATGCTAGCAGCTCAGCCGCTCCGTTCATCACTTGTGACGTGGCGAACTTAACTCCGACGATTGCGTTTGCTCCGAGTGCCTCAGCGTTGGCTTTCATCCTGTCGATTGCCTGCTCGCGGGACTCGCCCAGCAGCTTGGTATATTCGGTTATCTCTCCACCGATCATGTTGCGAATGGCTGCGATGATATCTTTGCCCACGTGGCGTGCCCGGATCGTATTGCCGCGGACAAGCCCGAGTGTTCTTTCGATAGTTGTCCCAGCTACAGTTTCGGTCGTTGCAACGATCATCGTTCGATCTCCTTGGAATATTTATCAGCCCGTCTTACCTGCAGCCTCTCGCGAAGTATAGAGATAAACAGCATCACCAGGCCAAGCATTAATGCTACCGTGCCGATCTTGACGGCCAGTGCGACTGTCGGGTCGGCGATCAACTGCTCGATCATCTTAAATGATCCGTAACTAAGAAGAACGATCGACCCGATTGAAAAAAACACCCAGCCCAGACCCCGCTCCAGCCGGTTGTAAACCCCAGACCAGTATCGCTCAAGTTCGGCGTCGGTTGGTTCGTAAAATTTCAGCATTGCCAGTTCCTCGCTCAATGATTTGAGTTGGGCCAGTTCTTGACGACAGTTGGGGCAGCAGTCAAGGTGCTCTTGAAGGTCCCCCTGCTGAGTCTCGGTCAACTCGCCATCGATGTATCCGGTCAGCAGCATTTTTTTTTGGTCACATTTCATGGCCGCCCACCTATAAGTTTTCTTCGAAGGGCCTGTCTGGCCTGATGGAGGCGGGACATTACCGTTCCGATGGGGATTCCAAGTTCTTGGGATATCTGTTTGTATGACATGTGCATGAAGTGGTTCATGACGATTATCTCGCGGTGAGTTTCTGAAAGCCCAAAGACACCTTGCCAAAGCAGCTCAGCCCGCTCGTTACGCTGGGCCAGGGCGGCAGGGTCGGCCTGGTTCGGTTGCGGCCCTGGATGGTCGCCGGCCAAGACGTAAGTCCTTTGTCGCTTGCGCTTTCTCAGCCTGGTAATGCACAGATTTCTCAGGATCGTCGAATACCAGGTGTAGAACTTTGCCTGGCCGTTGTACTTGCAGATGTATCGCCAGGCTCTGACGAATGCATCCTGGGAGGCATCGAGGGCCTCTTCACGGTCGCCCAAGATAGCACTGGCTGATCCAATAGCCCTGCCGGCGTAGCGTTTTACCAATAGGCCGAACGCCTCGCGGTCGCCTGCCTGTGCCTGGCTGATCAGATTCTCTTCCGTCGGTTCCACCAATTTAGTTACCAGTGTGATCATCTCGATAGTATTAGACTTGCTTTGATGCGATTTTATTCGCCAAGAGCTGGAGAATCTCTATAAAAGCTTGGCAATTATGGATTGGGCATAGTTGCCAGAGAAAATTACTGTCTGGAACTTTCCGCCGGCAATATGGAACGTCCGGCAATGAATCGCCTCATGGCTGAGATCGACCAGGCAATCCTATCCTTCCCGCTGCAGTAATAGGAGGCTCCTCTTACCGGTGACCAACTCCGTGCCATACGGTAGTGGTAGTCCGTCGGCGGCAGAATATGGCGTGATTGTCGGCTTATTGGCATAATGGCCGGCCGGCTCCTGATCACGCTGTTGCTCATTGAACGGTGATTCGCCCCACGTCGCTTCTGTATCTAGGTGCCTTATTCCATACTACGCGGCCGAAACTGTGCGTCTCCATCCCGGCCGAGAAGTGACTGTAACTTGGCATTCATCGTCATCAACTGCCATGAATGTCCCAAGCCGCTGACGTTTACCAAGAAAGATTGCGTTTTTGTTTTTTTTTGTGTTCTTATTGAAAAAAAGCGGTTCTGTGGTAAGATTGCAATTGGTCACCCTATCGGGGTAGTTGTCAATTCTATGCAGTCTGTGCAGTAGCAGTACCTGATTCTTAGGTGGCCGGGAGTTAGTTCGCAGTATCTCTTACTCCACACGG
>SDBT01005759.1_pt1 | contig 20721 bp, 30 predicted proteins | sample 2277101 | NCBI WGS metagenome assembly SDBT01 (sample SAMN10404973, study PRJNA504765) | marine sediment metagenome | isolation source: marine sediment core GS10_PC15, 103 cmbsf | place: Arctic Ocean: Southern Knipovich Ridge | collected 2010 | reverse complement strand
CCATTACAAAGAACCAGTTGATTATTTATCATTTGCTTTTAGAAATCCAGAATTAGAATTAGTTTTTAAGTTTCTCTGTGAATTGACTGGTGGGAAATTACATAAATAACAGTAAAAATTATATTAATGCTTTTTAAAATATAAATAAAATGAAAACTTTAGAAAATCAGATTTAAAAACCGGAATGGTTGTAAGAACGGAAGATAATTGTTTAAGAATTATTTGGGGTGGTAACGCTGTGGGGTGTGGTCATGCTAGTGGAGTACATTTAAAACAACTTACTGATGATATGGATTCAAATTTTTGTAGCGTAATTGAGGTTTATACAGAGCCAGCAGATAACGAGAATTTAGCTGCACCTCTTGATTATTGGCTAACTGATGAACATATATTAAAGGATTGTGATTTGCTTTAGAAGCGTGAGATTAAGATACCAGAATACACAATGGAGGAAGCGATTAAAGAAATGGGACACAACTTTAAAATTAAAAAATAATGAACTATGAATTAACAGGAGTGATTGAAAAGATTTTCGACACTCAACAAGTAACAGATAAATTTGTAAAAAAGGAATTTGTTATTGAAACAGAAGGAAATTATTCAGAGCTAATTAAATTCCAACTCACGCGGGATAATTGTGACCTAATAGACCCTTATGCAGAGGGAGAAGAAATAAAAGTCCATTTTAATCTCAAAGGCAGGAAATGGGATAAAGACGGTAAAACGGCTTATTTCACAAATTTAGAGGCATGGAGGATTGAGAAGATAAAAGCCGACGTACAAGAGCCGGTTGATGATGTACCAGAAGAAGATGATTTACCTTATTAAAATTAGAAATTATGAGAAAAGTAAAATTATTATCACCGATTAAAGGCAAACATATAGGATGTTTAAACTGTGGTGGAAATGAAACGAAACTTCCTATGAACACTAGGCTTTACTCCGGTTTTGGTGGGTGGATAATTATCCAAAATGGTGAATATTATTTTATGGAGGATTCTGATAAGGAATTTAACGAAAATAAAACCCTAATGTATATTGAAAATAGGGCAAAACTAGAACCAGACTTAGATTGGAAAGCCGAATTAAACTTACCACTAAGAAGTGCTGTTTACCAAAGACAAGGTAAAAATAATTGGGTACTTGTAGAAGAAGGAATAGGATTTGCATAATTAAAAAGAATAACCATGAAACCCGAAACAACTCTACAAGAAGCTAGAGATCACCTACACAGTATGTGGGGTAAAGAGGCTGTAAGCTGTCCTTGCTGTTCTCAAAAGGTAGTGATGTATAAAAGGAAGTTAAATTCTGGTATGGCTAAAGCGTTGTTATTGATTTATAAAATCTCTAATGGGGTTGATTTTGGTTTTATTCATGTTCAAAAAGAATTTAAAAAGATAGGCATAAATGCGATTAGTGTTGAGTATAACAAACTCGCACACTGGCGGCTCATCGAAGAGCGTAAAGGAGATAATCCGAGCGGAGCAAATAGATCAGGATTTTGGAAGTTGACACCGCTTGGGATCTCTTTTGCAAAAGGTGGATCTTCGGTTAAAGAAACAGTTCATGTCTTTGATGCTAAAGTCAGGGGTTTTAGTGGTGAAGAAATTAGGATAACTGATGCGATTAAGAATAGGTTCAGCTATTTTGACTTAATGGGATTTTTGCCTTTAAATGAATTACCTGGAGGGACACCTTAATGTTATACGACCTTGAAATAGAATACCAAAGGCAAAAGTTTGACGAATATATTAAATTCGTAAAAAGGATTCGCTGTGTTGTAGAACTGACAAGAAAGTTTAAAAAAAGAACAATCAGTCAAAACGCTTATCTACACGTATTATTTTCAATTTGGGGATTACATCATGGTTATTTACTTAACGAGGCCAAGCAAGAAGTTAAAGAAGCGATAGGATATAGCTACATTAAAAAAGGTAAAAGATATTATAAACAAACATCTAAAATGGATTCGGTTGAATTGACAATTTTTATTGACAAGTTTAGGGATTGGTCAAACATTGTTCATAATTATTATTTATTAACAGCAGATGAATACAAATTAGAGCAGATAAGAATACAAAACGAACTGAAGGATTATTATTAAAACATAAGGTATGAAAGATAAAACAGAAGAAATAAAAAAAATAATTAACACCACATTGTGTGATGTAAATTTTGGTAAAATACACCCCACGATAGCTGCAAAGAATTTATTTAATTCAATACAAGAATACGCTAAAGACAACCGACAAGAGTTGATGAGTGAAGCAAAAATATTTTTAAACCTTGCTATACATCAACTTGAAAGAGCATCTTATGAAACATTTCAGTTTAGAGAATTTGTAGAAAGACTTAACAAACACCTATCCACTAAACCCGATAAAGCGAATAGAAAAGAGCTGATAGCTTTTTATAATTGGCTCATAAAAGAAATCGATACAAATAAAAAATTTCCTGAACTCGCAGGAATGGTTATTGATTTATATCAAAATAAACCCGATAAAGAAAAGAAATGTATCAATGATAAAAATGGCAAATGTTCTATATTCAATAACGGAGAATCTAAATGTATTGATATACTACATGGAGGCTGTAAACAGTATGATAAATAATTTAACAACTAAGCCATGAAACTACTTTTAATCTTACTTCTCTTACCTATCGGCCTGTTTTCTCAGACAGAAATCGGACTGCATTTAAACGCACGTAACGCAAAAACTACTGACTTGTTTGATTACTACACTAAACTTACTTTGATGGTCGTAGATACATCTTATACGTTTAATCTGATGGGAAACTTTGAACGTGACGAGGGCGTGAATTATTATTCATATTCTTGTGGTGTTGGTTTTAAATATGCGAGTACCGAATATTATAAAGACACCGAAAAGGAAGTTGAATACTTTAGCGTAGCAACTTTTTATCCAGTTACGAAATGGCTACGAATAGGATATAATTTTATGCGAACAAATGTAAATTATCATTCAATATTTATCGGGCTGAAGTGGAAATTTATTTCTGTTGACTTGTCATTTTTTGACAAGATTCATAAGCTAAAAGCAGTCGCAAATCCCGAATATAAATTAACTAAAAACTTTAAAATAGGAATCGAAGCCGGTATTATTTCAATTCAAAACGAGCTGAAGTGGAGTAGCGGTGTAACTTTAAAATATGTATTATGAGTATGGATAAGGAAACAGAAAAAGCATTGTCTCCAGACAAAAAGACTGAGAGTAAAAAAACAGCCGAAATACCTGTTGAAGATTTAGGAATTGGCGATCAGCTTGATTTTAACCAATTATTTAGGGTAAAAGGGAAGCAGGGTTTGTTTGTAATTGGGTCAACCGTAAATAAATCTAAAATGATAAGGGTGGCGAGCTTTCTTGATTTTAAAACAGGAACTATTGTAAATGTTAACAAGCTGATTTGTTTGAATGATTACAAATTTCTTACAATAAGGGGTGAGCACTTGTCCTTGGTGGACGTTTTTAATAACTACCAAAAATATCTAGATGGGGGCTATAAGGAAGGTGACAAAGCAGAGAAAATAATGAGTATAATGGTTCCTAATTACGACCCTGAATATTTTAAAGCATATCATGTAAACACTATTTTAAAGTGGTATCAAGAAATCCTAACAAAGATGCAGTTAAATGAAAAGAAAGAAGAAACACAAACACCACAGCAATAAAAAGACTTGTTTTATACATAGGTCTGGTGGTTTAAATTATACTCAATATGCTGCACAAAAAAAGAATATTGACGCAAATGAAAAGTTAGGTGAGAAAACAAGACAAAAGAAAGGTAAATTATGAAAAACAAAATCACATTCAGAAAGTTTATGTTTACGTTATTAGTAATCTTATTTATTGGAATGCTATTTTGCTCACTAAGACTAGGTGAGGCAATATTATGTAGTGTGCTATCTATTTCAATCATTCTTTATTTTAGGTGGGCTATTAAAAATGCAACTGATTATGAAAAAAATAAGAAAAGGCTTTAAAGAAATGGTAATCTATCTTCTTGATGACGAAGCCGGAAAAGACAAAGAAATAATTGATTATTATACTGACGCTTTTATGGGTGTGTTGCAACCACAATGTAAATGTAAAAACCCGATGCCCTTTGAAAGGAATAAATTAATTTGCTGGGAGTGTATTGGATTTATAAATAAATAATTATGCTAGAACAAAAAGACGATTACACGACTATATTTTGTGATACAAAAAATTGCGAAAGCATGGCTTCTACTCCAACCGGATTCTATAATGAATTTTTCTTTACTATGGGGTGGAGGTTAGATCCTAAAGCAAAAACAAACTTTCATTTATGTTCGGTATGTGTAGAAAAAAGGTATAATAAAATTAAAGCTAAGAATAAATGGATGCAAAAGTAATTCAGAAGTACGGTAAAAGATCCACAAAGGATTTAAAGAAAAGAGCAATTTTTTGGTTTCATAAATTTATCAGGCTAAGAGACTGTGATGAAAATGGATTTGCTAACTGTATAAGTTCCGGTCAGCAATTAAAATTTGGAACAAAGAATTGTCAAGCAGGACACTTCTACCCAGCAGGAAAGATTGAGGCTCTTAGATTTAATGAAAACAATGTCCACATCCAGGGATTGTCAGATAACTATTTTGCTAGTGCTGATTTACATAATTACAGAAGAAGATTAATTGAAAAGATAGGCGAAGAAGCAGTAAAAAAACTTGACCTTATGGCTGACCAATCCAAAAGAACGATGTGTAAAAGAGATAGATTTTTCTATATTGAAATCATTGAGAAGTACAAAGCTGAATGTAAAATATTAGCTGAAGATAAAAACTTTAAAGTTAATTGATATGAAACTAGAAAATGTATTAGGCATACTTTACGAATTGAGAAATTGTGATAGAGATCAGTTTTTTGACTTAGGAACAATGATTTTATCTGGGAGAAAAGATAAGGTTGTAAAAAAATACATAAGACTTGTAGAGCATATTGTTTTAGGGTTTTATAACACTACGCCAGACTTATTAAAAACAAATTCAAAAGTGAAGGAAATAGTAGAGGTAAGATTTATTATATGGTATTTCTTAAAAAAATATTATTATTGGATTACTACTATTGAAATTGGTATTTACTATAATAAAAGCCATTCAAATATTTGTCAAGGAAGAAGTAGGGTTGTTGAATGGATGGAAACCAATAAGGTTTTTAAAAATAAGGTTGAAAAAATTGAAAATGAGATTAGTTTAATTAAATAATTGTATATTTGTGGTTGCGCAACAATAAAAAGAGAAAATTTTGAAATCATTTATTAATCATATAGCTAAGTTAAGTGGGGAACTTTCCTCTCTTTTGGTTTGTTGTTGCAACCCACTTTTCTTAGTTTTCATAATTGCAACTTATGGCAGAAAATAAAAACTCATTTTTAATATATTCTGAATGGCTTGAAAATTTTGAGGCTTTAGATGATGTCAATGCAGGGAAACTTGTTAAACATCTTTTTAGATATGTGAATGATAAAGACCCTTCACCAGAAAACAAATTGGTTGAAATTTCATTTATTCCAATGAAGCAAGTCCTAAAAAGAAATTTAAAGAGTTGGGAGAAAGAAAGGTTGTTAAAAAGTGATGGTGGGGTAATTGGTAATTTAAAGCGTTGGCATCCTGATTTGTATGAAAAATATCTAGCCGATAAAACTAAACTAAAAGAATTACTTATTATCGCATCTAGTCGCAAAGCATCACATACCGATAAAAATATCGCTGTTAATGTAAGTGTAAATGATAGTGTTAATGTAAGTGATAATGTAAATGACAAAAATAAATACAAGTCTATTCTTTTGTCTGAACTAAATTCAGACGATTATGAGATAGTAAGTAATTTACATTTAGAAGTGGCAATTAGTTTTCAAAAACTATTTATAAAAAACCAAAGTGATGCTGGAATAAAAAACAGCTCATTAAAAAAAGCAAAAGGAACTTGGGTGGATGATATTCGATTTATGTTTGAAATTGACAAAAGAACAAAAGAAGAATTTAGAAAAGTCTGGGACTTTTTATCAAAAGATGTTTTCTGGAAATCAAATATTTTATCAACAAAAAAATTAAGAGAAAAATTTGAATCACTTTTAATTCGAGCAAATAATGAAAAACAAACTACAAACAACCAATCAAAAATCGCAAACCTCTCAGATGGTGTTACAGACTAAATCATCTGGAAATTATATTTGGGATTTAAAGAACAAAGATTGTGCTGATTTTATTAGTAAGATATTACAACTTGTAGGTGCTAATGATAAAAACGCTCCTATGGATATGCAGTTTGTTGTTGAGAATATGAAAACTGTTTATGGAAAATGGACTACCGATGAACTTCTTTATGCTATAAGACTTTGTCTTGATGGTAAAATAACCGGAGTAGATATGAATCTTTACGATAAGCCATTTAATTTAGTTTTTATTTCCAATATTTTAAAAGCATATAGTAGTCAGATCAGATCCCCAATTATGATACAAATAAATAAAAGTGAATCAAACAAAGCTCTTTTACCAGTTAATATTGACAAAGAAAAAGCCAACAAAGAAGCTATAATTCGCTCTATCGAGAAAATCTACAACGGTGAAGATGTTGCGAATGCACTTTATTCTGATTGTTATGATTACTTAGTAAAATTAAATGTTTTGAATCTGAGTGATGAAAACAGAATAGAAATAACCAAAAAAGCCGAAGAACAAATTTATCAAGAGAAGATTATCAAGCAAGACAAACTTACCAACCAGGGAAAATTAATTGAGGCAAAACATATTTTTGACCGACCTATGAATTTAAAATCATATCAAAAAAGGATTGCTGTAATTGAATTTTTGCAAGCTAAAAAAGAAATGGATATACCAATTAATGAAATTATAAATTAAAAAACCGAAACTATGATTAAAATTAATGAAGTAAAAAAAATCAGGGAGCAACTTAATTTTACCCACCTTATTATGTTCGGTATATCCGAAGATGGCAGCCAGCACGTAGCAACTCACGGAAAAACACAGTTACAAGCAAAAGGGGCGGCTAAGTTAGGAAACTCGCTTAAAAATAAATTAGGTTGGCCAAAAGACGAATGTAATTCTAAACCACTTGAAAGAATGTGTAGAAATTGTGATTATTGGCAGCGTGGTTACCATAGACCAGGGGATATTATTGAGGAAAATATGGATGGAAAATGCATGTTTAATGTTAAGCCATGTAAAAGAATGGAAAAAGACAGAGCATGTAATAATTTTGAACCATCAGTATAATTAACCCCTACTAAGGGATAAAACAAATAGAAAATGAACGAAACAGAACAAAGACAAAGATGTGTTGTAAAGTATCAAACAGCATCTTATTCAGGCGAAGAAGTCGTGTACTGTAATGAAAATGATGAAAACGAATTAATAATTGCTAAATGTAAAAAGCAGTTAAGCAGAGATTTGCCATTGCCTTATGGAAGCCAATCATTTAGAATTATTGAACGTGAAGATTATTTTGGAGTTTGATTAAAACATAAGATATGAAACAAAGTAAAATTAAATCACAAAAGGAAGCTGATGCTGTCTTTGAATTTCTTGTAAAGACAACTATTGATACTGTTGGTTGTAGTAGAAATCAGGCTGAATTAAGAATTACAGCATTATTCGATAGTGGTATATTGAATGATATGAATCCAAATATTCCATCAGCACAGAAAAAAATTGATGAATTTATGAAAACCCCAATTAACACTAACCAATAAAAGAAACCATGTGGAAAATAATCAAATATTGCTTAACTGCATTTATACTCGTAGGAGTTTTAATGTTTTCATTAAGCATTATGTTATACGGACTAACCTATTTTAATTTACCGAAATAATGGACAGAGAAGTAGATATTTATTGTTGTGAGTGTAAGAAAGAATTTCCGGTATTAATGAACGGATCAAATCTTCAGCATAGCGCACAAACAAATCAAATAATTGACTATCCTTCAAAAAAGATCATAAAATGTAGTTGTGGATCTGAAAAGTTAAATCTTAAATCAAACCTCTCACTGAAGAACTCAATGTTTAAAAAGTGATTATTTTTTCGGAATCTGAATCACTATCCCAACCTTCAAATAAAATTCTCCATCAAACAGAAGTCCTCCCGTATTGAACCCAACACCGAACTTGGTCACATATCCTACATTAAAGTCGTGAATATTATGAGTTGTACTTGGAACGTAATTATAAATAAATTGGAAATAGTTTCTTTTCACCGGATAAGGTTTTGGAATATATTTTGGCTCGTAAATTATGTGATCTACAGTGATGATTTTTTGTTTGACTTTATAATCAAAAGTAATTCCTAAAAATTCACCCTTGTATTTAGCGATATAATCCAATGTCAAATCAGACGTTTTAAAGCGATCTGAGAGCGTAGTGATGTCAGTAGCCGAATCCTTGACGATGATGTACTCAGGCTTCTTATTCTTTAATCGTGTGATTAAATTATCCCTTTTTCGTAGTTCCTTGTTATAGGTTTTTATAATTCTGCCTTTTATCTCCTTAAAAGTAGTTTCTTGTTTTGTTTTTGAATTTTGTAGTTTATTAACAAAATCTTTGGTTGCATTTAGCTCAGCTTTCACAGAAATACTATCTTGTTTTAGCTGATAAATAGCACTGTCTTTTATTTTGTTATCTTTTCTGGCGTCTTTCATTAGAAAGAAAAAAATGATAGCAGCGACTACCGCACCTGCGCTAATGTATTTTAATAGATTTTTCATTTCACATATTTTTTGTAGTTTTCTATAAATTCTTCTTCCGTACCAGACCCCAATATCGTATTATAGGCGTTTTTCCATAGTTTAGCCATTTCTTCTACAGAAAAAGGCAGTGCTTCAGGACGGCGAAGATAATGCACTCTGGCGAAACAAATTGCTACCTTTAGATTCCATTCTAAATATTCAGGTCTTAACAAAGATAGAAGTTTTTTCACATACAAGTCTTTTGTTTTGTAGCCTGATCTTTCAGGGTAGCTAATCTCGCATTCATCCAATATTTTAATCAGCAAATAGTATTTATAGAAAAGATACCTATTGCAAATATCCTTGAAAGTAGCAGGCTCCATCTGGAATATACCAAGCGCACAACCATTGTTAAGTTGTCGAATATAATAACCAAACTTACTTTCTTGGGCAGCAGTCCCCAGAAGCAGCCGAACCGCCTCTGGAGAATATTTGCCTATCCCTTTTAGTGTTTTAGTAATTAAATCTTCAAGTTGTTTTTTGTACATTACTTACCCTCTTTTTTACCAATCTTACCCTTGCTATTAGAAAAGAAGTTCGTTGCAAGGTAAGCACTAATAGCACCCATGGCAACCATTCTCATAGCGTTCCAATCTACTGTTACTACCTCTGCACTAAGATCAGTCATTAATAGTGGCACAACGGAGCTTAAAACGGCTAGCAAGAGCCCTTTTCCAATATCCTTTAAGTCTAGTCTAAATAATTTTGATTTTGTTTTCATTTTATTTTTCTTTCGTTAAAAATTCTAATTTAGTTTCGATTATTGCTTGTTTGATATTTATAGCATTAATCTGTTTTGTTTGTTCACCTTGTACTTTTATTTTATTTTCTAATCTGCGTTTATTAGTTGCTACAACTTCATCGTGATAAGCAGCTTCTATTTCATTTTTTTGAGTATGTACAAGAAATTGCTCTTTTAGTTCTTTGTTTTCTTTTTTTAGTTCATTAAATTCAGGTCTTGTTACAAAATAGTAATTCAAATATGTAACTGCAATACCACCTATTATTAATAAAAGGTATCTCCAATTTGTTTTAAGAAAATTATTTTTTATTTCCATCATTCCCTCTCGTTGGTGTTTTTATATCAAATCTCATTTCTTTACGCAAGTCCTCAAACCATATTCTAGCTTCGTCTGCTGTTTTAAATTCTTTGCGATCTAACTTAAATAGAAGTTCGTATTGAAGTTCAAAGGTTTTAACCAGTCGATCAAAGGTATTAATATCTACGTAATCTTTATCTATTACATTTATTCGACCAGTTATGTTTTGAATACTTGTTCTGTTAGAAGCCGAAACACTTACAACACCAAAAACAATAGCCAATACCAAAATCACTAACGGTATGATAATTGACAAATACAAGGTTCTCTGATTTCTAAACAGTTTGTCAATTTTCAATAAAAAAATGTTTTCTTGCTCACTCATAGTCGTAGGCTTTAAGTTAGTAATTTATCGTGAAATATATTAAATATTGTTATCATAATTCTTCTTTTTTGGGGTAAATATCATTTATTATTTTTTGTAATTTTTCTTTGGTTAGTTTAATTGCATCCCTTTTCTCTTTATTATAAAAGAAATAATTCCCAAAACCACCCTTATGTTCAGCGAAATATTCACCATCTACCTCAGAAATATCATACCATCCTTCACAAACTATAATTTGTTGAATAGTATCAATTTTACATATTTTATAATCTCTACCATCTACATTAACCCATTCAGAAGGGAAGCAGAATAATGGAATTAAGAGAAGTAATAATAATAGCTTTTTCATTATCTTATTTTTTGAAGTATGAATACAAAATTAATAGATGAACCATTCCATGTTCCAGCGCCATCATCATTAATATATAGCGGTAAATCAGTCCCAGTAAGATTCGGGAAATTGCACTCAACAACAGTAGTTACGGATGCTGTAAAAACTCCCTGTGAAAATACATTACTAGTTCCAGCAGTACTTCCACCGTCAATCGTTCCAGTTGAAGCGTTTGTTTCAGTCCCAATTGCGTATTTTAGAATATATCCATCAGGGATTATATTACTCGATGTTAGAATTTGTGTGTCGGTTGAAACTCCATCTTGACGAACTTTTTCGTTATCACTTGATGGAATATTTGTATAAATAGCACCGCTAACCGTTCCGAATAAATCATTTCCAGAATTACCCATCCATGTATTATGACCAATTCCACTTTCATTTAAATTTAGGATATTTCCGATTTGGGTTAATATAATATCATCAACACGACAAGTTCCAGCACCTTCTAAGTAGAAATATGCTCCACGAAGGGCGGAAAATGCTATAAATTCAACGCTATACTTAACCCAGCTTCCTGTAATTGTTACACCATCTGTAACATTAGCGGTGTGCTGAGAATGCAAAACAGTATTTCCACTAATTGATTTAGCGTAAAATGTTTGTCTATATCTTATTCCCTCGGTTAATATATTTGTTCCATAAATACGATTTGATGATGAGCCTGCTCCACTTGCAACTATTTCCATAACATTAGAACCTTCTGGTGCAGTTCCATCGGCAACAGAAGAACCGACCTGGTTTCCTTGATTAGTCCAATTTGCAGGAGGAGTACTTATACCTGTTTCAAAACCATTATTAGCCAATGAAACAACATCTTGATTCGCCCCCACATCCACAAACGATATAGGTGGGTTATTACTTTTCCATTGGGAAATGTCTAACATTTCAGCAGTAGTTAAAGCCCTATTCCAATGTAAATTCAAACCAATATAACCATCAAAGAAACTTGCACCAGCAGTAGTGCTTCCAACACGATAAGCTCCAGTATTATCTAAAGTTAAGTTTGTTCCAGAAATATCAACAGTTCCAGAAATAGTCCCGTTTAAAATTGCGGTTGCGTTTCCTGAACGGTCAAAACTTACACTCAAAGAATACCATTTATCTGCTACGAATTGAGCAATTAAAATTATTGCACTTGCATCGGCATTATTATCATCAAACCTTATATAAATATCATCATCAATTAAATAAATCCCATAACCAACTCCACCAGCTTCTTTATTAATTAAGTATTGAGTTCCTGAAACAGTATTAGGTTTAAATACTATTGTTTGTGAGAAATCATCAGTACCAACATCCAAATCAATATTATCAGCGATTTCTATATAATCATCCGTAGAAAACCTATAATAAGCACCTACAAGTGAATTTTGAAGTTCTGCTGTGTTTATTACAGAAGTTCCTTCTTTTGTTATATCATCATCAACCGTTAATGCGCTTTGAATGTGTACTGGAATATTACTAACCATATTCAGTGTATCAATATATACCCTTTCTTCTAAAAATCCACCATTCAAACCAAGAATAAAAGAAATTTTACCGTCATCCGAATGCGACCTTATAATAACCCCTGCACCATCAAAAGCATCGTTTGTTAGATTTAAGAATCCACGAAATGAGGCAGTTAAAAAGTTCTCACCGTAAGCGTGTAGGTTCATATTCCTAAATCCACCAACACCATCTGGAACTTCCATATAAAAACCTGCAATAGAACGCCCAGTATTCGGTGTTAAATCCTCATTTTTTACATAAAATGCTGGCATAGCATCAGATGTATTTCTTGTAAGCTGTAATCTTTTTATCTTGTCGTCATCAATTATTTCAAGTCTTAGATCGGGTGTTAAAGTTCCATCTCCCCATCTCATTTCTCCATTTGCATAAATCCTGAACCTAGAACTGTCCTCTGCTGTTACAAGCGTTTGAAAAACAAGATTACTACTATCAGCACTCACAGTTGAAATTGTGTCCTTAAAAAAAGAATTTCCATCAACCCTTAACGAATCTTGGAAAATTATATCTTCTGCAAACGTATTTTTTGTCGCCAATAAAGCTAATTGAGTTGTATCAATACCATCCAATAAATCAGCATTTAGATTAGTGTTTTTAGTTGTCGAAGTAGCTGCATAAGGTTGTGTTCCAATTGCTACATTTGAAATAAAATTAGTTGAAGTTACGGCAGAACTAAAATTCTTTGCACCAGCTATTGTTTGAGCTTGGTCGTCAATATGACCATAAGTTTCACCAGAAGAAGCTAGTTTTAGTCCAGCCAAATCATCATGCCTTGTAGTTAATGGGGTTTCAAAATGACTATAATGTTCTGTACCATCATGAGTAAAGATAACAAGTGTTGTATTATTAGAAATACCAAATACTATCTCGGCAAGTTTATCCGTAGCGTTTATTGATATTTCAGCTTGAACAGAGTGTTTTAAGTGTAGTGTAAAACTTGTACTTATAGCAGTTATAGTTCCGCTATTAGAACCAAGTTGATATTTATAGACTGAAAAAGCCACCCCACTTTCGTTAGAATAAGTTGTAGGGGTTGTTATTGTTACTGTGGTTGTATTTGTATAGCCTGTTATTTGGTACAACCCTAAAGGAGTTAAAACGAATCCTGCCAAAGTTTGATCTGCATTTGCATCGCCACTGGCAAACGGAGTACCGCCAGAAGCCGTAAAAGTTCTTGAAGTCCCAGAACCTGTTACAGTACCAGTCCCAGCACCAACCTCTACAATAAATATATTTCTTAGAATAGAAGAAACCCTACCACCATTAACAGAATTAACGGCTGCATAAGTGTTAAAAGTCCACACGCCACCATCAATAGTAGTTCCACCTAAATCAGTATCATAAAGATAAGAACCGTACATTACAGTATTATTAGCACATGAAATTGTATCAGCATCTTCTGCACCTACATGGGGTGTTTTTAAAAGAGTGTTAATCTTATTATCGTTGTTGGTTCCAGTACCTATTATTTCTGTGTCGTTCATATAAAATTCAACACCAGAACTTCCACTTACTGTTATGCCATCTATGGGAATCCAATTTATACCATCAAAACCCAATAAATCATCAGCTATTGCAGTGCTAATACTCACATCCAAAATATCATCTAAACTATCTCTTACAATTAATGCAGAGTCTCTTGCTGTTTGAAGTATGAAAGTATATGCTGCTAACTGCGAAACAACGCTATCATTTGAAGGCGTGTTAAATAAACCGTCCTCGCTCTTTAAAGCAGTATCTAACTTAGTTTCAATATCAGTTTCAATTACATCCAACGAATCACTTATTGATTGAAGAATAAAAGTCTTAATAGCTAATTGAGAGACCACACTATCATTAGAAGGATTTGTGAAAAGAACATTTTCTGATTTTAACAGCGAATCCAAAAATGACGGTTCAATATTTATCCATTGACCGGAAACCCTTCTTAGGATTTGTCCATTAGCAGTATTGCTTAACATTAATGTATCATAAGTACCTTGTGGAGTTTTAAACACAAGCATACTATCTGTGCTTAATTTAATTGTTGCTGTTACCCAATATTCTCTAACTGTTTGAGAAAACCCCAAAGTAGATAAAAGAGTAAATAATATTAATAATTTTAATTTTTTCATAACTGTTTTATTATTGCATTCATTGTTGTTAATCTTAAAGAAAGTCCTGTTGCTGGTGCAACTAAATAAAATCTTACTATATCTCCAGCCGTTAAGGAAACCAATCCCTTGACTGCTATTTGATCGAAGTCGTTTCTTGGAACGAATCGCCTTTCTACACCTAAAGGGTTATCTGATTCATCATAAACCGCTAAAGTCAACGTATTAGAAGCTGTTTCATTTGAAGTAGAGCCTTCTAAATATATGTCATAAATTGCCGTTCTTCGTACTGTAAAACTATTAGATGCCAAGGTTATCCCCTGACTTTCTATGCCGGTAAAATCACCAATCTGAATCTTGTCGCTATCAGGAACTACAATTACAGATTTAGAACCAGTAGCATACATATAATCTTTTGCAGTAATAGAAGCACTCAAAGCCTCTGATGCGTAATATACAATAACAACATCTGTAAATTCTGATAAGGTTAAAGTAAAGCCATTAACAGTAGTAGCCAAACTATGATAAGGTACGGACTCTCTAACATCTCCAACGCCAGGTATTGACACAACCTTATAAACTTGAAGATTAAAATAATAGCCACCACTTTCAAAAGCACTATCATAAGTCCCGCTAAGACTTGTTGAGCCAGAAGCAATATTAGCAGTTTCAATATGGCTATTAGACAAGAAATCTGCCAATGACATTTTTCTTGCATCTGACCAACTGCTTTTATCAACAGCAACCCATATTGTTGCAGGATCAATAAACCCGACCTCGCCACTGGCTAACTGGACGTAAGTCTCTAGTTCAGGTATTCTCTGTTGTATTAATATCATTAATATCATATCCTATGTATTATAATTTGCAAAATTAAACCATATCTCATCTGCGCCCTCAAAATCAGATTCCTTTTGAATCATTAAAGCAAAGCGTTCAGTTGTTGGGATAGCGTTATATCTATAAGATAAATTCAATGTTGTGTTTTCGCTTTCAAAATCAATAGTACTATTATCCAATAATCCTATCCCTAATTCTGTTACATAAAACAAAGAATCCAACGCTCCTTTTAATTTTAATTCTTTTCCCTTTTTTGTTCTTGCTGTGGTTACAAATGTAACATTAGAACCGTTTATAGTTCCTTCATCCCACACGCCTTCATATCTTCCAAAATCTAATAAAAGGTTTGCTAATGCCATAAATCCATTCGATTGACTTACCCCACTAACAGCACCTACTTTGTTTCTCACGGTAATGGTTACAGTTGGCAATTGTTCTGTTTTTAATGCAACAAATAAAATCCCATTCTCCAAGTCAGTTGAGTTTTCTACAACATGACGTAAATCGGTTGAGAAGATAGAAGTTTCTAATTCTAACTTAATATCTATATTTCTTTTATTCGAGACTATTTTATCAAACAAGATTAGATTATCTGTAAAATCAACACCACTTGCATTTACTTGTCTTAATTCAATACGATTAAACATTTTTGATTTGTCAAACTTATAAGACTCGGTAAAATCCAATTCTTCTTCACCTCTTAAATCAATAGCACTTCTTGTTAAGTCTAAATATTTTATATGTTCAATTCTTAAATCTCCGCTATCATCAACAAACCAATACAGATTATTTTTAAATAATTTATTCAGATCCTCTAAGAATTTCTTTAAAGTTACATCTGGGAAACTTGAAGTATCGGCAGGGTCTAAATCTGGGATAAAGTCTCTGGTAAAAAAAAACGCCGTATCGTTGAGATAGTTTTCACTCATTGTAACGTAATTCAGCCCTTCTCCTATTCTATCTGCTAAGATTGGAAGCTCAGCCTCTAAGTCATTAAAAAAGAAAGTAGAGAATACATTTTTATCAGCAAACACTTCGTTTGTGTTTTGGAATACATGATCGAAAAATTCTCTTGGTTCAATAGAAGAAGTCATTGTTTTTGAATCGTCCGAGTTTGGATAAAATATTTTAGTTGTTCTTTTATTAAACCAAGTAAAGAAATCAGAAGATCCCTCAGCACTTGGATTTGTTTCTTCGTCTTGTAAAACCCATTCATCTTTAAAGGCTGCATTAAAAGGTCTGCGAGTCCAAAGATGACCATCTTGACCCTCAACAAGTATTTTTGTTCTTAAATTCCATCCACTACCAGAAGGAGGGACTAATCCACCACCACCATCATCTTCATCTACTTTAAGAAATTCGTCTCTTGAAAATTTAGTAGTGCAAAATATTTTCATTTCTTGACCAGGAAAAAGACCGACCTCTTCTCTTCCTTGCCAAACAGTATATTCGCTTAATTCCCAATCTCCTTTGTCTGGATATATTCCACCTACTCCAACGTCTTCCCACCATAAAGGGCTTGATGCTGGGGTGTTGTTTAGGTTTCCTGCTTGAATAGATTTATAGGTTATGCCTAAATGTGTAACAACATCAGAAGTTGCTTGGCTAGTATCAAACTTAGCATAAGTATCAATACTTAGCCAAGTTTCATAAGTAGCAGAAGAAAAATCTTCTCCTAAAATTTCTTCTCTGTCAGCTAAATAAAATCCTTCGTAGTCAGCAAAGTTCGTAGGAGGAACTGCAACCAATGTCCTATTAGGTGCTTGCCCGTCAAAAAATGCAGCCAAAGATGCACTCATAGTAGAAATCCACGTAACAGCATTTATCTTAACCAGTGGGGCTGGTCTTTGGGTTATTTCAATTCCAAACATCTCGTAGATTCCTGTTAAATCTACTATCTCTTCCCAATCAACTCTTGTCTTTGTTCCGAGTGCTGCTATGTTTAAATCAATCTCATCATCACTTATTACAATATCCGAGAAGTCAATTTTTGTTTCCCAATTCTCTAAAACATCAGTATAGCGGTCTTGAATTGCTGGAGTAACGGTTATTATTTCTCTGTCTGTATCAATTTCACAATCATTAACTCCAAAGTAACCATAAATATCAAATAGGTCGGTATGGAACAAAACCTTAATTTCAAAAGTAAAATCAGCAGCCAATATCAAATCATATAACCTATAAATATCCTGTGATGTACTAGCATACAAAACAGGGTCGTTAGCTATTACAATCTTACCCCAACCTTTTCGCTTGAAGAATTGATTTGGTTCACGTTTGTTCTTAAACGCCTCTACGTTTTTAGGGTAGAACTGAACAAAGTTATCAACCTCGTCATCCGTAATATCTATATATGTTATAATATCAGATCGCATTTCTTGAACTTGAATAATCGTCTTCTTTATATTCTAAACTCATTGCCATAGTATCTTTTGACGCAGAGTCTTTTTCGCAAATTATATCGAATGCACTTTTAGCAACACCCTTATATGTAAATGTTACTGTGCCATTTATTTCTAATTGTCTTAACCAGCTTAAAAATCTAAATATTCCTTCAGTACCAAATATTTCATACTTATGTTTAAAAGATAAAGTATTAAATACAGGTATATCGCCTTGTGGTTTTTCATCCCCCTCTTCATTCGTATCAGCATCTAATTCCGGTTCTTCAACCTCAATAAAACATTCAAAGGTTATACCTGATAGATTCACATTATAAGTATTAGCCAAGGTATAATTTGCCAAACTAGATGCTGTTACCCTAAGTAGCCCAAGTGTTTTTAAATTAGCAGCCGAATCGGTTGTCCACGCAAATACTTCAGAATAATAAGTCTCAGCCGCACCATTGGTTACTATCTTTAAATAATAACATCCTGCTTCTCCGGCAGCCAACGCAAACCCAGCAAAAAACAGTTGTTTATTAGAACCGCTTGTAGTCACCGTAACAGTCTTAGCCGCACCAAAAGCAACATCGGTATCGGCATTAAATATTTGTACTGTAGCAGACGCTTCTGCTGTATCAGAAATAAGCACGAATGCTGGCATATCATTAATACCAAAATAAGGGTACACGAGTTTATTATCCGCTGTAGCCCACCTTTGAAGGGTTTGATCTTCAAAAAACATCAATGTGTTATTTCCTATGAGCATCTGTATTTCCCCCTAAAGTTTTTTCTTGTTTTAATCTTAAAACCATTCTCGTATATCGTACTTCCCTTATCTCTTATATCTTTTAAATACCTTTCTGATTTTCCCATATCAACACTCTCATAAGCCGATTGCATAGCACCTTCGGCTAGAATTTTTTGTGTAGCATCATGTGGAGTTACATGGGTTCCAGAAGGCAAATCCATAATTGTAGGAAACATTGGACTTAAATAACTTTGTTTTCCTGGAGGCGTGATTAATTCAACACCACCACTTTTCGTTAAAGTTTTATCGCCTTTTTTATCACCAAGTATTGCCAAACCACCCTTAAAATCATCCGTACCTTCTGCAAATTTTGGTATTGGAGTTGACAATATGGTAGCTAACTGAACAGCACCAATGGCAGCAATAAGTGGAACTAAAAATATACCACCAAATGTTCCTAATATTTTAGTAATTGCCACTGCTGTATTAGTTATGACATCAAACGCAGCCTGAGCCTTTTGAGCAATAGCTTGTTTTCTTCTTATTTTTAAACTTTCTTTTTCAAACTTTCTCTCAGCTTTTATTCTTTCTTCTGTATTAGACCCAGCTAGAGCAACCTCAAAATCTCTTGCTTCTTGTGCTGCTGCCAGTTGATCATCTAAAGCAGTTATAAAGGCATTAAAAACCTCATTAGTAAGTTCCATTGCCAACCTAAATGTTTCTTCCCTTATTTCTCTTTTCTTTTCTGCTTTTCTAGTGTCGATCTCAACTTCTTTTTCAGACTGTGCTATTTCTATTTCTGTGATTTTGTTATTTATTCTTAACTTGTCCTCTACTGATAGATTCTCTATATCGAGCTTTTCTTTTTCTTTCTTTAAGTTAATTGCTAGTGCATTAAGTGCTAATTTATCTTCTATTTTAAGAATGTCCTCTGCATATTTAGCCCTAGATATTCTACCAGTTGCTAACTGTTCATTTAAAGCTAATATCTCGCCACTAGCACGATCAACTTCGCTCTGTATGCCGATAGCTTTTTCGTTTTCTATTTCTTTTTGCTCCAATTTTGCTATACGTTTCTTTGCGCGATACACTCTCCATAACTCACTAATTTTTTGGTCTGTTATTTCTGTTGCTATTTGCGCAGCAAGATTCTTACTTTCTGCGTCTATCTGTGCTATCTGTTTTTCACTAATTCCTTTTACGTCTATTAATTTTTTATTCAAATCAAGTTCTAAATTCAATAATATAAGATTATGTCTTTCTGTCTCACTTTCAATAAACGCATTTATTTCTTCTTCTGATTCACCAGCTTTGATTTTAGCAATTATGTCTGCACTTAGCTGTTCTTCTAAGGCTCTTTTCTTTTCCGCTAACTCTTCTTTATTTCTTGCCTTTGCTATTGCCAATCTGTCGTCTTTACCTTTACGACCAACACCACCTTTATTTTCAATATCAAAAAGCTCTTGTTGGATTATTGCCCTTTTTGCAACATGAAGCGACCTATCTTTTAGCAACTCCTCTAAGTATGCTTTATATGTTTGTGTATCATTTGTTATGAAATCAAATTTGTTTTTATAAAATTCTCTCTCTTGCTCACCAGTTGTTTTATTAAATTCTATAAATGCTTCTTTCCTTTCATCTAAGCCCTTTTTAAAAATCTTTATAGAAATCTTTTCCTTTTCTTTCCTTATAAAAGTGGTGACAGCTATATTCCCAGCGTGTAAATCTAATAGACTATCTAAATATTGCTCCGTTGTTTTAATATCATCAGACATAAATTTTGATTTCTCTGCAAAACTCTTTCTCTGTTCTTCTGTCTGTAATTTATAGAATACCGTGAAATGGTCTGACGCTAGATTTATTTCTCTACCTAATCTTTTTATTAAATTTGTATCATCCTCAGATATAAAACCCTCATATTTTGCCTTTATATTATCAATAGCTATTCCCCAAGCCTTCATTTCTAATACCAAGATTTTTATTATTGATTTCGCATTTTCTGTATCAATAAAAGTCCCCTTTAATACTTTATTTAACGCCTGACCATTCAGTTCGGCATCTGCCTCTTCTTTTGTTAGTTTTGATAATTTGTCTGCAAGGTCTAAGAAAGCCCTAGATGTTCTGCCTTGAACAGTATTACTAAGCCCCTCCATTCCAACCTCTAGTAACTTTATCGCACCTGTTTCAGATACAGATATTTTATCGGCAATAGCATTTATTTCATTAAGCATTCTTCTCTCTGCTATTAAAGACCTTACTGTTTTTTTAAGGCTATCTAATGACCTATTTAATGCTTCAATAGTTGTGTTTTCGTCAATAATAAAACCCAAAGACCTAGCGTGTTCTTTATTAAGTTGTTGTTTCGCAGATGTCCATTCTCTTGTGCCTTTTTCTGCATTTTTTAATGAACCGAATAGTATTTCTAATTTTGCGTGTTCAACACCAACTTCCTTATTAAATTCCAATGTTTCTTTTTCTGCCTTACCTACAACTTCTCTAAATGATTTATATAATGCTATTGCTACTAATAAGCTAGAAATAAT
>SDBT01005758.1_pt1 | contig 20721 bp, 18 predicted proteins | sample 2277101 | NCBI WGS metagenome assembly SDBT01 (sample SAMN10404973, study PRJNA504765) | marine sediment metagenome | isolation source: marine sediment core GS10_PC15, 103 cmbsf | place: Arctic Ocean: Southern Knipovich Ridge | collected 2010 | reverse complement strand
ATCTCATCAACTACGCTAATATTTCCTTCTACCGCACCATAACCCAATACTAGATTATTAACACTAATATTATTACCAGTAGTGCTGCCTCTGCCAGTTACAGTATTTAAAGTATCTAATTCAAATGTAATTCCTGTATCACCTTGAATTCCTTGAATTCCATCAGTTCCTGTTGCTCCTGTAGCTCCTGTAGCTCCTGTAGCTCCTGTAGCTCCTGTAGCTCCTGTAGAGCCAGGATCACCTTGAATTCCTTGAATTCCATCAGTTCCTGTTGCTCCCGTTACTCCTATAGATCCTGTTGCTCCTGTAGAACCAGGATCACCTTGTTGTCCTTGCATTCCTTGGGATCCTGTATCACCTGTATCTCCTTTTTGTCCTTGAAGTCCTTGAAGTCCTTGAAGTCCTTGAATACCATCAGTTCCTGTTAATCCTGTTGGTCCTGGGTCACCTTGTAGTCCTCGATAGTTATTCCAAGTAAAACTATCACAGATTTTAGGCATATTTGTGGTGTTGTCATAATATATCGTTCCTTTATTATTTGAATCACAAGCAACAGGACTGCTAGCTAAGGGAGCCAGTATTAATGCTTTTTCTACTTTTAATTTAGACCTAATAATTAATTCTTCATTATTGTCAACATAGAATAATACCCCACCTGAGTTGTCAGGGGTTTTAATCTCTAAATCTCCTCCTGATTGAATGATTAAACCACTTCCTCCTGCAGCTTGACTAGTCCTCAATACTGAAACAGTTAAATCTCCTAATTTGGTTTGAGCAGTGGCACTAGTGTTTAGTATGGTTGAAATATTGCTAAGAGGTGGGGACTGAGATGGTTCGGTCCAGGCAGCATATATTAGGTAAACAGTTAACAGTGATAAAATTAAAACACTTAATGTAAGTGCTAATGTGTTGTGTTTGTTCATATGTTTATTTGAATTAGTTTTGAGTTTTTAATTAAAAACCTTTTGCTAATTTTAATTAGTAATTTATTAATATATTAATTTTAACATGTTCAATACGTATATTCTTATTCTAAAAAGGTTATGGAATGAGAGCATTTACCTGCTCTTTACAATAATCAACTCTTTCTTTATCAATCATGTTTTCACAGGAAGATAGATCTCGTCCATTAATAGCTTTCGTTATGATAACATTGTCTTTGCAGACAGTTTTTCTATGTTCGTCTTGAAGAACATCACAAATACTTGGATCTTGTTTCCGACCAGCTTCAGCATTAAGAACAACATACTCGCAGTAATCTTTATCCTGACCCTGAAGTTTTTGACAAAGAGTAATATCTCCTGTTTCAACAGCTTCATACCTAATTTCCTTTACCTCTTCTTCGGTAAAAACTGGCTTATCTAATTGTCCATATTGTAAGAAATTAAATAATTTCTCATATTGAGTAAAGAAAATAATTCCTATAATAATTAAACCTAAGATAATAAATAAATTTTTATTGTCCATAATATTTTATTAAAATTACAAATTCTCAACCTTTGTTATTATTTTAACATAATGAGGGATTAAAAAAAACAATATTCTGACAAAGCCAAGTTTTTAGGAAAGGCTAATTCTATTCAAACTAAAAAACAAGTGGCTTAAACCTCTTGTTTTAAGAGTGCCCCCAGAAGGAATCGGACCTTCGTCAATGGCTTAAAAGGCCACTGCTTTACCATTAAGCTATGGGGGCAAATCTAGATTAACAATAACAAAAACCTATATTTTTTCAACACGAAGTCTTCTCAAAAGATCTTTTTGTTCTTTAGTAAGTTTTTTAGGAGTTTTAATGGCTAATTCTACATATAAATCACCTCTTCCTCTTCCTGAAAAACGAGGTATTCCTTTTTTTGAAATCTTAAATACTTTTCCTGATTCAGTCCCAGCTGGAACTTTAAGTAAAATATCATTTCCCTCTAAAGTAGGAATATCAATCTCATCTCCTAAAGCTGCCTGAGAAAATAAAATTGGAACTGAAACATGTAAGTCATCACCTTTTCTTTGAAAAACGTTATGTTCTTTAACAAAAATTCTTACAAATAAATTTCCTGATTTTCCGTTTTTTCTTCCAGAATTTCCTTTTCCATCAACTCTGATCATTTGGTTTGTATCAATACCTGCTGGAATCCAGATTCTAATATCTTCTTCTCCTTTTGTCCTTCCTTCTCCTTTGCAGACATTACAGGGCTTTTCCGGCCTATAACCTTCTCCAGCACATTCAGGACAGATAATAAATCTTGTAAATGAAGCAAAGAATGATTTTTTAACCTCTTGAACATGACCAATTCCCCGGCAAGAGAAACATTCAATAATCTTTGTCCCAGGTTCAGCGCCAATACCCTGACAGCGTGAACATGATATTTGCTTCATAAGAACTATATCTTTTTCTGTTCCTTTTAAGGTTTCGTCTAAAGCAAGCTCTATGTCTATTTTAATGTTTGAACCAGTTTTAAAATCCTTTTTTTTCCGAGAATTTGAAAAACCAAACATTTCTTCAACCAAATCACTTAAATCTTCTATATTAAAACCAAAACCAGGATCTTGTCTCCCCCAGCTCCATTGAAAATCAGATCCAGGACCAGTTCCTTTGTCAAAAATTCTGCCGAACTTATCATACTGAGCTCTTTTGTCCTTGCTTGAAAGCACCTGATATGCTTCATTTATTTCCTTGAATTTATTTCCATCTCCTCCGCCTTTATCAGGATGAAACTTATGAGCTAATTTATAATAAGCTTTTTTTATTTCTGGTTGAGAAGCCTGTTTTGATATTCCTAAAATTTTGTAATAATCTTTTGTCATCTTGTTTTATTAACTTTTTTCCTTATACTCTCCCTCTTCTGCCTTGGGAGTTTCCTTTTCCTTGGATTTTTCTTTTTTCTCTTCAGCTGCTTTTTTATAAATCTCAGCACCAATCTTCTGAATTTCTTGAGACAACTCTTGAGTTTTTGTTTTTATGTCGTCTATGTTATCAGTTTCCTTTGTTTTTTTCAAAGCTTCAATCTTCTGTTCAATTTCTTTTTTTACATCATCTGAAATTTTATCACCCATTTCTCTTAAGGTTTTTTCGGTTGTGTAAATCAAACTATCAGCCATGTTTTTAACTTCAATAGATTCTCTTTTCTTTTTATCTTCTTCCCCATGAATCTCTGCTTCTTTTTTCATTTTCTCTATTTCTTCTTTTGACAAGCCTATTGAACCCTCAACTTTAATTGACTGAGTTTTACTAGTAGCTTTATCTTTGGCATTAACAGTCAACATTCCATTAGCATCAATGTCAAACATAACCTCAATTTGAGGCAGACCACGAGGGGCTGGCAGAATACCGGTTAAAACAAACTTGCCAAGAGATCTGTTGTCAGTTGCCATTGACCTTTCACCCTGCAAGATATTTATCTCAACTGATGGCTGATTGTCAGCCGCAGTTGAAAAAACCTGGATTTTAGATGTTGGAATAGTGGTGTTTTTAGAAATCATTGTTGTACTAACACTACCCAAAGTTTCAATTCCTAAAGAAAGCGGTAAAACGTCTAAAAGCAGAACGCTTTTAATATCACCTTCAGGAGCACGGCCTTCTTCTTTAGCCCTGAGCACTTCTGCCTGAATAGCCGCACCTGTAGCCACAACCTCTTCAGGGTTAATTGAAGTATTAGGATTTTTACCAAAGAAATCTTTAACAGCACTTTTAACAGCAGGGACCAGGGTTGTTCCCCCAACTAAAATCACCTCATTGATATCACCTTTGCTAAGTTTTGATTCTTTTAAAGTTTCAGCTACTCTGTTTATTGATTTTTCAACCAAATCCCTGTTCATATTATCAAGCTCAGTTCTTGAAATCTTGTAGTTTAAATGTTTTGGACCAGCTGAATCTGATGTAATAAATGGAAGGTTAATGTCAGTTTCCTGGGCTGAAGAAAGCTCAATCTTGGCATTTTCAGCAGCTTCTTTTAATCTTTGAAGTGCTAATGGGTCTTTTGATAAATCGATTCCCTGTTCCTTCTTGAACTTATCAACAATCCAATCCATAATATTCTGGTCAAAATCATTTCCTCCTAAATGCGCTTCACCCCCAGTAGCCAAAACCTCTACTGTGTCTTCTTTTTCTCCAGGCACAAGGTCTAATATGGTGACATCAAATGTTCCTCCACCAAAATCATAAACAACAACCTTTTGTTCTTTCTTCTTCCCCAACCCATATGCTAAAGCGGCAGCAGTGGGCTCATTAATAATTCTTAAAACCTTAAAGCCAGCGATCTCTCCAGCAGTTTTAGTTGCTGTTCTCTGAGAATCATCAAAATTAGCAGGACAGGTAATTACAACTGACTCTACCTTTTCACCAAGCTTTTCTTCTGCATCAAGCTTCATTTTCTGAAGAAGCATTGAAGAAATCTCAATTGGAGTGTGCCACTTATCACCCATCTTCACCTCAACACCACCATCCTTTCTTTCTCTGGTTTCATAAGATAAACGTTTAAGTTCTTTTTGAACCTCTGGATCAGAGAACCTTCTTCCAATAAATCTTTTTACTGAATGAATTGTGTTTTTTGGATTAGTAATTGCTTGTCTTTTTGCCAAAATACCAACGATTCTTTCATCGCTTTTTGATAATGCAACAACAGAAGGCATTAAAACTGAACCCTCTCTTGTTTCTAAACATTTTGGCTCACCATTAACAATAGTAGCCATTTTTGTAATAGCTGTGCCTAAATCAATACCTAAAATCTTACTCATGTTTTTGTTTTTTTTATTTTAATTTTAATTATTTTACTGCTTTTACCTTGGCCGGTCTTAAAAGCTTTCCGTGAATCATATAACCTTTTTGAATCTCTTCGATAATTTCTCCAGATTCTTTTTCTTTTTTCTCTACTAATTCAATGATCTCATGATAAACAGGGTCAAACTTTTTTCCTAAAACCTCAATTTGTTCAATACCACTAGTTTTTAAAAAATCTTTGAGATGACTTTTAATTTGAAGTAATCCTTTAATGTCTTTATTGCTTTTTGCTTTTTTTGATATTTTTTTGTGGGCTATATCAAAATTATCTAAAACTGGCAGCAACTTTAAGACAAATCCTGAATTGGCATATTTAAGCAATTCAGAAATTCTTTCCATTTCATTTTTTTTGTAATTTAAAAAATCAGCTCTTTCTCTTTGCCATCCAGCTAAATATTCTTTTTTTTGCTTTTCAATTTCCTCAAGCTTTTTTTTAAGTTTTTTGACTTCTGATTCCTTTTTACTCTTTTTCATAATTAATCTATATCTTTTAACATCTTTATTAAAGAATTCATTAAACTGATGTTTTTGTTATAATCCATTCTTTTTGGGCCTAAAAGCGCTAACATTGCTTCTTCTTTGTCGGGAAAATAACATTTAGAAGATATAATACTAAAATCATGTATTTTAAAAGGATTTTCACTGCCAATAAAAACACTTATTTCGTAATCCTGTTCGAAGTCTTTGATATTGTTTTCAAAATCTTCTAAAAAACCTGCGAAAGAATGAGCAAATTTCTTTTCCTCAAATTCTGGCTCTTTTAATACCTGCTCCCAACCCTCTTTCCATATAAAGTCCCTGTTAAAAAGATGGGCAATAGCTAAGCTGGATGAATTTTCAGATAAAAACTTGAGTAGCTTAGAGGCAAATTTCAATGCATCTTTTCTCTGTTCCTGAAAAATATCTTTCATCTCAAAAACATGCTCAAATGCTGATGTTTCTTCTTCCAACAAACTATCAACAAAAAACCTGTAAGCTTTATCAGTAGGCACTCTTCCAGCAGAAGTATGGGGTTGAAGTAAATAACCCAGTTCAGTTAACCTGCTCATATCATTTCTAATCGTAGCGGGGCAGACATTAAAACCATGCTCTTTCTCTAAAAACTTAGAGCTGATTGGCTGAGCGCAGTTAATATATTCTTTGACAATTGCATTTAGTACTGATTCTTGTCTTGGACTTATCATGTTTTTTTCTTGTAAGAATATTATATCTTTTAGCAGTCAAAGATGTCAAGTGCTAATTATTAGTTTTAGTAGTTTTTTTAAAAATATATTATAATAAGACAATAAAATAATTGCTAAGCTTTATGAAGCAGGATATTAAAACCTCAAAATTCACCTGGATAGATGTTAATAAACCAAGCGAGCATGACATCAAGTTTCTTAAAAAAAGATTCCAGATTCATCCTTTGGTTTTAGAGGAGCTTACCGACCCCAGCCCAAGACCAATAATAGAACTACATGAAAACTATGTTTTTTTGGTTTTTTATTATCCAATGTATAATGTTCAAACAAGGAAAACTAGCTCCAGAGAATTAAATATCATTGTCAGCAAAGAAGTAATAATCACCAGTCATGATAAAATTATTCCTCCCTTAAAAACTCTTTTTAGTAACTGTAAGTTTCAAAAACAAGCCCAGAAAGCATATTTATCAGAAGGAACTGGCCAGGTGCTTTATTATATTATAAGTGCTTTTTGGAAGAACTGCTTTAAAAAACTAGAGAAAATAAATGAAAGAATTGACAATATTCAAAAAGATATTTTCTCCGGAAAAGAAAAAGAGATGGTTTTAGAAATCTCTTTGGTTAAAATTGACATCATTAATTTCTGGAGAATAGTTGAACCACAAAAAGAAGTTGTTGAATCATTATTAAAAGAAGGATTAGAGTTTTTTGGAAAATCACTACTCCCTCATTTCTCTGATATTTTAGGAACTTATGAAAGAGTGTCAAATGCTTTAGAAACCAATAAAGCAACAATTCTTGCCCTAGAAGACACCAACCAATCACTGCTCTCAACAAGAATCAATGAAATAATGAAGGTTTTAACAATATTTTCAGTAATCCTTTTACCTTTAACTCTTATTGCATCTATCTGGGGAATGAACTTTCCCTTTTCACTTCCTTTTAGAAACTCACCAATAGGTTTCTGGCAGATCTTTGGAATAATGATAATTATCCTGACAGCTATGATAATCTATTTTAGGAAGAGAAAATGGCTCTAAAAAACAAACAATACATTCTTTTGCTAATAATAGCTTTAGCAATATTTTTTAGGTTTTTTCAGCTGGATTCTATCCCTAAAGGACTTTATCCTGACGAAGCAATCAATGGAAATGATGCTTTTTTTAGTTTAGAAAATGGAAGTTATCGTATTTTTTATCCTGAAAATAATGGAAGAGAAGGCCTCTTTATCTGGCTTATTTCTTTATCTTTTTCAATTTTTGGTGTTTCAATCTGGGCTTTAAAATTCATTCCAGCTATTATTGGCGTTATTACTGTACTTGGCTTGTATTTACTCACAAAAGAATTATTTTCTTTAAGCGCTAATCATAAATCTCAAGCCACTAGCATTGCTCTTTTATCAAGTTTTTTCCTGGCTATTTCATTCTGGCATATTAACTTTTCCAGAATAGGCTTCAGGGCAATTATGGTGCCTTTTTTATTGGTCTTTTCCTTTTACTTTTTAATCAAAGCATTTCAAAATCAAGAAAAGCTTTATACAGGAATTGCTGGATTGTTCTTTGGCTTAGGCTTTTACACTTACAGCGTTTTCAGATTAGCAGTTTTATTATTGGGGGTCTTTTTACTCGCTTTTTGGATATTCTATAAAAAACAAGGCTTGCAAAAGAAATTCCTGAAATTAACCATCAATCTTTTTTTATTCATAACTGTTATCTCCTTACCTTTAGGAATTTATTACCTTAAAAATCCTCAAGATTTGCTTGGAAGAACTTCCCAGATTTCAGTATTCAGCCAGCCAAATCCCTTAAAAAGCTTTGGACAAAGTCTTTTAATTCATTTAGGAATGTTTAATTTCTATGGAGATGCAAATTGGCGCCACAATCTTTCTACTTCCCCTCAATTACTAATACCAATAGGAATTCTGTTTTTAATAGGTGTTTTAGTTTCAATAAAATTGTTAAAAGATTCTTTTAAACAAAATTATTCATCAACCATTATTCATTGTTTCTTATTTGCCTGGTTGTTGATAATGGTTCTACCCGGCGCCTTAACTTACGAAGGAATCCCCCACGCTCTAAGAGTGATTGGCACAATACCTGTTATATATATTTTTGCTGCTCTGGGAGCTTATCAAACATACAATTGGCTTAAAAATAAAATGAGTGATAAAAAACTATTAACTGTTGTTTGTTTGCTCTTCTTGTATTTTTTAACCTCTAGCCAGTTTCAAAAATATTTTATTAACTGGGCAAACAATAGTGAAACAGAAGGTGCTTTTTCTTATGATTATCTAAAAATAGGAAATTATTTAAACTCTTTGTCAGATAATGTCCAAAAGATAATAGTTGTTAATACTTCTGGAGTTTCTGTGCCTTATCCTGATGGAATTCCAATGCCAGCTCAATCAATAATGTTTATTGAAAATGCAGAATACGGAAGAATCCGCTCTTTTTACGTATTAGAAAAAGATTTAAATAAAATATTAATAGAAGAACCGTCAGTACTTATACCAATGCATTATAATGAAGGATTATTTGAAAAAATAACAACCTTGTTTCCCCAAGGAATAATTATTAACGAAAATGGAGTTATAACATATGCAATACAATAATATCTCAAACAAAACAACAAACTTAATTGCTATAGTCTTGCTTTCAATAATGTTTGTCACTGCCTGCCTCAGTTACTTAAACGATTCAACAACAATGGATGAATTAGCTCACATCTCAGCAGGATATTCTTATTTATCACAACAAGACTTTAGAATTAACCCGGAACATCCCCCATTAATAAAAGACTTAGCAGCTCTTCCTTTAATGTTTTTGAATCTTAACTTCCCTTCAGAATCTTCTGCCTGGACTGACGATATAAACGGTCAATGGGAATTAGGTTGGAACTTTCTATATAATTCTAATAATAATCCTGAACAAATTCTTTTTTGGTCAAGGCTGGCCATGGTTTTAACTCTTGTGTTTTTGGCTTGGTTTTTATTCTTTTGGGTGAGAAAAGAATTTGGCAATAAGCTTGCTATTTTTGTTTTAACTTTGTTTTCTTTTTCTCCTAGCTTTATAGCGCATGGAAGACTGGTCACCACTGACGTTGGAGCTACCCTAGGTTTTGTTTTAGCTCTTTATTTCTGGCTTAAATTCTTAAGAAATCCTTCAAAAAAGAATGTAATTGTGGCAGGGCTTATTTTTGGTTTTTCAATGCTTTTAAAATTCTCCTTAATACTTTTACTTCCTCTTTTTGGAATTATTACCTTGGTTTATGTTTTATTGAATAAAAAGAATCTCTTAAAATACATTGGACTTTCAATTCTTATAGGTGTTATAGGAACAATCTTTATGATTTTACCTGTTTATCAACTTCATGTTCTAAACTACCCAGCTCAAAGACAATTATCAGACACTGTCAATCTGTTAGAATCCTCTCCTCTTGGTGCTTTAAAAGACATTGTTATCTGGGCGTCAGACAAACCGATTATAAGAAGCTTGGCTCAATATTTCTTAGGATTAATGATGGCAACTCAAAGAACAATCTTTGGAAACACTGTTTATTTTATGGGCATGATATCAGCTTCTGGCTGGTGGTACTATTTTCCAGTTGTTTACTTCCTAAAGATCCCTTTAGGATTCCATATTTTAACTCTAATTGCTCTTTTAATGAGTCTTTTGGCAATAAAAAGGCCCTTATGGGTCAAAACAACGCAAAGGCTTAGAGAAAGCATATTGAATAATTTCACTGCTTTTTCAATGATGATTTTTATTTTGATTTATTGGGCAACTTCTATTATCGGAAGCTTGAATATTGGACTAAGGCACATTCTTCCTGTTTTTCCTTTTACCTATATTCTAATAGGTTTGGCTTTAAAATATGGAATTGAAAAAATACAATCATTAAAACTTAAAAAAGCAATGAATTGGCTCATAATTGTTCTATTGGGCTGGTACATGCTTTCTTCCTTAAACACTTATCCTTATTACTTGTCATATTTTAATGAAGTATCTGGTGGAGTTGATAATGGATATATACATGTGGTTGATTCAAACTATGACTGGGGCCAGGATTTAAAAAGATTGAATCAGTATCTTGAAAAGAACAACATTGAAAGAATAAAAGTTGATTATTTTGGAGGAGGAGATTTGAATTATTATCTTGGTGATAAATGGGAAAGACTTGATGCTCTTTCTGGACCTCAAAAAGGCTGGCTTGCTATTTCAGCCACCCTTCTTCAGGGAGGAAAAGGAAATCCAGTGCCTAGCTTTACCAGCCCAGCAAACTATTATAAATGGCTCGATGATTACGAGCCAGTTGCAAGAGCCGGAAAATCAATATTTATATATAATATTCCTGAGAACTCATTTGTACTTGAGGGGCGCTAAATCACCAAACCTCAGCTCAACATAATCAAGCTGTCTTTCATCCTCTAAAAGAACCTGTTCTTTTAAAAGCGCTTCTAGTTTTGTCAGCTGCCAATTTAAATCTTTTTGAGGATCAAAATAGATATCCCAGCCCCGATCTGTTGAAACATTGATTCTGTTATTAGAAACTATTAAAGTTTTTTCAGCTTTAATATCTAGCTCAGCTAAAACTGAAAAGATATTTAAAATCTTTGAAATTAAATCCTTTTCTATCACTTGTTCTCCAAGTTGAAATTGTCTTTCATTATTAAACTTTTCAATTTTTGGCAATTGAGATTCTTGAAGTAAAAGTTCAAAAATCACTGCTTCTTGATCAAGTAAAAAACAATTCTCATCGTTATTACAAAATACTGCTAATCCTAATCTCTCTACTACAATTACATTTAAGCTTTTAGGAAGGCTTTTTTTAATTTCTAATCCATCGATTTGAGGAAATGAATTTAAAGCTTGCTCTTTAATTCCATTAATATCAGCTAAGAAAATGCTTCTGGTTGAAAAAGAAAATATTGTTTTTTGAATTTTGTTTTCAATTATTTTTAAAATATCATTTTTTTCAGTTTTTGCATTTCCTGAAATTATGATTTTTTCAATTTGAAAAAAGCTTGAAAAAACTAATAAATATATTGTTAGGATTAAAAAGAAAAAACCAAAAAAAGTGGGGAAGAAATACTTTTTTTTGAAAAATGGTATTTTCTTTTTAATTCTGTGGGGTTTACGGTATTTACGCATGAAGTTTTAAATTATCCTTATGACGATCTTTGTTTCTTTTTGTTATTTCAAAATCCCTAATTAGTTTCCATTGACCTTGGAGAAATATAATATAAATACGGCTCCCTTGGGTTTATTATCAGCTATTTCCACTTTGCCTCCATAACGCTCCATTGTTTTACGTACAATGTAAAGCCCCAAACCAGTATTGCCAGTTTCTCCATACTTAAAACCTTCTTGAAAAAGCTTATCTTTTATTTTATCAGGAATACCTTTTCCATAATCAACAATATGCATTTCTATAAAACCACCTATTTCTTTAATTAAAATGTCTATCTTGTCTGCTTTAGCATGTGTTTTGGCATTTTTAATAATATTCCCAATCACAGAAAAGAGTGCTTTATCTGCCATTACTCGTCCATCTCCTTTTACTGTAATGTTCATTTTGGGGAATTTTTTCCTCACCTCATCTATTACTTGACTTAATTGGTATAATCTCAGTTTTTCTCCAGAAGATATCGCTGATTCTAAAAATCGCATCTCATCGATTAACTCTATGGCTCTTTTAACTGCTGCTAATGCATCGTTAATAAGACTTTGATCTTGTTGTTCTTGATACATACCAATATTACCCTGCACTACTGTTAAATCACCCAAAATATCATGCCGCAATATTTTATTAAGCAGTCTTAATATTTCATTAAGTTCAAATATCTTTTTCTCTGCAATTCTGTGTTGGATTCTTGAATGAGCCAATAACTAGGATACTATTAATATAAGAAGAGTTGAAAAGCCAGTTATTATTAAAAGTCTTTTTAAAAAAGGAGCTATTTGTTCATTTAAAATCTCCTGTGAAACATAATCAACAACCACCCAATAATAATTATTATTTACAGTTTTTGAAACTGGATATACTTTTTTAAAAGTAAATAATCCTTTAGAGGTATAAAATTGCCCTGATTCCTTTTTTTTAATCTCTTCAAAGGCAGCAGGAAACATTTTTCCAAGTTTTTCATCTTTCTTATCTTCAAACATAAATCCCCATTCGGTTTCAGTATCTGGTCCCACAAGCCAATAATATTCTGAATTAACTAAATAAACTTCGCTTAACTGACCTGCTGTAAATATTTTAAAATCACTTATTAATTTTTGCCCTAAATAATTAAGAATTACTAAGCCCCTCCTTTCTCCTTCATTATCAAAAACAGGAGATGAAAAACGAACCATTGGCTTAAAAGGTTTTTCAATAACACCTTGCTCAACATTCAAATCAAAAGGTGAAATATAAACTTCACCTTTTTCTAAATTAATAGAATTTCTGAAATAATATCTTTCACTTTTAGATTGGAGTTCACTATCTGGCACCAAATAAGCTTTATTGTCTTTTCTACTTGCTCGTATTATTTCCATACCATCATTATCTAGAAATCTAGCCTGATCATATAGGTCTTTAGACTCTATAAATGATAAGAATTCTTTAGCTAAACCTTCTTTATCGTCTGGATATTTAAATAAATGATGAAATTCCTGATCGCCAATTAATACATGTATATCTGAAATTACTGTTTTAAAATCATTAATAATAACTCTTTCTGCTGAACCAATGTGTTCTTGAGCTTGAATTTCAACAATCGTTTTGTTATTTTTAGCTTCAAAATAATAACTCAACCAAGCCAAGATGATGACGATTAAAAATAAAACAACAAATATTTTTAAAAACAGTCCAATTTTTTCTTTAAGATTTTCTGATAATTTCTCCATGTTATTTATTTTATCAAAAAACCGCCCCTAAGGCGATTTTTTTATGAGCTCCCCCTATTGGACGCGTTTAAAACCATTGATTGAAGAAAAATTAGAAAAATAATGACAGATTTTAAGCGTAAGATTTAAAGAATCTTGGGGAAATAAGATAATTTTTGTTAACTAAAGGTTTTAGAATATGAATTCCTTTAATCACAGCTAGTTTGTCTAACGCTGTATTTATTACCAGATAACTTGCCCAAATGCCTATAGTAAAGAGACCACGTTCAATAAAGACTACAGGAATTAAGCTTAACCAAATTTGGGGGGTTAAACCAAAAGCGTAAAGAAAGATTGTTGAACCAACAGCATGGGCAGTAAAAGTGGCACCTAAACTATTCAAAATTAACCTTTTCTTTCCCAAGACAGCAACTAAAGGAATTAACCAGATCATAGGAAAAAGCCAAGCCTTTTGACCAATAGGATGGATTAAAAATAGAATAATGCAAATAGGAAAAACTATAGCCGTCTTTCTTCCTTTCATCCCAAAGTAAACAGCCGCCAACATCATCGGTAGAAAACGCATAACAGTCAAGAAATCTAAGGATTGCTGAGCAATAATCACATTTGTCCCTCTAACGATAAAGGCTGAGAGGGCACCAAAAAGCGGGCCTAAAAATATTCCACCAAGAGGGGCAATAAGTTCAAAAAGAGTAAAGTTTTGGTCTGAACCAATAATCCTGGAAATAGGAATTTGAAAAGCAACTAGGCTTAAAACAATGAAAATTATTAGAAATAAAATCTTTTGAGTATTCATATTTTTTATTATTTTATTTAATAATTAACGACTTATTATAATTATAAATTATGATTATCTAAAATGCAATTTAATAACCCGAGAGACAACTCTTAGGCTAAATTTATTCCCCTTACAGGACGCGTTCAGAACTATTAATTAGAGTAGAGTTAGAGAGCTTTTAAATCTTACCTTTTAAATACGCTTGCCTTCTTTTTTCTGGGAATCTCTCTATATGTTTTTTAAAAAATATTTAGCCATAACAGTAAAATTATGATTAATATAACAATCAACCCTATTTATTATAATCTCTTCATTATTATAATGTTTAAAAAACTCCCTTAAAGCTTTTTTCTCCTTTTCGGTTACCAAACTAACTTTTATATTTTCTATATTTTTTATATATATTTTTAACCTTCACTTATTCATATCTTAATGCTTCGATAGGATTAAGTTTAGCAGCTTTTTGAGCTGGCCAATAACCAAAACCAATTCCAATAACCGCAGACACGCTGAAAGCTAAAATAATTGAAGACAAAGAAATTTCTGTAGCTATTCCTGTAAAGAATGTTATTGTATAGGACATCCCACCTCCTGATATTATTCCTAAAATTCCGCCAAGGAAAGTAAGCATTACTGCTTCAGCCAAAAACTGCCGGTTGATATCTAATTCTTTAGCCCCGATAGCTTTACGGAGTCCGATCTCTCGAGTTCTCTCAGTAACACTAGTCATCATCATATTCATTATACCAATACCGCCAACAATTAAAGAAATTCCAGCAATGGCTGACAATAAAACAGTCATTGTACCTGTTATTGAAGAGGCAGATTCAAGAATATCTTCCTGGCTTAAAATACTGAAATCTGCTGATGCTGGATCAATAATATTATGACGCATCAGAAGAAGATTGTTTATAGCAGATACAATTGAAGCCATTAATTGTGAATTTTCAGCCTGGACGCTAATGCTTGAAACATAATCCGATCCAATTAAAAACTTCTGGCAAGTTGTTATTGGAATATAAATTATTTCATCCTCACTGCCAAAGCCAGTGCCTCCTTTTGACTGAGTCATACCAATAACTTTAAAATTCATGCCATTAATTCTTATCATTTGACCAACAGGATTAACACCTTCTCCAAACAAATCATCTCTAATGGTTGTTCCTAAAACTGCTACCTTTGAAAGAGAACGAACATTTTGATCAGAAATGAAAAATCCTCTCTCCATGTTAATGTTTCTCACACTAAGATACTCAGGAGTTGTTCCTATAACCTGAGAATTAGCATTAGATCCTTTAACTACAACCTGATATCTACCTGAAAGCTGAGGAGCAACAGCCAAAACACCAGCAACTTCTTCAGCTATGGCTTCGGAGTCTTCAACAGTTAAAGTTTGAGCTGATCCTCTCTGGGTATGAATTTGAGAAAAACTTCTTTGAAATCCTGGAGAAACAGTAATTAAGTTAGAACCCATTGATTGAATGCTTGATTGTATGGATCCAGCCGCTCCCTGGCCTATTGAAATCATCGCAATTACTGAACCAATACCAATGACAATGCCTAAAACAGTCAAACCTGACCTTGTTTTGTTTGCAGAAATAGCAGAATATGCTTCTTCGATTAAATCAGTAACTAACATACTTTTTTAAAATCTTTAACAATCTCCCCGTCTTTAAAAGAAATAATGCGCCGAGTCTTAGAAGCTACTTCTTTTTCATGAGTGATTACAATAACTGTTCGACCTTCATTGTTTAATTTTTGCAAGGTTTCCATAACAACTTCACCAGTTTTACTATCAAGATTGCCTGTTGGCTCATCTGCTAAAATCAAGGAAGGATTATTTACCAATGCCCTGGCAATAGCTACTCTTTGCATTTCACCTCCAGATAACTGATTAGAAAGATTATTAAAATACTGTTCACTTAAACCAACGCTTAATAAACACTGCCTAGCAATTGTCTCTCGTTCATTTTTAGGAACATCAGAATAAACCAAAGGCAGAATTGTATTTCTAAGAACCGTGGCTCTCGGCAAGAGATTAAATGATTGGAAAACAAAACCAATTTTCTTTCTTCTAATATCAGCTAATTCATCGTCTGAAGATTTAAAAATATCTTTACCTTCAAAAAAGTATTGACCAAAGGTTGCAATATCCAAACAACCTAAAATATGCATCAAAGTTGATTTTCCTGAACCAGAAGGACCCATTATAGCCACGAATTCGCCCTGTTTAATATTGAATGAAACTCCCTTAAGTACTTTTGTTTCGCGCCCTCCTGAATTATAAGATTTTGTAATATTTTTTACTTCGATCATCATATTATCTAAACATTCCCGAACCTCTCATTTGAAATCCTCTGTTTTGAGATTGAGAAGATGTTTGATCCATGTTTGAATTAGTTTCTGAATAAACAACAATATCCCCTTCTTCAAGACCTGAAATAATTTCAGTAAAAGTGTCATTAGATAAACCTGTTTCCACTATTTGAATTTTTGGAGACTGAGGCAAGGTTACAGATGAAACACTAGATAATAATTGCTGACGTAAATCTTCTTCTACCTCAACCAATTTGACATAATACGAATTTCTTTGATATTTGACAGCACTATTAGGAACAACTAGAACATCTTGCCTGGTATCAATTATAATATCTGCTGTAGCGCTCATGCCTGCCTTAACTTGATCGTTATATATATCTAAACTAATTTTTACTCCATAACTTACAATGCCCTGAGAAACACTTCCTGTCACATCAATATCCGCCACCTTACCACTAATACTAACATCAGGAAGAGCATCAAAAATAACTGTTGCTTTTTGATTTACTTTCAATTTCGCTGCATCGATTTCATTAAAGCTAATTTTCACCAACTTTGCTTCAGTTATAAGAGTTACAAGTGTTGTTCCAGAAGAAACTATATCTCCTTTTTTAACATCACTATTAATGTAAGATATCCTGCCGCTAAACGGAGCGTAAATATTACATTCATTTAATTTTTCTTCAGCATCAGAAAGCGCTTCCTCTCTCTTTACCACAACGTCTTGAGCAGATTTAACGGCTAATTGAGCGTCTTCAATGTCTTTAGGAGTGTCTTTATTGGTATTATCAATTGTTTCTTTGATTTTTTGAAGAGAATTTATTTGAGAGTAAACAGAAACAATATCGCTCTCTATTTTAGGCTTCATTTGATCAATTTGAGAAGCCATATCAAAATTTTTGTAAGAGCTATTTATTGTTATGGCATCATAAAGATGACGGGCGCTTTCAAGCGTTTTAGATATTGACTTAGTAGTATCAACAGTATTATTTAAAAGTTCATAAATTATAACATTTTCATCATCCTGGAAAACTGTCCCAAAAAACGTGAAGTTTTCATTAAATAGATTATTAGCATCTTCGTAGTCATCAACGAGTCTTTTTATAAAAAGAGAGTCTCTGCCCAAAAGAAGACTGTAGCCTACAACGTATTCTCTCTCGCTCATATCAGTTCCCAATACGTCCTTTAAATCCTTCATGTAATCAGATAATTTGAAAAAAGTAGTTGAAACTATATTATAAGCATCTTCGTAAGTTGTTTCTAATAAATCCACAGCATCTATTTCAATATCTTCGTAATCATTTTTTGCATCATATAGATTACGCCTAGCTTCGTCTAAATCGTTCTGAGCATCACGCACAGCCCTTTGTGCTTCTTCTGTATCTAAGACTGCAATAAGTTGACCCACCCAAATACCTTGATCCTTGTTAACATAAATAGCTTCAAGGCTTCCTGAAGTTTTCGGTTTTATATTAATCTGATCTGAAACTACAACCTGACCTGATCCTGAAATTGAAGATATTAAAGCGCTTCTCTCAGTTGCCGTCACAGCATATTGAATGCTTTCTTGATGATTTATAGAACGATAACGCAAATACCATCCTGCTAATACCAAAATAGTTATCGCTACAATAAGTTTATTCTTGGATAATTTTTTCAGTTTTTCTAAAAACATATTCATTTGATATTTAAACAAATAACTCTTTTTAATTATTTTAATTTGAAAACAAAAATATCAACAATATTACCTTTTATAGTAATATGTGATGATAGTATACTTTTGTTGCATTGTTTTCACATTATATCTATACCAATGCAAAAATCAAGGGTTGTGTTAAAACAATCCTTACAAACTTCCCCTACTGGATACGTTCAAAACTATTAATTAGAGTAAAGCTAGAGAGCTTTTAAATCTTGCCTTTTAAATACGCTTGCCTTCTTTTTTCTGGGAATCTCTCTATGGCATACCGTAACATTGTTCTTGGCATTTTTTTGTAATGTATTTTTAAAAATTTCTCTTCTGTTGCTAAAGATCTTTTACCAATTTCTCTTAACATCCAACCTACTGCTTTGTGTATTAAATCATGCTTATCTTTTAAAAGCAGCTTAGAAATCTTTAAAGATTCTTTGAATTCATTGTTTCCTATAAACTGAAAGGTTGTCAAAACAGCTATTCTTCTTTCCCATAGATTCTTTGATTTAACTAGCTTATAAAGAATCTTTTTGGATTTATTTCTAAGATATTCCCCTATTATCTTATGAGCTGATAAATCAACTAAATCCCAATTGTTAATATATTTAGTGTTTTTTAAATAAAGCTTAAATATCTTTTCTTTTAAATCTTCTTTATCTGTTTGGAATTTATGAATCAAAATAAGCAAAGCTACTAACCTTTCTTCATGAATTTTTGAATGTAATAGTTTCTCAGTTTCTTTGAGTGATAAATCTTGATACTTCTTGGCAATTTCCCTTGAACCACCAACTTTAAGACCTAAAAAGATATCTCCCTCCCCATATTCTCCTGGGCCTGTTTTAAAAAATCTCTGAAGATTTTTAGCTGTTTCAGGGCTAGCTTTACTTTTTAGTTCTTTACGCACTTCATCTATCTTGGTTTTCATGTTTTTTTAAAAAACTTATTAATTCATCTTCATCTTTTACAATATAGTCAAAAGAAAGTTTTAACATTGGATTTAATCTTGATCCAATAAAAGCTGCCCGAATATCTGTATGTAAACCTACTAATAATTTATTGTTTTTTTTCAAACGCTTTTGACAATACGCTATACCCAATTCCACACAAACTCCTTCATCCGGCACTCTACCGTCTAGTATGGCGAGAAAGATATTTGCTTCAAGTATCTTCTCAATATCCAATTTAAACATCTTCTTTCTTTTTTCTTCCTTATCTATAGATTTATACGGCTCTTTATCATTCTCTACTCCATCTCTTTGCGGAAGAAACACTTTAAAACCCGCTGATTCTAGCTTTTCAGTTAAGGCTAAATTAAACTCTTTTTCAGTTTTGTTAAATAACGGACCTGCAAAATATATCAACATAGTTTTCTTTTTAATAATCTTATTCTATCAAAAAACCGCTCAGAGAGCGATTTTTATGTTTTTTATGGTTTATTGTCTCATTTTTCTAAATGCAATACCTCTATGAGATATTTTATTCTTCTCTTCTTTACTCATTTCACCAAAAGTTTTATCGTAACCATTAGGCAAAAATATAGGATCCCAACCAAAATTATTTGCTCCTCTTGGTTCAACTATTTTGCCAATTATCTCGCCTCTATAAAACTTGATTTCATTATTTTGCTTCAAACCAACACAACAAACTGCAATTGCTTTCTGTCCAAGGAATACTTTTACAACAAATTCATTTGAAATCCATTTAATCAAAGCTCCTATTTCTTCGTTTTCACCTAAATATAAGCCTGTGTCTTCTGCAAAAACATTATCAATATCTGTGTTTTTGATTTTAAACTCAACAACTTCTTTAGGATCTTTTGCCTGAATTTCAGGTAAAGATATTGAAAATTGTTCTAATTCAGAACCAAGTAAGCTTTTTACTTCTTCAAATTTGTTTTTATTAGTAGTTATAAACTTCATCTATTTTGGTTTTCATATTTTTTTTGAAAAAAAATCCTTTAACGCTGTTTTTGCTAAATCAGTAGTTTTCAAATCTTTTACTTCGTTAAAATTAAAGATCCCTAGATCTTGTCCTTCTTTTTGTTGATTTCTAAGCTTATTGACAGAAATATTTAATGGAGCGGTAAAGAAAAAAGCTTCATAAATGCCTTTTTTTCGTTTTAGTTCGTATTTTTTAAAAAATTTCAAGTCCGTTATCTCTATTCCAACTTCTTCTTTAATTTCTCTTATAGCTGCTTGCTTCGGAGTTTCACCTTTTTCTATTTGACCTCCAAAAATTCCCCAATGACCTGGATACCATGAAACATTATCATCCCTATGTTGAAGCAAAACTTTACCTCGATCATCTATTAAAATGATTCCTGCTCCTTTGCCTATAATCATAATTTTATTCTATCAAAAAACCGCTCAGAGAGCGATTTTTATGTTTTTTTACAAATCAAAAGCTTTTTGCCACTGATTATTACCTTCTTTTTTTATTAATCTTATACGTTCACAATGCTCACATCCCTCACCAGCACTAGGAATAACATCAGAATCAAGGCATTTCTTAATATCCATAATAGTAGAATCAATCCAGGAATCATCTCCATTATAAGATAAGATTGATGCTTCAAACACTAATTTTTTATCAAACTTAGGAAGGTTTTTACTGGCATTAGCAAATAAGAAATAACCTGTCTTTGAAACATTAAAACCCATTTGCCTGAATATCCATTGATAAATCTCCATCTGCTTCTTATACGCCTGTTTATACTCATCTTCTAAAGAAATCTCTTTGCTGGTGCTTGTTGCCTTATAATCAACAATATGAAGCTCTTTGGTTTTTCGATTAATCCAAATATCGTCAACAATACCAGAAATCATTAAATTGCTTTTTTTATGAAGCACAGAAGCTCCAAGATACTTATAATAATCATCTCTCCATTCTGGCAGATCTTTATGTTTGAAAGGTATAGCATCTATACCATACTCTGTCATTAATGCATGAGATTCTCCATTTTTTCTTAACAAATCAAATTCTTTTTTAAGCAAATGATCAACAGCACTATTCAATGCCCAACCAGGCATGCCTGGCCTTCTCAATCCCATTCTTCTATCTAAATAAAAACAACGAGGACACTGTAA
>SDBT01005757.1_pt1 | contig 20722 bp, 14 predicted proteins | sample 2277101 | NCBI WGS metagenome assembly SDBT01 (sample SAMN10404973, study PRJNA504765) | marine sediment metagenome | isolation source: marine sediment core GS10_PC15, 103 cmbsf | place: Arctic Ocean: Southern Knipovich Ridge | collected 2010 | reverse complement strand
ATCTGGGCCATTTTGTCTTCACCGTACTTTTCACGCACATACTGGATCACTTCATCTCTTCTGTCCCCGTCAAAATCAATGTCAATATCCGGCATCGAGACCCTGGACACATTTAAGAACCTCTCAAACAGCAGCCCGTACTCGAGCGGGTCAACATTTGTTATCCCCAGCGCGTAAGAAACAATCGATCCGGCGGCACTTCCCCTGCCGGGGCCGACCAATATGCCCCTGCTTTTAGCGAACCTGATAAAATCCCATACTATAAGAAAATATGTGCAGAACCCCATTGATTTGATCACGCTGATCTCAAGATCGGCTCTGTTCTTTATCTCCTCCTTAATTTCCTTGTACCTTTTTTTTAACCCCTCTTCGGTGAGCTTTAAAAGATAAGATTCAGCGTTTTCCCCTTCCGGCAGTGGAAAATTAGGCAGGTGGATGCTGCCCAGTTCCAGTGAGAGATTACACTTTTCGGTGATCTCGATCGTATTCCTAATGGCTTCAGGGACCTCGGAGAACAGCTCAAGCATCTCCTTCGGGGACCTGAAATAAAACTCATCAGATTTAAATCTAAGCCGCTTTTTCTCGTTTATAGATTTTCCTGTCTGAATGCACAAAAGCGCGTCATGGTATTGGGCATCTCCTTTTTCCAGATAGTGGACATCATTGGTCGCAACGGTTTTAACACCCAGATCTTCAGCCAGCCTCAGGAGCTCCCGGTTAACCGTCTTTTGCTCATCGAGACCGTTATCCATCAATTCATAATAAAAATTTTCTTTTCCGAAAATATCTATATATTCACCGGTTTTATCCCGGGCTTCCTCATACCTGCCGTTAATAAGGCTCGACGGGATCTCGCCACCAAGGCAGGAACTCATGCAGATCAGGCCATCCGCGTGTACAGACAGCAGCTCTTTATCGATACGGGGCTTGTAATAAAATCCCTCTATGTATGCCATGGACGACAATAACAGGAGATTTCTGTATCCCTCTTCATCTTTTGCAAGTAAGATCAAGTGGTGGGATTTTTCTTTTATCCCTCTTTTTTTCATCGATCCCGGAGTGAGATAGAATTCCTCACCGATTATCGGCTTGACACCGCCGGCGGTCGCTTTTTCATAAAACTCGAGCGCCCCGAACATGTTCCCGTGGTCCGTGAGAGCGAGCGCGGGCATGTTGTATTGAACGGCCTTTTTTATTAAATCATCTATTTTAGCTGCACCGTCCAGTATCGAATACTCGGAATGTGTGTGCAGGTGTACAAAAGAAGCGTGGTCCATGTTAGTTTTCCATACCGCAAATTAATATTCTGTAACTATTTTGTTCTTGATGCTGCGCCGTGTAGTACCCGGCGTTGCCGGGCCCACTCGACTCCGTACACCAGCAAATGTTAGGAACATAGAAGCCCTGGTTATACAGTATTGAGGATGGGAAAACTCCGAACCGGCAGGAGGCTTTCCCATAGCAGACTGATCAATCAGAAATCATCGGTTTATTAAACTTTCAAGCAGCTAAACCGCGACTTCCAAACCTTCCCTGGCAAAAAACACTTCAATTTTGTGACTATTTATTTTTAAGGCCCTTTTAATAATGGCCTTCTCCAGAGCATCGAACTCAGAATCCTTTCTTGTCGGTTCATGATGAAAAAATGCCAGCTTTTTTACCCCGGCCTTTATACTGTTGTACAGAGCGTATTCCATTGAGGAATGCCCCCAGCCTATTTTTGAGGCGACATATTCTTTATTTAAGTACTGGGCGTCATGGATAAGGAAATCTGCATGCCGGATAAAACCGCTCACCCGACGATTATTCAATAATGCTGCATTTTCTCCCTCTTTGATCACCAGTTCATCATAATCATCATCTTCCGGGTCCGCGTAAAAAAGGTTTCTGAAAGGCTCATGATCATAGGCAGTGACAAAAACAGCCCCATCAGCCTCTATCCTGTACCCCAGATCGATTATTGGATGGTTCAGTATTTTAGTTGTAATTTTAACATCCTCATATAGGTAAAAGGATTTTTCAGTTAATATTTCGTAAGTGATATCAGCCGCGAGCTCATCCGCCCTCATCGGGAAATAATTGTAAGACATCTGCAGTGCAAAAATACTTTCAAGCCCTTCATCTCCTATATTCACGGGTCCGTGCACTCTTATTTTATTCCCGCGAATAAAGATGGGTGTAAAAAAAGGAAAACCTATAATGTGGTCCCAGTGTGTGTGGCTCAAAAACAGATCGATGCTCAAGCGTCCCTCTTTCATGTCATGGGTCACAAGCTGGTTGCCCAGGGCCCTTATTCCGCTTCCCGCGCCGATTATTATTATACGTCCGTCATCGAGCCTCACTTCAATACATGTAGTGTTGCCTCCGTATTTTACCGTGTCCGGACCTGGAGTGGGAATCGACCCGCGTACCCCCCAAAACTTTACTTTCATACTTCCTTGATCTCCGGAATTTCCCAGATTACTTCGGGCTTGCCCGACTTATTCTTTTCTAATTTAAAAATGTGCTTTTTACACGCGCGGGTTTACTTCAGAATACCGGGGGTGAACCGGTTAAACTTAACAACAACTTTTCCAGGTCTATTACTGTCCCGAAACCTTAAGAAAAACCGACGCTTTATCTAACTCTGCTGACATGGAATCGAATAGATCTTCAAGTAACGCTTCATTGATTCCGATTGACTCTAACAGGTGTTCTCCGATTTGATCCACGTGTCTGCTCCCGGAAAATCCAACCTGGTTCATGTTGCAATATATGTCTGCGATATGAACTGATGTGACCAGCTTATAGTTTTTCTCTGAGGCCATATTCGGATCGTGATGATGAAGAATACATTCAAAAGTCTCATCCATCAGATTCCATTTCTCGGCGATCATTTTGCCGACCTCTGTGTGGGTTATTCCAATGAACTCTTTTTCCATATCAGCGAGCTTTGCCTTTTTTATGTCCGCTGCGCGGATCGCTTTCATGTAGCTTTCCTCAAAAAGCTCGTTTAGAGGAATTTTACCGATATCGTGAAGAAGCCCCCCTATAAAATACTCTTCCTTTTTAATCGCCGGGACCCCGATCTTTGACGCTATCAGCTTTGACAGCACACCGACACCGATAGAGTGCCTCCAAAACCCGTCGATATTGAGAGCCTTGAAACTTGAATCCCTTTTCATGTTTCCAAGCACAGCAGTCGACAGTGCAAGGTTTTTTATCGTATTCATACCGAGCATAATTATCGCCGTGACCAGCGAAGTAACTTTGTTTTGCAGACCATAATATGCTGAATTTATCAGCTTTAAAACTTTTCCTACCAGGACCGGATCAAGGCTGATGACCCTGTTGAGATCCTTCGCCGTGGCTTGAGGGTTTTTTGTCACCTCAATGATTTTAGAAACGGTAATTGACAGAGAAGGCATTGAATCGATATATCTATTTAATTTTACAAGTGAATTTTCGTTCATAACAGCGATATTTTACCCAATATAATAAACAAAAACAAGTTAAATTTTATAATACCATGATCACCCAGCGGTAAAGGCATGCATAATAATCCACACAATTTCTGCAATCAGGTGATTTGGTTTCAAACTCTTCAGGTGCGCACATTTTATTGCCGCTTTTGTCATAAGCCTTTCTTAAAAATGCCAGCAGTGATTGCTCCGACGGATCGAGTGACCCCCCCCGCTCCAGCTTGCCTTTTACTTCAATCGCTTTCTGTGTGATCCTTTCCTGTTTTCCGGACAACACGACTATCTTCTTTTTGTGTGCTGCTTCTTTTACTCTTCTGCGGATTTTAGATTTCCCTCCACCCTGTTTACCCCTTATTCTGGCCAGATAATACATATACCCGAAAAAAAGACCCGTCAGATGTGTGAAATACGCTACCCCGGTTCTTGCACCGGTCACCAGCATAATAAGATTTATTCCTCCGAAAATAATCGTAGCGTATTTCGCCTTCACCGGAACGATGAAAAATAAAAGCAAAACCGCCTCCGGGAACACCAGGCCGAACGCGAGTATAATACCGAATATTGCCCCTGACGCACCTATCGTGGGTATAAACGGGTTGCTCATCATGTTCCACACAAAGGTCACTATCCCGGCGCAGGTACCGGTTACTAAATAAAAGCTCAAAAACTCCTTCCATCCCCACCTTTCCTCGAGAGGCCTCCCAAAAAGAAGAAGAGCATACATGTTGAAAAAAAGGTGCATCAACCCCCCGTGTAAAAACATATAAGTGAAGAACTGCCACACCCAGCCATTGGACCTGATCATCGCCGGGAAAAGAGAGAACAGCGTTGTGAACAAACCGTAACGGTTTATAGCTGCAGCCGTACCGGCTTTACCCTTCAGGACAAGATTGTTTAAAAATCTTTCAGGTACTGGAAAATACCTGAATTGCATGATAAAGAATATTATTACATTTATTATAATAATAGTAATTACAATACTCTTAATGTCAAAGCGCGCTCTTTTCAATTTTCTTTCCTGTGGATAAATTGTTGATAATTTTGCAATTTCCAGCAAGCAGTAATAAAAACAGAAATCCTTTTATAATATGACTTTAAAAAACAGGTTTACACAGCCCTGGCCATACACTTTCCGCTATTTCTACTAAATAGTAACCATATATACTCAACAATGTCAATAATTAATCGTAATATATTTTATCTTTATTAGAGAGAAGCAATTACATAATTACTTAAAAAATCCTATGTTATAATAAATATCAGTTTTAATACTTGACATTGTGGATAACTTGTTTATTAAATGGGGATAGAGCTGTAGCCCTTGATCCTCTGAAGTTTAATCAAGCTGAGAAGTTCTTTAGATTGAGCATCAGGATAATCTTCGAAAAATACAACTCTGATTATACCGGCATTTAAAATACTTTTTGCGCACCAGGAACATGGAAGATGAGTCGAGTATACAGTGCTTCCTTCAATTGAAATACCGTACCGGGCGGAAAAATTTATTGCGTTTTGTTCTGCGTGTGCCCCTCGGCAGAGTTCCGATCGCTCACCGGAAGGCACTCCCTCTCTGGCGCACCCGATATCAAGACAGTGACTCATCCCCTGAGGAGCGCCATTGTACCCGGTTGATACAATCTGCTTCCCCCGAACGATGACCGATCCCACATTCCTCCTCAAACATGTAGACCTGCTGGAAACCACCCTGGCAATGTTCATAAAATAATTATCAACATCCGGTCTCTCTTTTGCCATCAGCCCGAATCAGCCCTCCGTGATTGTTTTTTTACCGCCTGTGAGACAGTTACATATCCTCTGTTCGGCCCGGGGACAGCCCCCTGGACAAGCAGAATATTTTTTTCCGGCTTAATATCCGAGATGGTCAAGCTCTGGACATTTACTCTTTTACCGCCGTACCTGCCGGGCATCTTTTTTCCCTTGAACACCTTGCCGGGATACGCTGAAGATCCTATGGACCCTCCATGCCTGAAATACTCGTGGGTTCCGTGGCTCCGGTTAGCGCCTGCCATACCATACCTCTTCATGACACCGGTGAACCCTCTTCCTTTCGAATTACCCGCAACATCGACAAAATCATTCTTTTTAAATATATCCACCCCGATTTCCTGCCCTATTTCAAATTTATCAAGTTCATCTTTTGAAACTCGTGATTCTAACAGGATTTTTTTTGGAGCCACCTTTGCCTTCGTAAAAACTCCCAGCTCACTTTTTCTGATTTTTTTTTCTTCAACATCCCGATAGCCTAAAACTAAAGCTGTGTATCCGTCTTTTTCTTCGGTTTTTTTATTAACAACACAGCAGGGTCCCACCTGCAGCACAGTAACAGGAACGACTCTCCCGTTTTCGTCAAATATCTGGGACATTCCGACTTTATTTCCGATCATATTAATAATCATAATAATCCTCTGCTTTATACTATTGAAAGGCTGTAAAACTATTAAAAATAAGCTCCCAAAACATAATAATTTTTAAGAGATTTTGCAAGAAATTAAATCATGTACATGAATATGAAAACCGGGGGGAACTGAATTAGTTCTTATTGAATTACAAACTTGTAATTATCGCTTATACGCTCGTTTATTGCCATATCACCATGAATAACCCTGGGATGGATAATGTAATTAATATTGTACTGGATCGACCCCCAGTCAATACCGATGATATCGGCAAGCTCTCCAGCTTTATACAGATTGATCAGGCTGTTTTTCTGATGCTCCGTGTTATTTGTATCCTCGTACATACTCTGATATGCTACACCCAGATTGCTGTATACTGAAACCGCACCGAGAAGAATTTTTTTATGATAGGCCCGCCAGGGTTTAATTTCACCGAGGTCCTCGATCAAATCACTGTAGAATTCTGAAAGCATTAACAGCTCGCCTATAGCTGAATTGTATTTGCCAAGATGCAGGAAAGCGCTTCCCATAGCGAACTTTACGTTGGGGTTATTCGGCATCAATTCGGAAAGAATCATCCATTGATTCAGAGCACCATAATATGATTTCTCATAGTAGTACAAGAATCCCAGGTTATAGCGGAGATCATTATCTTCATAACCCTTAGATTGGGCCGTTTCGTAATACTTTTTTGCAAGACCGAAATTTTTTTCTTCGTAAAAATAAGCCTGTGCAAGATTAAAATACGCGACCTCGTTGTTATCATTCTCTTCAATCGCCTGTTTGAAATAGTTGATCGATTCGGCAGCCTTACCCGGAAGTTCCATGCGGGCATATAGTTCACCGAGGTTGTTATACGCGTTTGACAATAACACCCTGTTTCTTGTATCCCAGGGATATACCAGCTCCCGATCTCGTTCATATTGTATAGATTTTATTAAAAAGTTTTCTTCCTCATCTTTGTTATCCAGCTTTTTAAAATACTTTGAAAAAGCAAAATGTGCCTGCGGATAATCGTACGATTTGTTTAGCACACCGCTGAGTATGTTCCATACGAGCCCGGTCCGGTCATTTGAAATATAGTGTTCCGCCAGTTTTGTATAAACTTCTTTATCGATATGCCCGGAATATTTATTTTTCAGCAGATCATACAGAAGATCGATGTTTGTTGAATCTTTCTGAAGAATATTGACATAGAGCATCTGCGTCAACGCGTCACTGTTTTTTCGGTCCTTTGAATATATATCTTTAAAGAGTGAATAAGCAGTCTCAAACTGAGATGAGTCCTCTTTTCCCCAGTCAATCAGATTTCGCCCTTTCGCCCTGATGATTTCGTATTTGCCGGTATTTTTACCCAGTATTTCATCATAAAGTTGGTCCGCTTCCCCGTATCTGCTGAGCACATTGTACAACATTGCAAGATGCATGCGGATATTCAGGTTTCGTGAAGTTTCATCTACATCTATCCCTTCTGTAAATTTTACGATTGCGGCATCGTAATTACCGGACAGCATATATTCATATCCAAAGTTATCATATTCTTTTATTTTAGAATATATTCTGGTCGCTTTTTTAAAATTTACTTCAGCCTCCGGATAATTCGCCTGCTTAATATATTCCAAACCTTCTTTGTAATATTTAGCTGATCTCAATGGCCTGTATAAAAAAAGCCCAAAAAGTAAGCCGATTACCCCGACTATTGCAACAGAAAGACCTGTAATTCGTACCAGAGGGCCGAGACTTGCCATGAGGTCGGCAAGGCGTCCAGGTTTTCTGGCAGGCATTACCTCCGGAACCCTCCTGGTTACTATCTTTTCACCTGTCGTCCGCTCGATAAATCGTAAAATATCTTCTTCAGGAACATCCAGTATGAGGAGCTCCAACAATTCCTTCAAAGACTCAACCGGCAGGTCAACTTTTACAATTAAATCCCGAATCCGGGAACCTGCAGCTGGATCGATCTGCTTCAGTTTTGTCGTTATTAAGATTATATCTTCTTCACTGAGCTCAATGTCTATCTCTCCGGCAGGAACCGCTTCTGCCAGGTCTTCAATATCCTCCCCGACTTGGGCGATCTCTTCACCTTCTTCGACCAGCTCTTCAACGGACTCTGCTTCCTCTACCAGGCCGGCAGCTTCACCCGCAGTCTCCTCAAATTCAGGAAGCTCAAACTCATCTTTATCCTGGATCGTTCCAGCAGGTGTTTCCTCCTCAAGGACTTCCGGAATAACCGAATCCGGAGCTTCAGATACCTCTGCAATGGAAGGCGCAGGAGTCTCCTCAATACTGCCAATTTCATCGAGATCAGGCATGTCAAAATCATCAAAAGAGGGCTCTTCAGTCTCTCCACCGCCCGGCTCGGCAGGGGGTATTTCCATTGGTTCTTCTTCGACCAGGATTTCCTCTGAAACTGTCTCCTCAGGGGGGAGCTCTGCCGCTCCTATGTCTTTTCCTTCCTCCGCAAACTCCTCTGGAGGCTTTTCTTCTTTGAATAATCCTTCAGGGGGGCCTTCTTCTATATCAAGCCCGCCCATATCAAAATCAGCAGGGAGATCAAAACCCTCATCACCCGCCATTGCTTCAAGGGGCTCAGCCGGGGGTTCCTCAGCGGTCACTTCCCCTTCAAGGCCGGCAGGCGCTTCTTCTTCAGGTCCAACTGCCGCTGCTTCCTCAAACAGCCCCTCTAAAGCCTCCTCCCCAAGCCCTTCCTCTACCGGGGCCTCTCCAGCACCGGCCCCCGCAGGCTCTCCTGTCAGCTCTTCTTCAAACTCAACAGGTGCCTCTTCTTCTGCGGCCGCAGGAAGAGGGGCGGCTTCTCTTTCGGCCTCTTTCTTTTTTCGGAACTGCTCTTCAAGCTCCTTTTCTTCGGTCAGCCCTATTTCGATATCATTTAAAAGGTCTGTCAGATCACCTTCAACTACGCCGGCCTCTTCTACAGCTTCAAGTGAAGCTTCTTCTACAGCTTCAACGGGGGCTTCTTCTACAGCTTCAAGTGAAGCTTCTTCTACAGCTTCAACGGGGGCTTCTTCTACAGCTTCAAGTGAAGCTTCTTCTACAGCTTCAACGGGGGCTTCTTCTTTGACAACCCTGGAAGACAACTCGGCCGTTTTTTGCTGATAACTGTCGATTTCCTTTTGTGACAGCATACCCAATGCCAGCTCTCTTTCACCCACGTCTTCCAGCATCTCGATCAGGCTATCAATATTTTCATTATCCGGCACAGGCCAACTCCAAAAAAACTAAATCAACTGATAATAGTCAGTTACCTTTTCTGATCCCAGGTTTAATTTCTATGATCATTAGCGACTAATTAGTTCTATTTAACTGTTTATATTTTCATAATTAGTAATATTGAGCCGTTTCACCGCGACTAATCTTAAGAATACTTAGTTAAACTTAAAATACTAATTAGCCAGGTAAAAAAAAAATCTCTAATATCATTATAGTAGTTTTTTTAAAATAGTTTAGCAACTATTGATTTTTACTGCACCTAAAGTGCTCAAGCCGCTTTCATGACAATAAGGATTTTCCCGCTGCATATTGAGAAAATCGGCGCCAGGATTTCCCTCGCAACCTGCAGAAACACTGACGCTGTTCCCGGTGTTTGTCCTGTTGTCGGGCATCATTTCCTATCCGATTCCCCTGAACAACGACGAATGGGCCCGCATGGTATTCTTCCCGGACAACCTTTTCAAATAATTGACATATCAAAAGCCTTGAATTATCTTACCATATCATCACAAGCATCAACTCATACCGGAGAACGAGAATGGAAATAAAAGTCGCGGACAGGGTCAACGCTATAGGAAGTTACGCGTTTGCGGATGTTGAGAATATTGTAACGCAATTGAATAAGGAGGGTGTCGAACCTATCGATTTCGGGGTGGGCGATCCTGCTCTTCCGACACCGGAAGTAATCAGAAACGCGTGCAAGGAAAGTATCGAAAAAAGGAAATCCTCCGGCTATCCGAGCTATACCGGCGAAATTGAATTTCGGGAAACTGCCGCTTGGTGGAGCAAAAACAGGTTCGGGATCGACCTGGACCCCGAAATAGAAATCATGTCGACCATAGGCTCAAAAGAGGCTATTTTTAATTTCCCTGAAACTTTTATAAACCCTGGGGAGTACACGCTTGCTTTAAATCCCGGGTACCCGGCCTGGTCGCGGGGCGCTCATTTTGCAGAAGGGAAGGTCTGTTTTTTGAACCTTCTGCCGGAAAATAATTTTCTCCCAGATCTTAAATCCGTTCCGGCGGAAGTGCTGCGCAGCGCGAAACTGCTGTGGGTCAATTATCCGAACAACCCCACAACCGCTTTTCCTACCAGGGATTTTTATGAAGAGGTGCTTGATTTCGGCGAAAAACACAACATCATTATCCTATCGGATGAATCATACACGGAAAACTATTACGACGAGCCCCCCATTTCCATACTTCAATTAAAAAAGGAGGGAGTGGTGGCTTTTCAGTCCCTGTCGAAAAGGAGCAATATGACTTGCTACAGGATAGGGTGGATAGCCGGTGACAGGCGCATAATAGCAGCTTATAAAAAAGTGAAAACTAACATCGATTCAGGTACTGTCACTTTTATCCAGGACGCAGCAATTGCGGCATTAAAGGATGATAAACATGTCAGAGAACTGCGTGAAGATTACAGAAAAAAAAGGGACATCATGATAAACGCCTTTTCAAAAATCGGTCTTCCAAACTGTGAACCGAAAGGAACAATCTACCTGTGGCAGAGGATCCCAGAAAGGTACACATCACTTGATTTTGCTAAAAAACTTCTCGAGAAAGAAATTGCTGTAGTCACAACCCCCGGCAGCTGGCTTTCCCATGAGGCGCACGGTGTCAACCCCGGTGAAGGATTTATCCGGCTTGCTCTTGTACCGCCTATTGAAAAAGTGATGGAAGCAGCAGATAAAATCAAAAGACTTAATATATAGATGAACATCGAGCACACCGAAAAGTACATATCCGTTTTTTTTTCTTCTCCAAGAAGGGTAGTCAGTTCAGCTGTATTCGGCGGGGGGTCTTTAAAGGCTGACGCAATCATTAACCTGCGCACAACCTCCGGGGAAGCCCACAGGCACAAACCTGATACACTTATTAACAATTTTCTAAAAAGCAAAAGGTTGAACACCCGGGCCGTCGGTCTTCTTACCGCCGCCCCCCTTGAATACGCTCAGTTTGTATACACGGAGGAGCAGGGAATTAAAGTGCTTTCGATTGTTACCGCGGGGGTTTCAAACGCCCTTAACATTGCCCAGAGGTCTTTTACCGATTTTACCGGCGAATGTGGTTTTGAAAATGGCACGATAAATATTATCACCGTCACGAACGCCTATCTTCTAAACGACTGTATGGTATCATCGGTCATAACAAATACAGAGGCTAAATCGGCCGCCCTCTTTGATCTGAAGGTAAAAAGCGTAATTACAGGGAAACAGGCAACTGGGACCGGCACCGACTCCGTGGTAATAGTGTCAGGCGACCGGATGAACATAAAGTATGCCGGGGGACACACACTTTTCGGACAGCTTATGGCCGGGGCTGTTTACACCGGGGTCAAAAATGCCCTTAACAAGCAGATCGACAAAAACATTGATCTCGACAGGATCTGCTGCAATTTCGATTTTTAACATATACTTCCCCCGTAGCACAGGAGAATACAGTGGAATTAATGGATGTCATACACCAGCGTAAAAGCGTAAGGAAATATCTGGACAAACCTGTTGAGCGCGAAAAACTGATAAACTGTATAGAAGCAGCCCGTCTTGCTCCTTCGGCGGATAATGTTCAGCCCTGGCGGTTTATTGTTCTGGACGAACCGGAGTTTAAGGCAGATTTTTGCCGGCACATTGTCGGTGGTATTTTTAAACGCACAAAATTTATCGAAAAAGCGCCTGTGATAATTGTTCTTGTTGCAAAGCTAAATATTATTGTGCACAAAATTGCTAAAGCTGCAACAAAAACAAATTTGCAATTGATCGATATCGGGATAGCCGGAGAACACCTTGTGCTCCGGGCAGTTGAGCAGGGCTTGGGCACATGCTGGATCAACTGGTTCAATCCAAAAAAAGCTCAAAGGTACTTGAGCATTCCGAAAAAATACAGGGTGATATCTCTTATAGCCATGGGTTACCCTGCTCAAGGGGCAACAAGAAATAAACCCGACCTGCCCATCGAAAAGATACTCTTATTTAATAAAGATTTCAGAAAAAAGCTCTAAATTCCCTGTTTCTCTTCAACCCTGTTTTTGGGTGATAATTTTGTTATGTTCTCGATGGTATTAAGAAACCTTTTGCGTTCCCTGTCTTCAAATGTTATTCTTTTAACAAGTTTTGTCATGAAAGGTTTTACGAAATCCTCAAGACGCTTTCCCGTTTTTTCATAAGGTGGTTTTTGACCCATCATCATAACTGTCACAGGAAGAGGCCACATATATTCACCGATTTTCTGAAAACCCAGTTTTTTATACATTTTTATGTATTTCTTTTCATCCGCAAAAACATCCAGGAACACCCTTTCAGCCTGTTCGGACCTCGCATACAGATACGCGAGTGTCATCAGGCTTAGGGGAATTACCCCCCGTCTGTCTTCTTTCAGCACGGCCAGCCGGTCGATCTCCACGCAGCGCCTGTCCTTTTTATGAAAATCAAGCTTGAAATGATCTTCGATCGGTAAATTCGGTTCCCTTGTTTCCGGCATGATTGAAACTGTTCCCACCGGCTGAATGCCTTTATACGCGACAATGTGGTACGAGTCTTCATCCACCTTTCTCCTTATGGTTTCCTCCAGGTATCCTTTTTCACCGACAAGTATTTTTCTTTGAAGGAAAAACACATCTTCAATTTCATCGGGTTTCTGTGCGTGGACAAAGCTGATTTTCTTTGTTTCTGCGGCTGTAAGGGGTATTAAAAGGTAGAATGTGGTCCCCAGACCAACTTCACTTTCTACATTGGCCCTTCCGCCCATATTGTGGATTATCTGATACACAATGCTCAAGCCCAGACCGGTGCCCTTCCCCGGCTCTTTTGTTGTAAAGAACGGGTTGAAAACATTATCCATATCCTGTTCGTTTATACCGCCGCCAGTGTCACTGATCGATATCATTACATTACCTTTTTGACTCCTGACATTTATTAACAGCGTGCCTTCCCCGTTCATTGCCTGCACCGCGTTAATGACCAGATTGAGAAATACCTGCTGGAGCTCGTTTGAGTGCGCCTCTATCATTGGAGTGTCTTCATATTTCTTTTCTACCTTTATTTCGTCAAAGTTCATACCCCTTTTGGCAAGCTTTAACGAAGTGTCAATAACCTCACAAATATCGATAGGTGTATTTACGCGTTCCCCTGTCCTTGAGTAATTTGTCAGGTCTTTAATTATTTCCGCGGCGTTTTGGGCGTAATCAATGATGTCTTTTGTGTATTCCTTGAACTTAACTGCCGAGGGGCCATCTTCCAGCATGATCTCGGCCGTACCTATTATGCCGTACAACGGATTATTGATCTCATGAGCAATGCCGGAAGCGAGTGTGCCTATTCCCGCGAGCTTTTCCGATTGTATCAGCTCGCGCCGTAGCCTCTTTTCCTGCGTCACATCCTGGAAAAACTCAAGAAATATTTTTTTTGAACCGTCCGGCACGCTGATAGGATAAAAATGGATCGAAAAAACCATCCTGGTTTTCGAATCGGTCACCTCGATACCGAAAGGCAGCCCGGCATGCATCGAATCCTGAGCCATACAATTTTCACAGGGTTTGTTACGGTCGAAAAAAACTTTATAGCACTTCCTCCCCAGAAGAGCGTTAAATGATGTCTTAAAATATCGTGTTGCGGCAAAATTCACCGTGACGATATTGTAATTGATGTCCTGTATTGAAATTGGAGTTGTTATTCCGTCAAAAAAAGCCTCCAGCTTGTTCCTGCTTATGATAATCTCCCTGTTCATGTTCTGCAATTTTTTCTGCTGCCTGTTCAGCTTCTCAAAGGACAGTGCATTCTCAAGGGCGACAGAGCATTGACCCGTCAGAATATTGAGGATTTCCAGATCAAACTGATTAAAATATTCCTTGTCCCTGCGTTTCCCGAGGCATATAAAACCGTTTAGCTTTTCTTTGAATTTTAAAGAAAGTACAAGGCCCGGTCTCAACGAGCTCGTGCCTTCCCCAATTTCAAAAGTTATTTCATCTTTTTTATTTGGCGCAAAGAAAGGACCTGTGTGCTTCATAACGGTCTTTACAATTGGGTCGTTTCTCTTTACTGTTATATCAATTGCTTCCTCTTCCGACCCGGTGATCCCGATGCCTGCTACTTGTTTGTAGGCGCGGGCCGAGTGTTCAAGGACCATCATTGCGACCCAATCCAGGTTGAAAGTCTCCATAAGTTTGTTGACAGTGGATTTTCCGAGCAGTTCCAGCTCAACAACTGTCGTGAGACTTTCTGAAAAATTTTTCAAACTTGTGTAGAAATCCAGTCTTTTCCCGAAATACAGCTTTTCGATTATAGGCAGGGTACCGGTCCTTAAAGGCTGAAAAATCACGGCAGCGACAACCCCGAGAAACAACGACAGTAGAAAGGAGTATTGAAAAGGCATCTGTCTCATCATTTTTGATGATACCCACAGGATCCCGTAAAAGGTCAGCGCCGCAATAATGACAAGAACAAAATGCAGAATACCGCGCATTCCCAGTGCAGAGTAATGAACAAGCCTGTATTTGTAGATCGCGTAGAAAATAATAAAAGCATTGATCGTTGAGGTAAAAAGGTCGATCGGATATCTTCCAAGAGGCTGATACAGGTTAACAAGCACTCCCATCAGCATAACACACCCGCCGATCAGCGGCAGCCTCAGCTTCTTTTTAATCAGCTCGTCATGGGTCCTGTACAGCTCCCTCGATAGAATTATTATCCCGATTATAAGGAAGCTGTAGCTTAACACATAGGCTATGAATGTCCCGTTACCGAGTGTGTAGAAAAACCGGTCGCCCTCGAACCAAGCATTGGTGACTATAGCACCCATAAAGTTCAGCACAATCAGAAAGCCGTATATAGTATATCCGATATAGAGCAGGATATTGTATCGGGCGCCCTTTTTTTTGAAAAGATCCATCACAGAATGGAAAATTGTAATAGGCACACCCAGCATACCGGCGACCATAATACGGTTCCAGTTCAACGGGGTCAGTACCTTTGTGTTGGCGTGCATCATGAAAGAGCCGAAGCTCCAGACCGACATTAGGAACATGTAAAGGGTAAACGGCCAGTGTAACTTTTCATCCTTTTTTTTGTTCAGGCTGAAAACCGTAAAAATCACGTAAAGAATAAATGAAAGCCCGGGAATAAATGAAGATAGATCGAATATCATACGCTTTCCCTGCGGTTAAAGCTGACGCCCAAACCCTGCAACAAACCGATTTTGTATAAAAAATTGAAATTTACATTTTTTTGTATATAATTAGTATTGGGCGACAACTCCAGGTTTTTACCTGGCTAATATGTTTTTTCCCAAAACCAAGTATACTTAAGTTAATAAACTATTGAAATATAAATAGTTAAATAGAACAAATTAATATATATTATGAACGAACTGTTCAAACCGAAAAGTTCACGCCGGGGGCTGAATATCCACTTTACCCTTATTCAAACATGGTTTTTTTATTTATCGGTAAAAATCATGCCGAATCTTCAATAATATTTGTCAGCATAATTGACAGTGAACAACAGCGGGGGGGGGTTATGGCTGATCAGAATATCGGCAGGGTGCTGATTGTGGATGACGACCGCACGATAATCAAGGTCGTCGGGATAAGTCTTGAGAAAGCAGGGTTCGAAATCGAGTCAGCAGAATCCGGCCCGAAAGCCCTCGAACTCGTGAGGGATAAAAAATCCACCCCCGATTGCGTGCTTCTTGATTACAGAATGCCTGAAATGTCAGGCATCGACGTCCTGGAAATTTTGAAAAAGGAATACCCTCTTATCCCCGTCATAATGCTGACAGCTCTCACAGACCTTGAGATCGCCGTTGAAACGATGAAAGCCGGAGCCTTTGATTATGTTGTAAAACCGGTCCGGAAGGTCCATCTCACTGAAACTGTCAAAAAGGCTTTGCGTTACAGGGATGTCCTGATCGAAAATGAATGGCTTGCCAACGAGAACGAGGAATACCAGAAATCCCTGGAAATAAAGGTCGCTAACAGGACCCATGAGCTTATCCAGGCCTATAAAAAACTGAAACAAACAAATATGGAAACCGTAAAGCTTCTCGCTGAAACCATCGAAGCGAAAGACCCTTACACACGCGGGCACTGCAACAGGGTAAGGAAACTTTCATCAAAAATCGCTCTCAATATCGGTATTTCCAAAGATAAAATCGAGACACTTGAGTACGGCGCCCTGCTACACGATATAGGAAAAATCGGGGTATCAGAGTTATTACTCAACAAACACGAAAGGCTGACAGAAACGGAGAAAAGAAGTTTTCAGATGCACACGGTCATAGGAGAGCACATCCTTAGCACTGTTGCATTTTTCCAACCCTGCCTGAAAATCGTCAGAAACCATCATGAATGGTACGACGGGACCGGATATCCCGATGAAATAAATGGCAAACAAATAGATTTGTCTGCAAAAATCGTTACAATTGCAGATGCTTTCGACGCAATGACATCGACAAGACCTTACCGGGAGGCAATGCCCGTAGAAACTGCTCTTTTAGAGATCATGAAAGGTGAAGGCAGACAGTTCGACCCTTCAATAGTAAATATTTTCATCGATAACGAGCTGTACAAAACCCTTCCGCCGGTAATCAACACGATCGTAAAATGAATCCAAACGGAAAAAGTGAAAAAGAAAAATCCAGGCCAAAAGTCGGATTGGTCCTGAGCGGGGGGGCTGCAAGAGGCCTCGCTCATCTGGGTGTGATAAGTGTTCTTACTGAATACAAAATACCTGTAGATTTTATTGTCGCCGCGAGTTACGGAAGCATAGTGGGAGGATATTGGTCTTACGGCTACTCGATATCTGAAATACTTGAAATAGCAAAGAAGTTCAGGTTATTAAATGTAATGGATTTTAAAAAACCGTGGCGCCAGATCCTGAGCACCGATAAAACACTCACTGCTTTCAGAAGAGATCTGGGAGATGCTCAAATCGAGGATCTTAAAGTACCTCTTTCCATTCTCGCGATCGATTTCGAAGACGGCAGCCTGTTTGCATTTGAAAAAGGTTCCCTGGCAAAAGCAATGTGCGCGTCCTCAGCCGCTCCGGGACTTTATACACCTTACAGACACAACAACCGCCTGTATATTGACGGCGGGTTATTCAACACGGCTCTTCCCGGCAGGGCCAGGAAAATGGGGGCCGATATTATAATTCTGTCGGATGTGGATATTATCAGCATTTACGCAAAAAACCGGTTTATTCAAAAAGTCTATAAAAAATTGTGGCTCCGGGTATTAAAAAAACGAAAAAAAAATGGAACGGAAATAAATAAGTTCACACTCAAAAATATTATTTTCAAGACAATATGTATTGCACAGGATTATAAGAATAACAGGATCGGTTTTCCTGAATCCAACCCTGATTTTATAATAAAACCTATAAAGCGCGAAATCAAACTTCTGAGGTTTCGAAAAGTGGAAGAGGGTTTTGAACTGGGGAGAGCTGCTGCGCTCGAAGTAATTGATGAAATAAAAAAATGCACATCCTTTACTGTCTGACAGGCCCGAAGCCATGAGGACTAATTATCCAGCGGTACTCTTTCTTCAGTTTCTGCTCGTTGTATCTGTTTCATATCCGGTCCGCGCACAGGTTGTCAAGCCTTTCCGGCCAGGACTCAAAGAGTCATCAGGTTCCCACGTCAATTCAACAATATTCGCGGCTTCAGAGGGTTTGTATTTTCAGATTTTTATGCCGGTGGGAAATTACATTAGTAAATATGGCAACTTCGGATGGCCGGGTTTTCAGACATGGTCCTTTTCACCTCTCCCGAAAGTATGGGTAAGTCCACTGTACATGCAGCGGCCGGGGGCATACTACGATCAAAACATCTCATTGTACCTTTTAAGATCTCAATACAACTATTCATACATACCATTGATCAGGCTTAATTCGAACCGTTTTTATCAGACCATGGTGCTGGCATTAACCCCCGGAGACAAATATAAAGTTACAATATTTTCCAACCTCGTGCTCAATAAAGTCAAAATCCGGTCTGATAATATTTTTCTGAATTTTGAAGGAACAATAACCCCAAACTTAACATACAACTTAAATTTTGACTTAAACACGGATGGTCTGTATGTTGACCCTGTCAGGCTTATTGACTTAAATTCCAGTTCGATACCGGACTCAAAGTTCACGCTTCATTATTATTTTGATTAAGCAGCCAGGTTCGATAACAGGCCGGATATTGCCAGCTTGGATATTATATGGAACAATTCATTCCAATAACTCAGGATGAAGTACATACAAAAGGTTGGGACCTTGTCGACATCGTTCTTGTAACCGGCGATGCTTATGTGGACCACCCCTCCTTTGGAACTGCTGTTATCAGTCGAGTTTTGGAAAACGCGGGATTCAGGGTGGCTGTTTTGAGTCAGCCGGACTGGCATTCAAAAAAAGATTTTCAAAAATTCGGTAAACCCGGGCTCTTTTTCGGTATTAGTGCGGGCAATATGGACTCTATGGTGAATAAATACACCTCATTGAAAAAGGTGAGGAACAATGACGCATATTCCGAAGGGGACCAGCCTTTTAAAAGGCCCGACAGAGCGGCTATTGTATACTCACACAGGGCCAGGGAGGCTTTTAAAGATGTACCCATAATAATCGGCGGGATAGAAGCATCTCTTCGCAGGTTCGCCCATTACGATTACTGGAGCGACAGGACCCGAAGGTCTATACTTGTGGACTCGAAGGCCGATCTCCTGGTCTACGGTATGGGGGAAAACCAGGCCCTGGAAATAGCGAGACGACTCTCGGCAGGGGAAAACATCGACAGCACAAGAGGAATACGGGGAACAGTTTTTATCACAAGGGAGAATGAGCTTTTCGATGATAAGGACACAATAACAATACCGTCTTTTGATGAGATCGCCTCCGACAAAACCAAATTTAATACTGCAACCAGGATCATCCATGAAGAAACAAATCCTTACACCGCAAAAACAATAATCCAGTTCCACGGTAAAAGGAGAGTCGTGCAGATTCCTCCCCCTTTTCCTTTAACTTCGGCCGAACTTGACAAAGTTTATGAACTTCCATATACCCGAAAACCCCACCCATCCTACAAAAATCCCATTCCCGCATTCGAAATGATAAAAAACTCTGTCACTATCATGCGGGGATGTTTTGGCGGATGCAGCTTCTGCTCAATAGCTCTGCATCAGGGTAAAATCGTTCAATCAAGGTCCGAGAAATCAATTATTAAAGAAATAACCGACATCACAAAGGTTGAGGGATCCGGTGTTGTAATTACAGATATTGGTGGTCCTACAGCGAATATGTACAGGATGGGGTGTGTAAGCAGGACCATACTATCAAAATGCAGGAAACTGTCATGTGTATATCCATCGATATGCAGTAATCTTGAGACAGATTGCGGCCCTCTTCTTTTGCTGCTCAAAAAATGCCGTGAATTGAAAAATGTAAAGCACCTGTTCGTTTCCAGCGGGATAAGGATGGACCTGGCGCTTTTGAATCCTGAATACATACGGGAAATAGCAAAACACCACGTGAGCGGCTACATCAAGGTTGCACCTGAACATATATCCGGGCCGGTTCTAAAAGTGATGAAAAAACCCGGCAAAGCTGTTTTTGAAAACTTCAAAGACAGATTCACGGATTTTTCTAAAAAAGCAAAAAAAGAACAATACGTAATACCCTACCTGATATCATCTCACCCCGGGGCAAAAATGGAAAATGAGCTCGAGCTGGCGCTCTTTCTTAAAGATCAGGGCATGCGCCCAAGGCAGGTTCAGGATTTTCTGCCTTCCCCCATGGATATCGCCACTTCGATCTATTATACCGGACGGGACCCGTTTTCAGGAGAGAATGTGTATGTTGTAAAAAAAGAGGTCGAAAAAAGGGCTCACAGGGCTATGATACAGTATTATAAAAAAGAAAATCAACAATTAATTTTGAAAGCTCTTCGGAAAATAAAAAAAGAAAAATTGGCAGGAAAACTTTTACACTGAAGCTTACGAATCCTGCTTCAATTTTACATCAAAGCGCCGGTTTTTGAGAAAAGAAAGTCTTTCTCTGAACTTTTCTATCTGGCGCACATCTATTTCCACGCAGTAATATCCCTCCTCGATTCCCATCGAGGCTATCGATATCCCCCAGGGGTTGGCAGCCATGCTCCTGCCCACAAAGTTCCGTCCCGTGTGATTGCTTGTCATCACAAAAATGGTGTTATCCAGAGCCCGCGACTTGATGTTGAGCTGCCAGTGGTCGTGGTTTGGTTGAAAAAATGCTGCAGGCAGAAAAACAGCCTGTGCACCCTGTACCGCATAATGACGGAATATCTCCGGAAAACGTATATCGTAACAGATGGCTACACCGAACTTCAGTCCGTCAAGCTCGCAAAGCAGCGGTTCGCTGCCCCTCGAAAGGACATTAGATTCCCCGTACCCGAAGGCATCGAAAAGATGGATCTTTCTGTATTTCCCGCAAATTTCCCCTTTTCTGTCATATACAAGGGCCGTGTTGTAGATCAGTTCCTCATCCTTCTCAAAAAATGAACCCCCGATAACATTTACTGCATTTTCCCTCGCCAGGCCCGAGATGAGGTCAGTAATATCTGAAGGGACCGCATGCGTGTGATGGACCGCATCTTC